>SDBV01012128.1_pt1 | contig 11080 bp, 10 predicted proteins | sample 2277081 | NCBI WGS metagenome assembly SDBV01 (sample SAMN10402039, study PRJNA504765) | marine sediment metagenome | isolation source: marine sediment core GS10_PC15, 223 cmbsf | place: Arctic Ocean: Southern Knipovich Ridge | collected 2010
TCTTTGTCATTGATCGAGAAACTCTTAAGCGTTCCTTCGATATCGGTAAACCAAAGCCTGATAAACCTGACATCATTTTCTTTGACTAACTTTTTTACATCATCTTTCGTAAGACTCATTTTTAGCTCCTATTTAGTCGTTTTTAAGACTCATTAAATATTATCGGCTAATAATAATCTTAGCGCTTTGTACAAATGTATAAAAAATAGCTCGTTTATTTATCCATGTGGATAATACCATTTATTAGTTATCGGTTCCCAGTTCGCAGAAAACAGGCCCAAGACCAGCCAAATAGTCTGATTACTGAGTACTGTCAACTGAAAACTGTTTTAAATCGCTACTTCTCCGCGCTCACCGGTTCTGATGCGGATTATCTCGTCCACCGGCATAATAAATATCTTACCGTCACCAATTTCACCGGTACGGGCGGTCTCTATTATAGTGCGGACGACTTCTTTTGTCATATCATCGCTTAAGACGATCTCTAGTTTTACTTTTGTAATAAACTGAGCAATGTATTTGGCGCCACGATAAATCTCGGTGTAACCTTTTTGATGCCCGAAGCCTCTGACCTCTGATACGGTGATTCCTTTAACATTGAGTTTGTTCAGGGCTTCCTTAACGTCATTAAGCTTAAACGGTTGAATGAAAGCTTCTATCTTTTTCATCTTAAGCCTCCTTGGACCTGTTGATTTTTCATTAGCCATTCGTCAACTTAGTAATGTTAGGCTTCGTCTGTTTGTGTTTTTGTAGCAACTGTTTGTTCTTGTTGTTCTTGGCCTAACAATTGGTGGCCTTGCAGGTCGAGTACCAATCCGACCTCGCCGTGTTCAGAAAGATCAAGACCGCTGTATTCGCTTTTTTCATCCACACGTACGCCTACCGCTAAGTCAATTACTTTAAATATTATAGCAGTGACGATTACGGAATAAGCGATTGTGGCAATGACGGCTATTGCCTGGATCCCCAAAAGTTCGAAGTTTCCGTATATTGCTCCGTCAGCACCACCGGGATTTAAGACCTTCGATGCAAATACGCCTGTAGCAAGCGCACCGAGAACACCACCGACTAAATGGATTCCCACTACATCGAGCGAATCGTCATAACCAAGCTTGAACTTCAGGCCTACCGCAAAGTAGCAAACTGTTCCGCCCAGAAATCCGATGACTATTGCAGAAAGCGGACTGACAAATCCGGCAGCAGGTGTTATAGCTACAAGCCCGCCAACAGCACCACTAACGGCTCCTAAAAGAGTCGGTTTTCCGTCTTTGACCCACTCCATAAACGTCCAACTCAAAGCGGCACAGGCAGCAGCCAGATTTGTTGTTATGAAAGCTAAAGCAGCTATGCCGTCGGCTGCCAGGGCGCTTCCGGCGTTAAAACCGAACCACCCAAACCACAGCATACCTGCTCCCAGCATAGTTAATGTAAGGTTGTGTGGATGAAAAGATTGTTTTAAAAACCCTTTTCTCTTACCGATAATCAGAGCAGTTGCCAAAGCAGCTATACCGGAACTAATATGAACAACGGTTCCACCGGCAAAGTCTAAGGCGCCAATATTTCCAATCCAGCCGCCTCCCCATACCCAATGAGCAATGGGAGCATAGACTAATACCGACCAAAAAGCGATAAACATCAAGTAGGCTTTAAATTTAATTCTTTCAGCAAATGCGCCACTGATAAGAGCAGACGTAATTATCGCAAACATGCCCTGAAAGACAACAAAAGCATAACCCGGTATGGTATCGGCATATCCTTTAAGTGGCAGTTGGCTTATGCCATTAAGGCCGATGTAATCTAAGCCTCCGATCAGCGAAGCTTTATCCGGACCAAAAGCCAGAGTAAATCCGATCAACACCCAGAGGACCGACACCACGCCGATAGCAATAAAGCTATGCATTAGTGTCGATAAAACATTTTTGCTTCTCACCATCCCCGCGTAAAACAGTGCTAACCCCGGGACCATGAACATCACCAGAGCAGCTGAAATCAAAATAAACGCTGTATCACCTGAATTAATAGATTGCATGATTTCCCTCCTCCAAATAAGTAGCTACTTATTAATATCTCGGTTTGAAGGGTGTTTGTTGTTGGCCCGTTGGCTAAAGATGAGGGCTTAGTTTTGGGCCAGTCGGACAAATTAGACGGTTATCAGCTGTAAAAGCTGTGCTTCGAACTTGGAGCTTCGATCTTCGAATAGAAACCCAAGGCCTGTAAGATGACCAGGTAAAAGTTTTTGCTACCCGCTACCCTTTACCCGAAATCCGTTTTTTATGGCTTGTCAGGTGAAGTGCTGGTCGTCCGTAGAATAGAGTAACCGATAATACCGCAGATAAGCGAGGCGACTATAATACCTATTTTTGATTGCACGACTAGAGCCGGCGTTGCCAGAGAAAGATTGGTTATAAATATGGACATCGTAAAACCAATGCCTGCAAGCCAGCTGACTCCGTATATTTGACGCCAACTCACACTACTTGGCATTATCGATAGTTTTGTTTTTATGGCGACCCAAGTAAAAAGAGTGATTCCGATTTGCTTTCCGATTATAAGACCAAATATTACACCAAGGCTTATCGAGCTGGTAACTGCCGTTGAAAAGTTCCCGAGAGGTATGCCGGCGTTAGCCAAGGCAAACAAGGGAACTATTGCAAATGTGACCCACGGGTGCAAGAAACGTTCCATTCGTTGCAACGGAGTCTCCGAATGAACAGTCATCACTTCCAAACTTTGTATTGCTTCCTGATGTTTTTTGTTGACCAAAACATCTTCTTTTTTGTCGTCATCGTTGTTCAGGCGGTCTAAGATGCTGCGAGAATTTTCCACAAATTCTTTGGTGTTAATAGCTGCCATGGCCGGAATAAAGAAAGCTAACAATACGCCCGATACGGTCGCATGGATACCGGAAGCTAAAAAGGCCAGCCATAGAGCAACGCCAAGCACCGTATAGACAAGCGTACTTCTTGTTCTGAGCCTGTTTGCAATAAAAAGAGCCAATAAAATCAAAGCGGCAGCTCCAAGAGCGGTGAAAGATATATTTGCCGTATAAAAAAAGGCAATTACTAAGACCGCGCCAATATCATCGACTATAGCTAGGGCTACGATAAAGGATTTTAAGGGCAAGGGTATTCTTCTTCCCAGCAGCGCCAAAACGCCCAGTGTAAAGGCAATATCTGTTGCCATGGGAATTCCCCAGCCGGTCGCTCCCGCTTTACCGATGTTAAAAAGAGTGTATATGACAGCCGGTATCATCATTCCGCCTATGGCAGCGATAATCGGCAAGATGGCTTTTTTGGCCGAGGCTAGCTCACCGACCAAAAATTCTCTTTTTATTTCCAGGCCAACGACAAAAAAGAACAATGTCATCAAACCGTCGTTTATCCATGCCTCTATGGGCAGGCTTAATGAAAAGGTACCGATATTTATACTTAGTGTCGTGTGCCATATTTCGAAATAGCGCTCGGCTACAAAGGAGTTTGCCAGGATCAGCGCTATAAGTGTGGCTGCTAAAAGCAGTATGCCACCGGACGCTTCTATTTGGGCAAACTCCTGAAACGGTCTGAATATGATGCCGGGTTTTAAGTTTTTCGGTTTTTGTACTTCTAATTTAGCCATTATGTTTTTAAAATCTATGAAATATAGATATTAGCGTTCATTTACCCCACTGGCAACAGATAAAGGGTAGAGGGTAGCGGGTAGAGGGTGGCGGGTAGGTTAAGAAAATAAATTAAAAAATCAAAATAAAAAATGATAAATGAAAAGCAAAAATGTCCTCAAAATGTCGAAGTGTAAAAAAATTATTAGTTGAGGTTCGAAGCTGATAACTGTGTCTGCGATATAATACTTCTAATGACTAATGACATGATAATCATCACATATGCATATCCTTTAGAAGTAAAGGGACTAAGAAAAATGATAAATGAGCATGGCCTTGATGATAAGGTCAGGTGGGTCCGGTTCAACACTGAGATGAGCGAAAGCTATGAGGCAATAAATAGCGACGAATCGTTGGTATTAAATGTGGGTTTTGCCGGTGGCCTTGATCCGGGTTTGGCTTTAGGGCAGGTAGTTTTAGTAGATAGTATTTCAAATATTAATAATGGCAGTGTTCGCAAAGTAAATATTCAGTCAAAAGCCTGGGACGGGGCAAATAAATTTTCAGAGAAAAACGGGTTAGCTTCCGTTTCTTTGTTAACGGTTAACGACTCGGTGACTAATTCAAGTATCAAAGACGAACTAAGAGCAAAAAGCGGAGCCGGCATTGTTGACATGGAAGGCAGCCATCTGTTTGAGCTCGTAAACGAAAAGACTCCTTTTATCAGTTTTAAGGTGGTAAGCGATAATGCAGACAACGATGCCTGGCACAACGTAAAACAATATGGCGAAAGATGGTCTAACATATTAGGTGAAATCGTAGCTGAGTTTATAGCTTATTACTTACATGAAAATAAACAGAATAATGCCGGACTGCGAACTCTGGGCTCTGGACTATGAACGTTTCTATTATTATTCCGGTTTACAACCGGGCGGATAAGATCAAAAAAGCCGTTGACTCGGTTTTAACACAAACGCATGAATTATTTGAGTTGATCGTCGTTGATGATGGCTCAAGCGATGAGTCGGCGAAAGTTTTAGAAGAGATAGATGACAAAAGGCTCAATATTATCCGCCAGCCCAACAAAGGAGTGGCTGCAGCAAGAAACCAGGGGATAGAAAAAAGCAGCTGTGATTGGCTGGCTTTTTTAGATTCTGATGACCATTGGCTTGAGACAAAACTCGAAAAGCAGATTTCTTTTCACAAAGAAAGCCCGGACTGTCTTATATCGCAAACCGATGAGGTCTGGATAAAAAACGGAGTAAGAATAAATCCTAACAAGCACAATGAAAAAGTGGGTGGAGATATTTTCGAGCTCTCTCTTGAGCGCTGTTTGATATCGCCCTCAGCAGTGATGCTTCATCGATCTCTTTTAAACGAGACAGGGCTTTTTGATGAGAGGCTTCCGGTGTGTGAAGATTACGATCTGTGGCTACGAATAGCTTGCCAACACGTGGTTGGCTTGATCGATGAGAAACTTGTTATCAAGACCGGTGGCCACGACGATCAGCTATCAAAAAAGCATTGGGGCATGGACCGTTTTAGAGTCAAGGCTATAAGAAAACTCATCGATAGCAACATGCTGACTGATAAGCAGGAAATAGCGGCGATCAAAGTGTTGATCAAAAAATTGGAGATCCTTAAAAATGGCGCAAAAAAACGGAACAATAACAAAGATTTTGCCGAATATGATTCAATAATAAGATGTTATCAATCTACTGATGTGACTGGTCATTGCGAGGAGTGTAGCGACGAAGCAATCTCAGGGATTGCCGCGTCTTTGCAAGCAAAAACTCGCAATGACTTGTAAGGAAATTGATGAAATACAGAAAGCTTGGAAAGACAGACATAAGGGTATCGGTTATCGGCATGGGTTGCTGGGCTATAAGTGGCAGCAAATGGGGGCCGACCGATGACCAGGAGTCCGTCAATGCGATCAAAAAAGCAATACGGCTGGGCGTAAATTTTTTCGATACGGCTGATTTCTACGGCTTTGGCCATTCCGAAGAACTGCTGGGCAAGGCGATAAGAAAGCGAGATGATGCAATAATCGCCACAAAGGTCGGTCTTCGCTGGAGCAAAAAAGGCAAAGTCTTTCACGATCTGGGGCCGAGTTATATAAGTATTGCCTGTGAAGCCAGCCTTAAAAGACTAAACAGGGAAGCTATTGATCTTTATCAAATTCATTGGCCGGACCCGGATACTGATATTTCAGAAACTCTGGTGGCTCTCGAAAAACTCGTCCAAGAAGGCAAGGTAAGGTATGTGGGTGCGTGCAACCTTACCCTCGAACAGCTTGAAGCGCTAAGCAAATTTGAATGGTTTGTAAGTTATCAAGACAGGTTTAGCCTTTTCCGGCAAAATATTAAAAGTGACGTCCTGCCTTATTGCGCTGAGCAAAATATTGCTTTTATTGGCTATGAGCCGTTGTTTAAAGGGATGCTTACCGGTAAATTCAAGGATTATCCGAAATTTGAAAAAGGAGATCATCGTGCGCACAAAGGGCGTTTTACCAAAAACTTTCTTTTTTACAAAAACAAAGTCGATTTTCTTACGGCGATCGCTTCAAAACATAAATTGACGCTCACAGAGCTATCTTTAGCGATGTTATTGAAAGAAAAAGGCGTGACTTGCGTAATACCGGGGGCGAAAAACACTAAACAAGTGGCCGATAATGTTAAGGCGTCAGATGTTGATGAAGATGTTTTGGAAAAAATAGATCTTCAGTTAAAGGGAGTCTTGTCTGATGTCTGAGAAAAAACAGTTGGTAGTTGATGGTTGGTGGTTGATGGAAAAATTATGAAAATACAGAATCATAAAGAACCCGAAGAAGTTTTGAATATTTTATATGGGTCCGGGCTCAAGCCTGGTATCAACTGGCAACGTGAACTTAGCGAACTTGTAAACGACATCGCCATGCGAGATGGCATCAGTCAACTAGAAGTAATGCAAAGCAGAGAACTAAAAGAAACACTGGAGCACAAAAAACTAAGCGGGCCGCAAAAGCTAGCCCGGATCAAAGACATTTTAGAGGAAAAGCGCTATCCGAGTTATTCAAAAGTAAAAGCTACTTTTGACAGACAACTAAGAGAGCTTAAGTTGAGCCCGAAGCTTAAAGTAAAACACACTCCTTATTTTGAAGATACGCGCTTGGAGACAGAATATCCCGATGATGAAAAAGGCACGGATGAAATAAAGGCTTCTCTCAAAAAGCTGGAAGGAGCTGAGCTTGTAAAAAATGCGCTCAAAGTTACAGAGAATCGTAGTTGAAAAAAGCGTAGCCGAGGCGCCTCTTACGAAAGAAATCTTAGCAAAACATCAAAATGTCTCTGTCGAGTTTGCTGATGATATCAAGGCGAGCAAAAGCGATTTCAGGCCCGGTGAGTTAATAGTAGCCGAGCAAAAAAGCAGTTTTATCAAAAGATGCCCCGGAACTCCTAAATATCGTTGTTGCGATTATTATGTATTGAATCTCGGTATAGGCTGCGACATAGATTGTACGTATTGCTACCTTCATCACTACATGAACACTCCTCATATTGCTTATGCAAATATCGATAAATTAATAGATGAACTGAAAAGTTTTTGCGCCTCAAAGCCCGGCAAAATAATCCGTTTGGGGAGCGGGGAGTTTATAGACAGCTTGGACTTTGAAAAAATCGGCGGTTTTAATAACCGCTTTATCCCCGAGCTTAGCAAGATCGAAAACTTGTTATTTGAGATAAAAACAAAAAGAGCAAATATCGATGAGCTTTTGCAGCTAGAGCATAACGGCCGGGTTGTTATATCTTTTTCACTTAATTCATTTGAGGTCGCTGAAAAAGAAGAGTCCCTGGCTGATTCTGTAAGCGACAGGTTGATGGCGGCTAAGAAGTGTCAGGATAATGGATATAAAATCGGTTTTCATTTTGATCCGCTTATATATTACAAGGGTTGGGAGCAAGGCTATAAAGAGGTCGTCGATAAGCTGTTTGAGCACGTAAAACCTGAAAGTATAGCCTGGATAAGCTTAGGGGCACTGAGGTTTAACAAAGCCCTAAAGCCGATAATCCAAAAGAAATTTCCCAAGAGTCGCATAATATATGAAGAGATGGTCCCCGGTCTTGACGGAAAACTTCGCTACTTTATTAGTATCCGCAAGAATATGTTTGCAACTTTGATGAGCAATATCTGTGCTTACTCCCCAGAAGTGCCTGTTTATCTCTGCATGGAAGGCAAAGAGCTAGCTGAAGAAGTAGGAGCGCTCCCCAACTTTAGTCTTAATTAAATATGGCTCGAAGAAGTGTTAAAGTCGGGCAAAATGAAAAGAGGACATGCTCCGGCTTTTTCTTATTAAGAAAGCAAGTGGCTGAGTTTTAGACCAAGAGCCAAGCGTTCTTTGTCGTCGCTTTTGTTGACATCAAGTCCTGACAATTCGTTTATGCGCTCAAGCCGGTAACGGATAGTATGGCGGTGAGCGAACATGTTTTTAGCCACTTCATTAATGTTTTCGTCATATCTAAAGTAGCCCTCTAAAGTCTTTATGAGTTCGCTGTCATGTTTCTTGTCGTATTCGATTAGAGGAGCGACGGTTTCTTCGTAAAAGCTTTTCAGCTCGTCTTTGTTGTTGTCTAAAAGGCCGGTCAGTAGCTTATAAGTCCCGACTTCTTTAAAGCTTGTTATTTTCTCGGTCTCGCCAAGACGCTTGCTGATATCTACGGCGATCCTCGCTTCATTAAAAGCCTTATCGATCTCGTCTGAGTCATGGAATGTGCTAATCCCGATCGAAAAACTGAATTTTTCAAATCGCTCGGCCAACCCTTTTTGAAGTGATTTTGCGATTGAAAAATCTTTACGTTCCAGCGCTTCTTTATCTTTCCCGTTAGGTGTTAAAAAGACTATTACACTGTCGCTTTTCAAGCTGACCAGGCTGTTTTCTGCCTCTAAACCGATTATCCAATTGACCGTGTTGAAAAACTCGCGACGGATTCTTTGCACGTCGTTTTCGTTTAGATTGTTTTTTGCAATATGTGATTCAAAATCGTCAATATCAACTATCATTACTTGGCTTCCTTTTGACAGGTTGCAACCGAGATAACTTGCTCTCTTGAGCAAAGCTTCTTCCGATTGAAATTGCTTAGCAATAAGGTCGTCGATGAAATCACCTTTAAGGCGTATTTCAGCTTCAAGCTTTATACGTTCTTTTCCCATCTCAAGGGCGGTTATAGTCGCAGCGTGCTGCAACGCGATAAGGTCCAGCTCGTTTAAAGCTTTCTTGGCCTCAATGGTGGAGACATATCCCAGAATCTCTTGCTCGACAATAATCGGTGTCGAGACTTTAGCAGGAAAGCGTTTGTCTTTTTCAAGGCGTATTCTAGATGCATGACCGACTTTTTCGGTCTCGCCTTCTTGAAACTCGGGCAAAATATCAGCCTGCTCTTTATTGAGCTTAGCTTTGGCAAGTGGTTTATTGTTTTCATCTTCGATTATGACCGGTCTGTCTATTAGGGAAGCGGCGGTCTTGGCGATAGATTCGTACCCTTCGCCCTTCATGACTTGCTCTAGTAGTTTTCTGTGAATATCAAAAGAGCGTTTTTGAAAATCTAAATGTTGGCCAATGATCTGGTGATATATTTTTCCGACTATTTCGGTCCAGCGGATCTCGGGCGGAATTTCGATAAGTGGGAAGTTGTTTTCCTCCGCTAGCCTGATTATCTTAGCATCAAGCTTTCCGATAAAACGTTCCGGCTTTACCAAAAGAGCGGATGCTTTTGCCTTTATGAGTTTTTCTATGAATTTGAGTTGGTCATCGGTTTTTTCACCGACAGCGTAAAGTGTAGACAAGACCATCTCGCCGCCTTCAAGCCAGTGAGCAATGTCTGGTACTTCGCCGACCGTTACCGAAGTGACCCTGGTTTTGAGCCCTTTCTTGCCGGCAACGACTTTGGCTGATTCCAGGTTTTCGTTTTTTAAGATATCGCTAACGCAAACTGCCATGATAGCTCTCCTTATTAAGATTATCGATTAAACCAGGGCTGAGCTTATTATACATATGTATAAAAAAAAGGTCTATTTATTGTCCATGTGGATAAATTGGTGGAGGGTAAGGGGTAGAGGGTAAGGGGTAACGGTTGAGTTCTTAACATGGGGAGGATTCCGATATAAAAGCGCTGGTTATCATGTTATGTTTCACGACTGTCTATAGCCAAAAGTAACTAACCCTTGACTTAAGTCAAAGGTAAATGTGCTTGTTTATATAACAATATAAGTATGTGCAGAATGCTGGGATTAATTGATGGAAACATCGACTACAATTCATTGTTAGACCTTCGAAAGCTTGCCGAGATCGGGAAAGTAAAAGAAGGCATGAAACCCGGGCATAAAGATGGCTGGGGTGTGGCCGGTTACTCCGAAAGTGAACCGACTTTTTTTGGCAAGAGTAAAAGTTCGGCCGCAGAAGATCCGGGTTATGACAGTGCTGTAAGCAAAGCGGCTTTAAGTAAAACATCGGTTTTGATTGCTCATATTCGCAAAGCCACAAGCGGTGCTACAACGCTTGAGAATACCCACCCTTTTATAAAAGACGGTTGGATATTTTGTCACAACGGAACTGTTTATGACGCTGAAGATATTTCGGTCGGCAAACTAAAGCCTGCAGGCACGACAGATAGCGAGCGACTCTTTTATTTCATAATCGATTTTTTAAAAAAAGAAGTAGCCTGTAAAAAAATTGGCCAGACGATAAAAAAGGCGGTATCTGAACTAAAAAGCAACCATGATTATTCCTCTTTGACATTCTTGTTGGCAAACAAAGAATACTTGATTGCGTATCGGGATTTTAACGAGCAAGCTAAGAATGCAGACGATATAAAAAATTACTACACCTTATATATATCGGCTAGCAAAGATTCTATCGCTATATGCTCCGAGCCGATTGGCGCTATTAGTTTTATCCCTTTTAAGAATCGGCAATTATTAATAACTTCTCACAGCGAGATGTTTGAGACAGTCCTTGATTAACAGCTCTAATACCATCCAAGGTTTTGTTTTTTACTATTTTCGGCGATAATTTACTCATGCGTAGATTGAGGGTAGCGATGGCTCAGATAAATACATTCGTGGGGGATCTTGAATTTAACCGTGAGCGTATTTTGAGCTTTATTGATGCATCAGAAGAGATGCAAGCCGATATTGTTTCGTTCCCCGAACTTGCCGTGACAGGCTACCCGCCTGAAGACCTTGTTTATAAACCGCAATTTGTTGAGGATAACTTAAAAGAAATTGAAAAAATCGCTGGCTCTTATCCTGATACCGTTGTCATCGTCGGTTTTGTCGATAAAGTAAAAGATAAGCTGTTTAACGCAGCGGCGGTCATGCATAAAGGAAAAGTGCAGGCAATTTACCACAAACAGCATCTTCCAAATTACGGTGTTTTTGACGAGAAGCGTTATTTTGAGCCGGGCACAGGTTGTTTTGTTTTTGACTTAAATGACGTGAACGTGGCCG
>SDBV01012129.1_pt1 | contig 11079 bp, 10 predicted proteins | sample 2277081 | NCBI WGS metagenome assembly SDBV01 (sample SAMN10402039, study PRJNA504765) | marine sediment metagenome | isolation source: marine sediment core GS10_PC15, 223 cmbsf | place: Arctic Ocean: Southern Knipovich Ridge | collected 2010
GAATTCAAAATTGACGAGAATCAGAATTTAAAATTAATTTTTAAGTGTAATGTCAAGTTTTGTGAAGCAAATATTGACCCTTACTGCTATGATTTTAGTAATAATAATTGGGAAAGTAGATCTCCCCGATTCAGATTATTTGAAGATATGTTAGATTCAAATAAGTCAGGTTCTAAAAAAAAAATAATTGAGACACCACTTAAAGAAAAAGAATTACCTAAAATTGAAAATGAAGATAAGATCGATTCCACATCTATATCTGTATCAGAGAATTCTCAAGAAACAGAAAGCGTGGAGCACATATATAGAATCGAGGAAATGCCATTATTAACCATGAATAGTGATGAATATAGTAAATTCTTGGAACACCACCAGAATAAAGTAGTATGCTTGGTCGACCTCCCTAATTTTATTCGCACACTGCGAGAGTTTTTTCCCCGTGATTTTGAGAATGTCCTAAAAAAAGCCCATCTGTTATTATTACAGTATATAGAAAATTCTTTTCATATATCGGACAATTATATCATTAGGTATTTTTCAAAACCCGATAAGGACCTGGAGATCCCTAATAATATCATCATTAATTTTTGTACTAAAAATCAGGATAGGGAATTTTTCCATCTTCTAAAAGTATTAAAGGGAAAGGGATATAGTGATATTGATAACTACTTAATTGCCAATAGTGTAGAAATCATTGAAAGGTGTGAGGTTCGAGGTTTTATCATTGTGAGTAGCGATAAAGATTATTTACCTGTAATGCGGATTGCGAGTTATAAAAAAATTAAATCTCGGATTCTTGGAATCAACACGTCTGAGATTTATGAGAAATATAATATTGATGATATTAAATTTCTTGGAATAATGAAATTCTTTGATAAACAATAAATATCACCAATTAAAGCTTATTAATGTCTTAATCTAGTTAAAAATAGCTTTGAAGCATTCTGAGATCGTTTCTGAATCAAATTAAATTAAAGACTTAACAAAAATTACTAAATTTACATACTCTGTTAACTTTTAAATGACCTTTAATAATTCGACTTTAAAGCTCTTACTTTAATATGAAATATAGGAGCATTAAAAATAAGCTTTTTTAGGTTGTGTGAATGGTTCAAAAATCAAAAGTTAAATTAATGCAATATGGGATATCTCAAGAACACGCTGAGGAAATTCTTAATAGAGACTATAATTTAACTAAAATAAGAAATACTTCTATTAAAGAGTTAACCAAAATCTTTTCAGAGGACAAGGTCAAAGAATGGAAAGAAAAAATAAAGAGAAAACGAATTCCTAATAAAGATTTCTACAAATTACTGAATAAAAGTGATTTTGAATGTGTTATATGTAAATTTGGAAATAAATTACCTATTATAATCCATCACATAGATCCCTATGAATTATCTCAGAACAATGAGTTTGATAATCTTATTTTACTATGCTTAAATCATCATGACCAAGTTCATACACACTCGGATCTAACACGGGATAAATACGATCCAGCGATTATAAAAAAATTGAGAGATAAAAGGTATAAACTAGTTGATAAAAACCGATTTGAATTAGAGCTATATCGGATAGAAGAAATAGAAACGGAGCCTATTAAGCAACTGGGTTATTTATTTTCTAATCTAATTCCTATTCAAATCCCTCAAGAATTATTTTGTATAGCTGAAACGGAATTTAAAACATATAATAGAATATATGAGGAAGCTAAAAGGAAAAGAGTGATTTTACCAACCTTTATTCTAAAGGAAGAGAAGTTTATTGCGATTAGTAAGGTAGAAAAATTAGAACAACTTGGTGATATAATTAATATTAATACTCTTAAATTAGTAGATCTTCATAACTGGTTATCTAAAGAATCTTCTCGGCGTTATATATTTGAGTTAATAAATAAATGGATCAAGGAATTATGCTTTTTAAGAAAAAAGTACTTAACTTATATCTATAACCCCAAAATTGTTTACTACAAATTTAAACCTCGGATTTTCCCTAAAAATGATACAAGTAAAAGAGGTTGGGACAGAATTAGAGAGAAATGGTTACATGGTTCTAAAGGTTTAACGTGTCTAAAAGCTTATACTTCAAAAACCACAGGAGTTGTCTTAAATTTCCAACATCTCGCTGTAAAAATAAAGCCCATTTATCTTGAGAATCGATTATTTCTATATTTAATTCCTACATGGATTTTCACCACTGATGGCTATAATTTTTGTTCATCTGATGAAATTAAGAAGCATCATGAAGAATTGCGAGGTTCTAAGAGTAATTTTAATAGAGGTCAATTACGATTTTTCACCTTCTGGTATTGGTATTTATTTAAAAAGCCCTTAATAGAGTATTTTAAATCAAGGCATTATAACCCCCAAAGGGTTCAAGAACATTTAAAATTAATACGCATAGGAAAACCCTTACTTTTTGAGTTGAATTATCGTCCAACTATTAAAAAAGAAGGTGAAAAATACGAATTACATGAAAATTATTTGCTTAAAATGCATAAGAAGGTATCAGGATGAGAATATGGAGAATTAATGAACCAGAATTAATATTTTCGAGGGGGAGTAGAGATGTTAATCCATGTAATGGACTAATAAAATATGGTCCTTGTGGACCAGATATTTATAAAGAAGCAGAATACTTACCTATACGTGTGGGACTTATTGGAACCGTTAATGCTATTAATGGAATTAAAACTTTTCTCTACAATCTCTCAAATAAAATTTATCCAATTGATAAAGATAATGATTATTTAACCCTTTTTCCCGGGCTTTCCCAAATTTCTAAAATTAATTGTAAGATTTCTCTATCAAAAACTTGGGAAGATATCATTACCAAAAAAGAATTCGATGCTTGTCTTCAAAAACTTTCTCGAGTCGAGAGAGGACAAGAATTTATTAATCTTTTTGAAAAAAAATTGGATGCTATGATTGTTAGAGAACCACCTCCTCATATTATATTATTAGCAGTAATGAATGAGGAATTAGGTCATTTTCAAAAAGGAAGTCTGAAAACTCATATTGTTAAATTTGCTAAAAGGACATTCAGTGATAAATCCATCCTAGCTGCTCAAATAAGTGGTGGAGATTTAGACTTTCATAATATTATCAAAACTATTGGTTTAAAATATCAAAAACCAACACAATTAGTTACCGAAAGAACGTGGACTCAAGAAGAAGGTAAAACTCAAGATCCCTCGATGGTTGCTTGGAACTTTTCAGTCGGTCTCTATTATAAAGCTACGGGAATTCCGTGGAAAGTAGTTGATCTATATCCAGGAACATGTTATGCAGGAGTAGGATTTTATCCAGATAATATTGCACAAGGGGGATATATGGGGGTAAGCATGGCACAGATATTTTTACATACAGGACAGAGTTATGTTTTACGCGGACAACCATTTCCATGGGATTTTAATCGGGATCGAAATCCGCATCTCAATAAAAATCATGCTTCTGCATTGATGATGGAAATTGTGAATGAATATAGAAACCACATGGGACAAGAACCTCAGAGAATAGTGATACATAAATCCACTGAATTTGATAAAGAAGAATTAGAGGGGTTTAATGAAGGAGCAAAAATTATACCAGATAAGAATTTTATTTGTATATCAAGAAAAGATGTTAGATTTTATACTGATGATCAGTATCCAGTAGTAAGAGGAACGGTAATATCAGTTTCGAACAATGAACATTTTCTTTATACTTCTGGTTTTATCCCAGCTTTAAATACATACCCTGGCTCCCAAGTACCTACACCCCTCTATGTCAAATTATATGACTGTGATTCAACTTATGAACAATTATTAACTGAAATTATGGCTTTTTCTAAATTAGACTGGAATAATGCTGAATTTTGTAGTAAACTTCCAATCACATTAAAAGTATCTCATAGAGTTGGAATAATTTTAGCAGAAGCAAGAGCAAGAAAAATTCAAAATTTACCAAAACAATACAGATTTTATATGTAAATCATATTTAGGAGGATTATTAGAATGAATAAAGCTACTGAAGAAATGTTTAATGATATCTGTCAACAGCAAAAATTCTAGTTGAAGCACATAATAATGTCAATTGGGATTTATCTCATTATATTGCAGATAATATTATTGGAAAGATTATAATGTTAAAACTAAATGAAGAAAAAGGTTATTTGAAAAATTTTGTTGAAAATCTCTCGTTTCCAAACCTAATAGAAGAATTCAAGAATGAATTCCCTTCAATAAATTTGGATTATGATGAAATTAAAGCGCAACATAGTAAGGGTCGAAATCCATTTCAACATAAATTGATTACAAATTATTTAGGAATCAGACAATCTCAAGCGAGATTATATGTTCAACTTTTACATCAATTAATAGAAAAAATAGGAATCTATAATCCTAAACCTGATTATAGCATTATACCTAAAAGCGAAATACCAAAATATCCATTAAACCCAAAAAGTGAATTAGAATTCTTCATTGAAAGATTAAATTTGAAGGATTATGAAGCAATTTTGAATAGATTTTATGATACTGATTTTGAAAATATTTTCAAAAAACTATTTACTGAAATTAAAATGGGTACTGGACATTTATCACTGACTTGTAATTCATTTGTATTTGTTTTAGGTGTAGATAAAATAATTGCGATTAAACCTTTGTTTAACCAAAAAGAAAAATATAAAATTAGTTGGGATAATATGGTTATTGCTGAGATGGTTCAAGTGTTTTTAGATGATTTTAAAGAACGTATAAAATTAATTTATGGATATGATTTATAAAAATTGAGGATAAAAAGAAGAAAAATGAAAAGATACTTTTCAACCAAATATTAATTTATGTCTATGTTATGGTCTTCTATTGATTCTAACTTTTGAGTGAAGGCATACCTCTTAACCGTAATTTTACCAGAAACGCCCCTAAAGTATAAAAAAACAGTTGAATAATACCGAAAAATGAAAAAATAATTATGCGCGTTAATGTTTCTTTTTCCCGATGATAGATATCGAGATTATAAATCATTTGTTTAGTTATATTTCTTATGGAGAATCTTTGGGCAATGATATTCTGCTCCCATGATTCAGAGAGCTCGTACTGTTGAATTTCATTGACTAAATATGACTTAGTCAGACAAATCCCTCCTTAAATTATGAATTGCTAAATGTGTTCCTTTTCCATATCTGAACCAAGTTTGACAAAAATCAATAAAATTTGGTGAAAAATCATGATACACTATAGCGTCTTGAACCTTATCGAAGAAATAGCCCCTTTTTTTTAATCGAAGGCAAAGATCAGTGTCCTCACCTCCAGCAAATAAAAATCTTTCATCGAACCCACCAACTTCCATAAGATGTTCTTTCTTAAAACAGCAATTTACTGTTGGTAGATAATTCAGTTGGATTGGAGCTTCCAAAATTTTATGGATTACACAATATTGACTGATGATATGTTTTTTAAACGCTTTTACAACCCCCCCAACACCAACAAGACTTTTATGGGTATTTTTTAAGGGAGTAGTTATTTTTTCAATCCAGTTGTTTTTAATTACTACATCATCATCAACGAAAGCTACTAGATTGTTTGACGCTAACTCAATTCCAAGATTTCGGGAATGTGCCGGTCCACTATTATTGTTTTTTAACACAATTTTCTTGCAAATCCCATTGTCTAAATCTTTCCATCGCCGGAGTAAATCAGGCGTTTGGTCAGATGAGTGATCATCTATTATAATAACCTCATCGGGTAATGGAGCTATTTGATTTAAATTTTTTAAAAGTCGAAATAATTTCATCATCCGATTATATGTTGGAATTATCAAAGAGGTTTTAATACTACTTTTCATTAGGAGTTTTCTTTGTAAATGATTAAAATAGCTATAAATCAAACACTCTCAATTATTCTTAAGAAATTTATACAAGGTTCAGGAGGTAATCCTCTTATATTAATGGAATAATTATTTTGATTAGGTTTGGAGATGTCTCTGATGAATTTAATTGTTCTCCCGGGCATTATAATTTCTTTCGGATTAAATATCATTCCCTCCTCAACGATTTTTGGATAAAAATTCAATCCAAAATTAAAATTTATTCTATTTTCAACGTTGGGAATAATATCTTCAGAATTGTGAGCTAATTTTTCAAACTCTCTTCTTAACTTCGGATCTAATATTTCAAAAAGAGGTTTATCAAATTGTATCGTCATCGAAAAGTTAGAAATTTCTCGTTTATTATTCTCCTCCGGATTAATAAAATATAATTCACTAAATTCATTTTCAATCATTATTGATATCTTATTTATTTCATTGATTAAAGATTGAATTTTCTCAAATCTTATATCTTCCTCAATTTCAAATTTTAAATGAAGATCATAATAATATCCATGTTCCCCGAAACCCATTCTTATAAAGTCTAAGTGCTCAAAACTTTTATCCTTAAAAGTTACAAAATCAAAAACTAACGTTGATTGATATTTCCCGAGAACTTTACTAGGATTTGGGGGTTCAATAATAGGAGCTGAAAATTTTAAAGGCGTCCTTTCTTCCAATAATTCGGGAAATGATTCATCTGGGTCTAATATTTTATTAAATTTAAATAATGGTTTATCAAAATATATTAATTTTCCTATCAAGTTTTGACTATTATGGATTGCTCTCATTTTATCTCAAAACCTTAACATCTTTATTTTGCTTTATATTCTTAATAAACAACTTTGGTAGATCTTCAGTATAATTAATATCTTCAGAAATCTCGTAATCGGAGCTATTTCTTTGACTAACATTAAAGTTAAAAGAAAAGTTTGACTCTTGATTTGTTCGATATATTTTTTTTATATTTTTAGTTGGCAAATTCTTAAGAAGTCCAAAAGAATGTAGATATAACTGCAAATTTGCTAATCCGTGAAATTTGGGTCTTTCTTTATCAACTCTCTCTAATGAATCTCTTTCAAAACCTTTTATAAGATTAGTGAATAAGAAGAGTATTAAATTATTTTGTTCTTTAATTTCATGATACTGTTTAACAAGAATTTCGTTTTGTTGCTTTAAATGATTCTGAAAATCGTTAGATTCAACATTTATACTACTTTCTTGTTCTAAATCATAAATTTTAAAAATTGATTTAGTAATATCGGAATAAAAGGAAATAACATTTAATTTACCTCTTTTAGTAATGTAATACTTGCTGTCTTCGGAAGTCTTTTTAATATTTTCCTTTGCTACTAAATCTTCTAAAGAAATTTGTATGTCGGCATCAATGAAAATTTTTTCAATTAATAAAGCAGATTTTTCATTGATAGCTTTGTTTTCATATAGAGAGACTAAGATTTTCTGACTTAAAGATAATTTGTTGAAGGCTTCTGAGTAATTGATAATTTGTATTTTATTCTTATCATTAATTTTTATTTTGGGAGAAAATGATTGGAGATAATTCAGAATTTTCATGTAATCATTGGTTGTTTTCCAATGAAGACCTGATTTTTCACTAATTTCATTTATTGAATATTCTTTTTCAAGATCTAAATTATTTAATAAATTAATGAGAATGGAAAAAATTTGTGATGGTTGTTTTTTCAATTTTCACACCTTAATATTTATATATGTAAATTGTCTTCATTATAATATAAATATTTTTGTTTCTATATATTATAATGAAAATATGTATATTTAAACTTAGTGGTTTTAATTGATAAATCAGAGAAATGTAGAAAGATTTTTATATGATACTGGTGATCAACATGGAAGAAATTATGGAGATGGCAGAGAAATTAAAAGATAGACCCTATGCACTGTTTTATCTTTATAATAAATATACAACTCATAATGAATTCAATATTCCAAATTTTATTGATCGTGTAAAGGAAGTGAAATATCTTATTAAATTAGGTTTAATAAGATTTTCTGTAAAACCAGGAAAGCATTTGCATAAGAAAAATACTCTATTTACCGAAAAAGGTAATAGAGTCTACGAATTTATCTATAAACAAGGTTTATTAGCTGCTTTCAGTGATATTCCTTTACAAGGGAGCAGTGCTTTTAAAGCTCACTACTATAGTAAAATTGATAGAATTCTCGAAGATATTAAAATTCCGGAGTCTGAAGCCTTACAGATTCTAATGAGTAAAATTCCAGGTTTAAATCAATGGTTTAAACCATCTAAATTGAAGTTAAAAATTAATAACGTAATATTAATTAATAAAACAGAGCACTTGGAAACCTTAAAATATGAAATTGACTTTAAATGTGAAACATGTGTTCAAGATATATCTCCTGTTATAGAAATTGTTTATAATTTTGATGATATAAACAAGAATCCAAACCTTGTAATATGTCCTAAATGTGGAACACATTATCATTTATGCTTATTTTTTGAATGTTTTTACTCTCTCTCCTTCTGAGTTATCTTTACTTTAAGTTATGGATTAGAGTTTATAGAGATTTTAAATAAATGTATTTAGTATGGTAGATCTAAGATTTAGTCCTTTAGTTTTAATAATAAAACTCCATGGTTTAATTATTTTTTAAGTTTCCCACACTCAGGGCATTTATACCAATTAGACTCTTTTAAAAGGATCAATGGTTCTTTGCATTTAATACACATTTTTGTTCGAACTCTATTTTCAGTCTTGGTAGTAACCGTCAAGGAGGTTTTTGGTTTAATTTTTAAAGATTTTTTTGATGATTCAAATTGGAAAATGGTTACTCCAGTATCAGAATAATTTATACTGACTATTTTAAAACCATTTCGAGCAGTTTCCTTTAAAAAAACATTTGCTCGAATAGTATCCTTTATTCGGGTACCATGTTTATGACCATGTATTATTTTTAATCTGTTATCTCCAATTTCCACACATTCTTCAAATTTAAACATTATTTCCTCTATTGCTTCCTCTACAGTGAGTTTATGCACATTTAATTCCATTTTGCTGAGATTTTGAAATTAGATTGTTTTATTATTCATTTTTATCCATGTATTATTAAATCTTAATATTTTAGTAGGTGATAACGTCTTTTTTAATTTTCACTGTTCTTGCAAAGTTTCCTTTAGCAGCTTCAATGGCTTTAGTAAAGGTTTTAAACCCACAAGTTTTATAAATTTTTTTTGAAGTTGGTATTCCTAAAGATTCACATACTGATGTATTTAGATTAGTAAGTTTTACTTCTCCTGGAGATTTCTTATTTTTTACTAAATCACGAAAGACTTTTGCGATTTCGTTAGTATATGAATTATTATCTATGGATCCTATTTTTTTAATTGATTTTTCAACAACTTTATCATTAATTATCGTGTCACCGTTATTTTCTTGTATTTTGTCAATAGTAAAATTTTCATCTATACCAAATTCTGCGATTAGATCTTTATTACTTATTTTTGGAATTGTTCTAATAGGTATTCTGATCTTCTTAGCGTTTGGGATCTTTTCATCCATTTTTAATTCCTTAATTGAAATCATCTCATCTGATGTATGAGTACAGAGAAAATTAAAATCTGATGTGTGTCCATAACCATGACTCTTTATAAATATTTGAAATAATTCTTCAGGAGAAATTAATTGCCCTAATATAAGTGGTGGAACGTTATGACTTTCTAAATCCAGGAAAGAGCTTTTCCACTCTTCAAATGAGAAAATTTGGATGCTTTTATCAACTTGCCTTTGGATTAAATTTTTAAGTGCGTTTAATGCATCATTCATACTCTTTTCGATTGTGTCAACAATACTTTCTCTTTCTTTGAGAACAGATTTGAATATATATCCATTAGATGTAAGATAAAACTGTTCTGAACAATATTGAGTTAGATCTTTAGAAACCTGTTTACGAGCAATTATAGATATTTTAATTCCTTTGTTCTTTAAATCCATAAGTAGAGCAGTAAAATCACCATCTGCAGAAATTAAAAAGAACTCATTATAGTGACTTTGGTGGTAAACATTAATTGCTGAGATGGTGATGGCTTGATCTACAGCATTTTTTTTTGTTTGGGGTATCTGAAGTAATTCAAATCCTGCTTGTCTTATTTCAGTTTGAGTAGATTCAGGAATACGTTTCCAATCTCCAAAACATCTAAAGAAACTACCTTCTCCTAAGTTTCTCTTTAATTCTTCTATGTCATTTAAGAAATTTGTTAGATTATTTGCTGAAAAAGTTACATTTTCATAATCCCAAAAAATAGCAGTTTTATTTAATTGTTTTTCCATAGTTTTTGCCCTAAAAAGTATATTTTATTTACTAGTAGATCCTAACTAAATTAAGTTAACTAAGTTGCATTGATTATTTATTTTTATTGTAATTTATGACAGAATTTAAGAATTAAATATAAATACTAAGATAAATATCTCATATATAGAAATTTTATCTCTTTCAATATATGATTTCTGATATGCCACATTCCGAATTTTACAAAGTCTTAAATTGGTTATCCAAATAAGGAAGTTGCATTGGTCGGAAATTGGCAGTCTCAGATATGGTATACGGATAGAGGTACAATTTCCGTTTTCTATATTTTTTAATAATCAAATTGTTCAATTAATTACGATATTTATATTCATTCTTCGGATTTAGGAACGTTAGTGAATTTAATGACAAGATAATTCAGAAAGGGGAAATTTTAAATAAACGGTCGGCTAAACCTAACATCCAAAACATATGTAAGTTGAATATTGATACCAAAGCAAGTAATAAAACCTAATTTTATCGAGGGTTTTACTGCTCAGCAATGGACTTTTTGCTTTTAAAAATTTCCTGGTAGAGTTCACGCCTGTTTTCAGGGGGTACTTTCTCTGGTTCTCTTTTATGGAGCACCATAGATTCTGTTTCGCAGGTGGCAATACAATTTCCGCATCCTATACACCGACCTAAATTTACATTAGACCTGTCATCTACCATGGTAATTGCATCCATTTGGCTCCGTTCTAGACAAATTTCACATCCACTACATATTTCAGGATCGGATTGGGCGTAATATGATGAGGAATAATACTCAGCAGGGCGAGGAAACCGTTTTGCTGTAATTAAAATACCACAACAACAACCGCAACATACACACATATAGCCGGGATTTTGAGTATTTTGGGGTTGAAGCACAAATCCTTCCTTTTGGTAA
>SDBV01012130.1_pt1 | contig 11079 bp, 8 predicted proteins | sample 2277081 | NCBI WGS metagenome assembly SDBV01 (sample SAMN10402039, study PRJNA504765) | marine sediment metagenome | isolation source: marine sediment core GS10_PC15, 223 cmbsf | place: Arctic Ocean: Southern Knipovich Ridge | collected 2010
GTCCGGAAGGTGGCTGAACTGCCCAGTCCTTCGGTATTCCCTACGCGGAAATGGGGACAAACCGGGTTCCGGCCGATAATGGCGGAGGTTGAGCGGGAGAATGGCACGAAGGCGCTGTGGTTCCCCTACTACATCGGGCCCGTTGGGAGAGAGAGGTACGTGGAATACGCCCCTGTGCTGAGTGGTGAGGAATTCTTGGCACTTCTGCAGGAAGCGATTGGGCAGGATTTCTTTAGTGAGAGATTCCTGGGTGAACTGGAAAGTGCAATAGCTAAGGTCAGAGAAACCCGGTGGCCAAGTATTCCCAGAGACGCGACAGAGAAGGACGACGGCGATTGACTCCGATGTCACAATCACTACTGAGGCCCTGGAAGACCACCATCTCACTGGCGACTATGGTGCCCTGCATCGGCCACTACTAGGTGGGTCCCCGTCACGCTTTGCTGTTGGGGCTGTCTACGGGACTCGAGAAGAGACTACAGGTTCTTCAGATCTGCATCTATGGCCGCAAGCATCGCATCGGTTATCGCGCCCTGGGACATTGGAGCTACCGCCTTGAGACTCATGCCCTTGGCCGGCTCAATCTGTGGGTTGGTCGAAAAGCCCGCTATGTGTTTGTCCAGAATCGCTTTCCCTTTGTCATCAGCCAGTATTTCCCCGATTGTTGAATCGATTGAAAGTGCCATGTTGATCCTCCTTACCTTTACGCTGAGATGGTAGTCCACAGACCCACGCTTGTCAATGCCTTGTCAAGCCACCCTCCAAGAACGCCCGCATTCCCGCTCGTGAGAAATTGACAAGATCTCCAGTGGTCTAGTAGAGTCAGAATCAGCCCGGAATGACATCAACACTGTGAGTTGACATGGGGGATCCCGGGAAGACGGAAAGAGCGACGGCTGTGACCGAACAGAGAAACATCACAAGAGAGGATGTCCTCCTCAGGACACGGCTCAACACGGAAGGCGCCCGGTACACGAGTGTGACGGGGTCACTGCCTTCCGACCCGGCAGCACTCACCAATCTCATCACGAACCGGCGGATCACTCTGGACGGCTGCGGCGCGGTGATACCCTTCGCGCGTATGGGGCCTAATCACCGCTCTCGCCTGGAGATCAGCATCGACGGTGATGACGTGGCCATTTCGGAGATCGGCGAGGTGCTGGCCACGGGCAGGCTGGAACCGCAAGCCGCCTGGCGCGACGAGCTGATGAGCGACGGGACAGCCGTCAATAACACCAACTACTGCACTGACGATTACCAGTGCAACATCATCGTCAGCCGCGGTTGTGCCGCCGCCCGGGCGGGCAAGGCCTGCGGATTCTGCTCACTCGGGCCGGATTTCGAGGCCGGCATGCCGCTCGCCTCGTTCGAGGAGACGCTGGCGCTGGCCGAACCCGGCATTGAGGCGACCGTGATTGCCATCAAGAGCGGCTGGCGTGGTATCGTCAACCTCTCCGGGGGGGCGCAGCCGCCGGGGCGACGCGACCAATGGACGACCGACATCATCGAGGCGGTCATGACTCGGTTTCACGAGTCTGTCGACCCGGCTGTCCTCTCCGAATTGCAGGTTGAGGTGCAACTCTATCCGCCGGAAGACCTTGGAGAACTGTCCAAGTGGAAGAGTCTCGGAATCAACTCCGCCGAGTTCGATAACCAGGTGCTCCACCCGGACTGGTTCAAGGCGGTCTGTCCCGGCAGGGGTGAGCAGAAGAAGTGGTTTGAAACCCAGGAAGCCGCCGCCGAGGTGTTCGGGCGCGGCAGGGGTTCCGTAAGCAACCTTGTCACCGGCATCGAGCCGATGGCCGGGATGCTGGAGGGAATTGAAGAACGGATTTCCAAGGGCGTCTACTCCATGCCACTGATACTCGGCCCGGGCGGGGCCCTGGTGGGGATGCGGGCGCCGTCGGCGGAATGGTTCGTTGAGGCATTTGAGAAGATGGCCGACATCTATCTGCGTTACGCGGACACGCTGGACGTCGATCTGACTGAAGACGATCGTTGGGGCTACACGCGCCGGGGTCAGTCCAATTGGACACCCTTCCAGGACGAGTGGACCCGCCGTCTCCAGGAGATGGGCAAGCTCCCGCCGGGACTACCCAAGCAATGCGGTATCTAGTCAGGGAGGTCCCAATGTCCCAATTCGAACTGCAGGGCAAGATCGCCATCGTCACCGGTGGCGGAACCGAGACCGGCAAAGCCATCGCTTTGAAATATGCCGAGGCCGGCGCCGATGTCGTCGTTGCCAGTCGCAAACAGGAAAACCTGGACAAGGTTGCCGCTGAAATCAAGTCCATGGGCAGGGAATCGCTGGCCGTCGTCACCGACATCACCAAGCCGGAGCAGGTGGACAACATGATCAAACAGACGCTTGCCCGGTTTGGCCGGTTGGACATCATGGTCAACAACGCCGGTGGGGCTCTTACCTTCAAGGGGATGGAGGGGGTCTCCCTCGAGGAGTGGAACGCCAACGTTACCCTCAATCTCACCGGGACCTTCCTCTGCAGCGTTGCCGCCGGCAAGGTGATGATCGAGCAGAAGAAGGGCAAGATAATCAATATCTCTTCGGTTTCAGGCGTTCGCGCTTCCCCGATGCTGGCGCCATACGGGGCGGCCAAGGCCGGTGTCAATAATCTTACGAGGAGCCTGGCGGCTGAATGGGCGCGTCACAACATCAATGTCAACGCGATAGTTCCGGGCGTGATCAATACCGAGCAGCAGAGACGTGGCGGGATCGTACCGCCTGAAAGGAACGAGGACGGCACACCGGTGCCGCCGACGCTATTCCCTCCCGGCCCCGACGACGTTGCCGACCTGGCCGTCTTCCTTGCCTCGGCAGCATCCGACCACATCAGCGGCGAGGCCATACCAATCAGGTACATTGGCGGTATCTAACCGCGCGGTATCCAACCGCAGCGCACGCTGTCAGGACTATCTACCGATCATCAGCGCCCGCGAAATGACTATCTTCAGCGCCTCGGTCAGTCTCAGTGGCGTCCCTGGCAGAATTCGAACCCGCGACCCGCTGCTTAGAAGCTAGACAGTGGCCTTGTCTCCTGTCGTTTTTGAGGCTAGTCTGTTGTTTAGTGCCTGTCCCTGTTTCAGGCACAAAGCACCGATTTTCAACCCGTACATACAATAGCCTTAGTGCCAAATTGGTGCCATGGTGCCTCTTCCCCGTGGAATTGTAATCCGTTAGGTTTGACATTCTTTAGGCCAGTATGTAAGCTGAGGCGAACACGCCTGACTTGTCCAGACCCGACTTCAACTGATGCTTACCGGTAAAGAGGATGGGAAGCGGAAGAGGGTAGAGGCACCGGATTCGCTGTTGGTAACGTCCGGTTTCTTTTGTCTTTGTGGCGCGAAGAATCAGGAAACATAGGGGAAGAGATGAAGAAGAAGACTACTTGGCTACTCACGAGTCTGCTGTTGGCGACGGCAATGGTGCTTTCGGCGTGCGGTGGCGACGAAGACACGGATGAAGCTACCGGCGAAGTCACCGGGGACACGGGCGAAGTCACCGTTGACTCCGGCCCCAAGTACGGCGGGATATTGACGCTCCTCGGTTCTGATCCGACGGACTGGGATCCAGCCGTTTCACTACAGACGGAATATGCTTTCCCCGTCTTCTCCCGCCTGCTCAGGACGGACTGGTGGAGAGGCCCGGCCGGAAGCGGCGAGTGGGCATTTGCCCTGCCAGCGGCTGAGCCGCCGATTGAATATCTGATAGGTGACCTGGCTGAAAGCTGGGAGATGCCCGATATCCAGACAATCGTCTACACCCTTAGAGAAGACGCCATGTGGCAGGACAAGCCGGGTGTGATGGCGGCAAGGCGGGTTACAGCCGAAGACGTTAAGTGGAACTACGACCGGTACATCGCCGCTCCGATGCATCCCCTGGCAAATACGACTGACATTGACAAAGTAACCATCACCGTAATTGACGATTCCACTATTCAGTTTTCAACTACCGAGGAAGATCTCACCGAATGGCTGGCCTACTATGGGTTTGGCGCTGGGTATTCCATACTGCCTCCGGAAGTGGAGGAACAGGAGGAGGGCGCAAACTACTGGAAGAATGTGACCGGCTCCGGCCCATTTGCTCTGACGGACTATATCAGCAGTTCCTCGATAAGCTACAGAAAGAACGAGAACTGGCACATCAAGGACGGGGAAGGAAGGGATTTGCCCTATCTGGATGGGTTCGATGTCCTGATTATCCCCGAGGTGCAAACACAGATGACGGCGCTCCGATCCGGGCAGGTAGACATGCTTTATGGTTTCAGCCTGCTTGGCTGGCAGGACTCCGAGGGCCTCCAGGAAACGAGCCCTGAGCTACTCTACCTGGGACAGGGTTCACCGTCGTTGGCGTTACTGCAGTTTGACCTCCGCGTACCACCCTTTGGGCCTTCTGACGACCCGGACGCCCGGCTGGTGAGGAGAGCGGCCTTCATGGCAATTGATTTCGACGGCATTGTGAATGACTACTACTCGGGCAACGCCGAGGTATTGTATTCAACCATCCCCTGGAAGGCCTACGGATTGGATGAACTGGATCCTGATAATTTCCCGGAATCAAGCCAGGAACTCTTCTCCTACAACCCGGAAAAGGCCATGGAACTCCTCACCGAGGCTGGCTACCCGGAAGGCATCCGGACGAAGCTTCATCAGGTTGGAGAGGAGACCTACCTTCTCATCAAGGAGTACTGGGACGCCGTCGGTATTCAGACGGAAATGAATACTATGGATTACGGCGCCATGGCCGCCAGGCAGTGGGGCATGACGATGACCGACGTGCAGCTAGTCTACTGGAACTACGCCCTTGAAGGCCCGTGGCGGTTCTACACGGAAAGTATTGGGAATTTCGCCGGGATAAATGACTCTGTGATCGACCAAATGTGGGCTGATCTGGACGAAGGTGTGATTGAGACTAATGAGGAGCAGGATGCACAGCGTATTGAACTCTTCCGCCGGGTGATTGACCAGGCGTATGAGATAACAATGCCGCAGCCGCAGATGTATTCTTTCTGGCAACCGTGGGTGAAAGGCTATAGCGGTGAGAACGCTGCTAATATGCATAGTGTCAGGGAGGTGCCTGCCTTTATCTGGATTGACAGGGAAAACCTGAGCACCCAGTTCTCACTGGAGGAAAGGCTTGCCGCTGTCGCGATTATTCAAGCAGACGTGGCCGCCCGCCAGGCTGAGCAACAGGCAATCGACGATGCTCTCCAGGCGGAGGAAGATGCCGCCGCCGCCGCCGCCGCCGCACTTGAACCAGAGGTTGAGGTTGTCTCGGAAATACTGGGAACGCTGGAAGGCGTCACGGAACTGTCCGTTGCCTCACAGTCCTTCACGGATGAGACCACCGGCATCAGCATTCTGTTCCCCGCCAACTATGCCGGGATTACTCTACTGTACGAGGAGGAGTTGCTGAATAGCGGTCTCGGCGCGAGTGCAATTCCGGGTATCAAGATTGAGGAGCCCATGGAAGAAGACTTCGGCGCCCTCGTTACGGCGGACGGCTTAGCCGCTGCCTGGGCAACGAGCTATGACTGGCTTGCCATCTCCAACATTCAGGAGATGTACGTCGTGGTCCTGTCTGACGGGACAACGGCCGTCATGGCCAAGACAGACCAAAGCCTGGGCGGCTATCCGGTGATGGGCTGGGTGATGCTTATCCAGAAGGACGGCTTGGCGTATCGTATCAGGTTCATCTATGACACCTGGACCAGTCCCACGCCTACTGACGACGAAATGAAGGAAATCCTTCTCAGCGTCACCTTCCAATAGGCAAAGCATATAGAGTAAACTCAAAGTCCCCCTCCCCGCTTTCATGGGGAGGGGGACTTGTTGTATAACGGCAAGGATGCCGTCTGTCGTAAACTTGGAGCGGGAGACGGGATTCGAATCCGCGACAGCCTGCTTAGAAGGTATCCAATAGCCCTACCATCTGTTGTTCTTGAGGCTAATCTGTTGTTTCGTGCCTATCCCTGTTCTAGGCACAAAACACCGATCTTCGACCCCCACATATGATGGAATTAGTGCCAGATTAGTGCCATTCAACGAATTAGCCCCGTACTGTGACATAGTACTGGGCCTAACTTAGCCTCAGAAAGTGGCGTCCCTGGCAGGATTCGAACCTGCGACCCGCTGCTTAGAAGGCAGCTGCTCTGTCCAGCTGAGCTACAGGGACATCGGGATTGGGCAGTCCTGAATATACCATCGGGATTGGCTACCGTCAAGCGACCACTGCGCCTAGCCGGCGTCGCTCGCGAACATCGACCAACCGAGCATCGTCGCCGCGGTGACGATGCCCCCGGCGAGGATGACCCCGAGGACTATTGACACAAACGCGTGGCGGAACTTCAGCCCGAAGAGCACTGCCGCCAGCGATCCCGTCCAGGCGCCCGTGATCGGCAGCGGAATCGCCACGAAAAGCATCAGGCCGATCCGCTCGTAGCGCTGTATCATCCGGCCGCGGCGCCTCGCCATCGCGAACACCCATATTATGATCCGCTCGAAGAAGGCGACCCGCGAAAGCTGCCGGGTGATCCAGTCGATGAAGAGCAGGATGAAGGGCACCGGCAGCAGGTTACCCAGGATCGCCAGCAGTAACGCCTGGTACCACTCGAAATCCAGCCCGATGACGGCCAATGGTATCGCACCACGCAGTTCGGATATTGGTGAAGCGGCCAGTCCGAGCACTGCCAGGATGTCGGATGGGTCCAAGTCGTTAAGGCTCCTGGGGAACGTTCACCGTAGGCGTCGCGCACCAGCGCCGCGCACCAGCGCCGGGCACCCGTGGAGTCTAGCAGACGGGCAACCCAGCGTCAAGTCGGGGTTTTCTTGACAGCCAATCGGGCGGTTGCTAGTATGAAACCAGTTGCGAGATGGGCAGACTACTTGATGACATTCAGGGTCCCGCCGACCTGAAGAAGCTGACACGGCCGCAGCTCCAGGAGCTTGCCGCTGAGGTGCGTGAAGAGTTGGTCTCGGTCGTTTCTGCCAATGGCGGCCATCTCGCCTCCAACCTCGGTGTCGTCGAACTGACAATCGCCCTCCATCGCGTCTTCGACAGCCCCAATGACAAGATCGTCTGGGACGTCGGCCATCAATCGTACACCCATAAGTTGCTGACTGGCCGCAAGGACCGTTTCGCCACTCTGCGGCAGTTCGGTGGGCTTTCCGGATTCACATCCCGTAGCGAAAGCGACCATGACCCATTCGGCGCCGGCCACGCCTCAACTTCGATCTCCGCCGCGCTGGGTATGGCGGTCGCCCGTGACCTCTCCGGCGAAGACCATAGCGTCGTCGCCGTCATCGGCGACGGCGCCGTTAGCGGCGGAATGGCGCTTGAAGGCCTTAACCAGGTCGGACACCTCCGCTCGCGGATGATCGTCATTCTCAACGACAATGGGATGTCGATCGCGCCCACCGTCGGCGCACTTGCCCGGATGCTGAGCAGGGTGCGTTTCGATCACCGCTACCGGCGTGCCAAAGACACCGGCCGCAAGATCGTTACCCGGCTGCCATGGGGCAACCGTCTTTGGTGGCTCGGCAAGCAGATGGAGAGTGGCCTGCGCGGTCTGTTTGAGCCGTCGAAGCTCTGGGAGGCGCTCGGTTTCGCCTACCTCGGCCCGGTCAACGGCCATGACATCGAGGCGATCGAGGCTGCCCTCATTCGTGCCAGGAACTATTCTCGTGAACCGACCTTCGTCCACATCGTGACCACCAAGGGCAAAGGGTACCAGCCTGCCGAGGGCGACGCCGTCTACTTCCACGGGATTCCCGGCAGCAACTCGCACCGTCGAGCTGTGCCGACCTACAGCGAGGTCTTCGCCCAGACGGTGTTGCGCCTTGCCCGCGAGGAGCCGCGGCTGGTGGCGATCACGCCGGCGATGCCGGAAGGGAACTATCTGAGCGTCGTCGCCGAGGAGTTTCCCGACCGCGTCTTCGACGTCGGTATCTGCGAGCAGCACGCCGTCACCTTCGCCGCCGGACTGGCTACACAGGGCTACGTTCCGGTGGTGGCCATCTACTCCACCTTCCTGCAGCGCTCGTTCGACCAGGTTATTCACGATGTCTGTCTTCAGGACCTGCCGGTCGTCTTCGCCATCGACCGCGGCGGCATCGTCGGCGACGACGGCCAGACCCACCAGGGCACCTTCGACATCTCCTATCTGACACTTGTGCCGAACCTGATCGTCGCCGCTCCCAAGGACGAAAACGAGCTTCAGCACATGCTCTACACGGCGACCAAGGCCTCGCATCCGATGGCCGTCCGCTACCCGCGCAGTCCCGGCGTCGGTGTCGACCTCGACGAAGACCTGCATGAAATGCCGATCGGTAAGGGCGAGATTCTCCGCGAAGGCGGCGACGTCGCCCTGATTGCCATCGGCTCGATGGTGGCCCCCGCCGTGACCGCTGCCGAGGAACTGGCTGCCTCCGGCATCGAGGCGACTGTCGTCAATGCGCGTTTTGCCAAGCCGCTCGACGCCGAACTTATCAGGGGTGTCGCTGAGCGGACGGGGCGGGTGCTGACCATCGAGGAAAACGTTCTCAGCGGCGGCTTCGGCAGCCGCGTTGTCAGCCTGCTCAAAGAGAGCGGTATGGACCAACTGGCGGTGCGTAGTCTCGGGTTGCCTGACGAGTTCATCGAACACGGCGGCCAGGACATGTTGCGCCGTCGCTATCACCTGGATGCCACCGGTATCGCGGGACAGGTCCGGTCGTTGTTCCCGGCTCTCGCGGGAGAAGCGACGCCGTCCACTTGAGTGACCGATGAACAAGCAGACCGTCAGCGACATCGACGTTGCCGGCAAGCGGGTGTTGTTGCGGGTCGACTTCAACGTCCCCGTCGATGAAACCACCGGCGAGATAACCGACGACGGCCGGATTCGGGCGGCTCTGCCGACGCTCAACTACCTCATCGAGCGCAATGCCCGCGTCGTCGTGGCGACCCATCTCGGACGCCCCAAGGGTAGAGCTGAAGATCGCTTTCGGCTGACCGGCGTCGGCGAGCGCCTGTCACGGATTCTCGGCAAGCCGGTCACCGTCGCCGTCGACTGCGTTGGGCCGGATGTAGAGAAGGCGGTCGCCGCTCTGGCTGGCGGTGATGTCCTCCTCCTCGAGAACCTGCGCTTCCACGCCGATGAGGAGCTGAATACCCCCGGTTTCGCCCGCTCGCTGGCCCGCCTCGCCGACGTCTTTGTCAACGACGCCTTCGGTACTTCCCATAGAAGCCATGCCTCCATTGTCGGTATCGCCGAGCACTTGCCGGCGGTCGCCGGCTTCTTGCTCGAGAAGGAGCTGACCAACCTCGGCGGTATCCTTGAGAGTCCGGCGCACCCCTTCGCGGCACTGCTCGGCGGCGACAAGATCAGTGACAAGGTCGGCATGCTCGGCAACATCATGGACAAAGTGGACCATCTTCTCATCGGCGGCGGCATGGCGGCTACCTTCCTCAAGGCCGGCGGCGGTGAGGTCGGCAAGTCCCTCGTCGAGACCGATCGCCTCGCAACTGCCAGCCGGTTGATGATGCTGGCCGGGCAAAAGGAGGTCGATCTCGTGCTGCCGCTCGATGTCGTCGTTGTTATGGAGATCAAACCGGAGGCGGAGATACGCACCGTCGCCGTGGCCGACATCCGTGACACGTACCGAATCGTCGATATCGGTCCGGAGACGGTGGCGTCCTTCACCAGGAAACTCGGCGAGTGCCGGACGGTCTTCTGGAACGGGCCGATGGGTATCTACGAGATGCCCCGCTTCGCCGCCGGTACACGGGCGATGGCGGAAGTGCTGGCGGAAAGCAGCGCGGTCACGATTCTCGGCGGCGGCTCAACCGCCGAGGCGGTCGCTCACTTCGGGCTGGCTGAGCGGATGACGTTCGTCTCCACCGGCGGCGGGGCGTCGCTCGAGTTCCTCGGCGGCGAGACCCTGCCTGGTGTTGAGGCCCTCCTTGACCGCTAGCCGTCCTGGCTATATGCTGGGTTTGTGAGGGGGATACCATCGACAATCTGGTTCTGATGAAACAGCTCTCCCGGCGGACGCCGAGCAAGATCGTCCTGCTGGTGATCGACGGCATCGGCGGGCTGCCGCATCCCGAGACCGGGAAGACGGAACTGGAGACGGCGGCGACGCCCAATCTCGACCGCCTTGCCGCCGACGGCGTTTGCGGACTGGCCGACCCGGTGGCGCCGGGGATCACGCCGGGCAGCGCCCCCGGCCACGCCGCGCTCTTTGGTTACGACCCGCTGACAATCGAGATTGGCCGCGGCGTCCTCGAGGCTGTCGGCATCGATTTCGAGCTCCAGCCGGGTGATGTCGCTGCGCGGGGCACTTTTTGCACTGTCGATGGGGCCGGACTGGTTACCGATCGCCGGGCGGGCCGGATTTCCACCGACCAGTCCAGCGAACTCTGCCGACGGCTTGACGGCTTCAAGACCGACGGTGTCACCGTGTTCGTCACACCTGTCCGGGAGCACCGCTTTGTGGCGGTCTTTCGTGGCGAAGGGCTTTCTGCCAACGTGAATGAGACCGATCCACAAGAGATTGGTGTCGCTCCATTGCCGGTCGGTGCATCGTCTCTGGCGGAAAAGAAGATGTCAATAGTAGCTAACGCTTTCATCGAGCACGCCAGGAACACACTGGCCGGCGACAAACCGGCCAACATGGTGCTGCTTCGCGGCTTCTCGACGCGGCCCGTGTTCGACCAGATACCGGAAGTTTACAAACTGGCGGCGGCGGCGGTAACCGTCTACCCGATGTACCGCGGGCTGGCCCGCCTTGCCGGCATGGACGCCCTCGAGGCGGGAACCACCATCGCCGACGAAATCGAGACCCTGCGCCGCCACTGGGACGGTTACGACTTCTTCTTCGTCCACGTGAAAGGGGCCGATTCCGCCGGGGAGGACGGTGATTTTGAGCGTAAGGTGGACGTCATCGAGGAGGTCGACCGGTCAATTCCAGCGCTGCTCGAACTGCGTCCCGATGTCCTCGTCGTCACCGGTGACCACTCGACACCGGCCAAACTGCGCGGCCATAGCTGGCACCCGGTGCCGCTGTTGCTTTCCGCAAGGACTT
>SDBV01012132.1_pt1 | contig 11079 bp, 7 predicted proteins | sample 2277081 | NCBI WGS metagenome assembly SDBV01 (sample SAMN10402039, study PRJNA504765) | marine sediment metagenome | isolation source: marine sediment core GS10_PC15, 223 cmbsf | place: Arctic Ocean: Southern Knipovich Ridge | collected 2010
GCCGTGCGGTACTACACCATGGGTGCCACGGATGATCCCGTCGCCCCCGGTAACGAGTGGCGCGCGGCCCCGGCCTGGCCGCCCCCGGGCGTGAGTACGCATACGCTCTACCTGCAAGACCAGGGCATGCTGGTTGGCGCGGCTCCCGCCGACGAAGATGGCGCGGATCAATACACGTACGACCCGCTCGATCCGGCGCCGACCTGGGGCGGCAACAACCTGATGCTCGAACAAGGGCCGTACGATCAGCGCGCCGTCGAGGCCCGCGACGATGTGTTGACCTATACCACAGCGCCGCTTTCGCAGCCGCTGGAGGTCACCGGCCAGGTGCGCGCCCGCGTTTTCCTGGCCTGCAGTACGCCGGACACCGACCTCATCGTCCGATTGACGGACGTCTACCCGGACGGCCGGTCCATGCTGGTCACCGAGGGCATCCTGCGGGCCCGCTTTCGCAATCCGACCACCCCGGCGGGATCTCTGCTGACGCCCGGCGAAGTTCACGAAATCGCTATCGACCTCTGGTCAACCAGCATCGTCTTCAACACCGGTCACCGCTTGCGAATCGCAATCACCTCCTCGTCGTATCCGCGCTACGATCCCAATCCGAACACCGGCGGCCCGCTCGGGGCCCAGGCGTTGCCGCGGCCCGCCACGATCACCATCCAGCGCAGTCGCCGCTACCCGTCCGCCGTCAATCTTCCCGCCGCGCCAGCAACCGGGGGCGGCCGGTAGCGTCCGGTGGGCCTGCGTATGTTCCGCGACGCCGACGATCTTCCCGCGGGCACTGGCCGCGGCGCTGCGCGGGCGGTAAGGTACTCTCTGTCGGAGACTCGCTGGGCCGCTTTCGCCGGGCCTGGACGGCGGGCAGGGGCCCCACGGATGGAATCGCGGCGATAGGTGACCACACTTTCCTATGGGCCAGACCAGGCAGCCGGCACATCGCTCGCAACGTCAGGAGAATAGCAATGGCTGATTTTATGACTCATCTCGGAGACAAGGGGCGGGCCCTGCTTGATCACAAGTGCACGACGATCCCCAAGGAGAGCCTGCACTTGCCCGGGCCGGACTTCGTGGACCGCGTCTTCGCCGCGTCCGATCGTTCCAACCGCGTGCTGAACCGCCTGGCATGGTTGCACCACCACGGGCGCCTGTCCGGGACCGGCTATCTGTCGCTGCTGCCCGTGGACCAGGGCATCGAGCACAGCGCCGGGGCGTCGTTCGCCCCCAATCCGGAGTACTTCGACCCGGAGAACATCGTTCGGCTCGCGCTCGAGGGTGGTTGCAACGGCGTCGCGAGCACGTTCGGCGTGCTCGGCCTCGTGTCGCGCAAGTACGCGCACAAGATCCCCTTCATCGTCAAAATCAACCACAACGAGCTGCTCACCTACCCGACCAAGTACGATCAACACATGTTTGGCATGGTCGAGCAGGCCTGGGACATGGGCGCCGTCGCCGTGGGCGCCACCGTTTACTTCGGCGCCGAGGAGTCCAACCGCCAGATCGAGGAGGTTACGGAGGCCTTTCAGGCCGCGCATGAGCTCGGCATGTTCACCGTGCTATGGTGCTACCTGCGCAACAACGCTTTCAAGAAGGACGGCCAGGACTACCACACGGCCGCCGACCTCACCAGCCAGGCCAACCACCTCGGCGTGACCATGCAGGCCGACCTGATCAAGCAGAAACTGCCGAACTGCAACGGCGGTTACACCGCGCTGAACTTCGGCAAGACCCACAAGCTGGTCTATGACAAGCTGACGACCGATCATCCGATCGACCTCACGCGCTACCAGGTGGCCGGCTGCTACATGGGCCGCATCGGCATGATCAATTCCGGCGGCGCGTCGGGGGCGAACGACTTCCAGCAGGCGGTGGAGACTGCCGTGGTCAACAAGCGGGCCGGCGGCACGGGCCTGATCTCCGGCCGCAAGGCCTTCCAGCGCCCCATGAAGGAAGGCGTGCAGCTCCTCAATGCGATTCAGGACGTGTATTTGTCCAAAGAGATAACTATTGCCTGACAGTCCGCCACGAAGGCCGGCGCCGGCTGAAGAATGTAGCGGCCGGGCTCTGTCCCGGCCGTAGATCGCGGGGAAAACGCCCTCTGACAACAACGTCCGGGACAGAGCCCGGACGCTACATGACTTTTGCGGCGGACTGCTGGGCTCGTACCGATATACTGCCGACCAGCATGCACCGACTGCCCCCATACAAGCGCTTACTGCTGCTGACGGAAGGCCAGCTTGGCGTCTTCACGTCGAAGACCGCGGCCGTGCTCCTGCGCCATCGCCCGGACGACGTCGTGGGCGTGCTCGATTCCGCCGCCGCGGGTCGCGACCTGACGGAGTTCATCCCTTGGGCCCCGCCGGTTCCGATCGTCGCCGACATGGCTGCGGCCGCGAAGCTGGGACCGGACGCATTGATCGTCGGCGTGGCGCCCGTCGGTGGCACGCTCCCGCCCGATATGCGGCGTCATATGTGCGCGGCCCTGGAGATGGGCGTCGATGTGGTCAGTGGGTTGCACACGTTCCTGGGTGACGACACTGAATTGGCCGTCATCGCGGCGCAAAGTAAGGCCCGCATCTTCGATCTTCGCCGTCCGCCGGCGCAGCGCGTGATTGCGTCAGCCCGCGCGGTTTCGACGCGCTGCCGGCGCGTGTTGACGGTCGGAACCGATGCCAATGTCGGCAAGCTGGTCGCCGCCCTCGAGCTGGCCGCCGCCGCCCGGGCCCGTGGCCGAGACGCGCGATTTGTGGCCACGGGTCAGACCGGCATCCTGGTGGCCGGGGCGGGCATCACGATCGACGCGTGTGTGGCCGACTTTGCCGCCGGCGCAGCCGAGCAGGTTGTTCTCGATGCTGCCGACTGCGACGTGTGCTTCGTCGAGGGCCAGGGCAGCCTCGGACATCCCGGATTCTCAGCGGTGACGCTGGCGCTGCTGCATGGCGTCTGCCCGGACGCCATGGTGTTGGTCCACCAGCTCGGACGCGACCGGCATAAAGCCCCGCCGCACACGCCCCTGCCGCCCCTCGACCGGTTGATTGCGGCGTACGAGCAGGCCGCCGGGTTGCTCCATCCCGCGCGCGTCGTGGGCGTCGCGCTCAATACGTTCGGATACGCACCGGAAGCCGCGCGCGAGGCGTCCCGGCGGCTCGCGGATGAGCTTGAGCGGCCGGTGGCGGATCCGGTGCGCGATGGCTGTGCCCGACTGCTCGAGGCGTGCGGGTTGCAGTAGGCCGGACGACGACTATGCTGCCGAGGTCACCGGGCGGAGTGAGGGTTGTCGATGAGTCCCGAGCAAACCAGGGTCAGAGAATTCCACGCCAAGTACGGTGCCCCCATTCAGGCGGAGCCGGCGCAGATCGGCGTGAAGGATCGCATGCGGCGGGCTCGCTTGATCTTCAGTGAAGCCGCCGAGTTCCTCGAAGCCGCTGACCAGGACGACTTTGTCGAGATGGTTGACGCGCTGGCTGACCTGCTGGTCGTGGTCTATGGCGCCGCCGTGGAGCTGGGCGTGGACCTGGAGCCGGTCTTCGCCGAAGTTCATCGCAGCAACATGTCCAAGAACGGCGGCAAGGACCCGGGCGGCAAGATTCTGAAGGGCCCGGCCTTCACGCCGCCGGATATTCTGGGGGAACTCAGGCGCCAGGGATATGACGCGGATCGTTAGCTCACGTTATGCGGTAGCGGGGGCGTGTCGACGCTCATAGCGCCCCGGCTTGGGTTAAGACCGTGTAGGCGTCGGGTTGAGGGTGGCGGCGGGCGGGTTGACCGGGTGGACGCCGCGAGCCAAGCACCGCGCAAACGCAGTCCCACAAGAGGCTCGGCGGCAGTCACCTCCGCCAGAGGTCTCTGGCCGCCGCGGCGTACCATCGATAGGCTGTGGTCCTGTTCACGCGAGCCGGCCGGGCACGGCGCATCGCGACGCCGGCCGCCCTGGGTAGTGCAGCCCATGAATCTCGGAACCGCGTTACTCGATGTGTTGATTCTGCTGACCGCGGCGCTAGTCCTGGGGGCGTTGTGCGAGCGGCTGAAGCAGAACGCCATCCTGGGATATCTGCTGGCCGGGACGCTGCTCGGCCCCAACGCGCTGGACTGGATGCCGAATCACAAGGACGTGGCGACCATCGCCGAGCTGGGCGTCGCGCTGCTGTTGTTTTCCATCGGACTGGAATTCTCGTGGCGACGGCTCCGGAGCATCGGCCCGATGGCGCTGGGCGGCGGGGCGCTCCAGGTGCTGTTGACCGGGGTATTGGCGGCCGGGGTCTGTCTGCTGCTCGGGCAAAGCGGCCGTTCGGCGTTCAGCATCGGCGCGATTATCTCGCTGAGCAGCACCGCCTGCGTATTGCGACTGCTGGTGAGCCGAGCGGAGATCGACAGCGTCCACGGTCGTGACGCTCTGGGCATCTTGCTTTTCCAGGATATGGCCGTCGTGCCGCTGGTGCTCGTCGTCACGCTGCTGGGCCAGGAAGGGACCGCGGCGCAGGTCGGTTGGCAGACCAGTCGCGCGATCGCCGCCGCCGCGGGTCTGGCGGCCGCGCTCTACGTGATCCTCAAATACGTCTTTCCGATCCTGATCGGCGTGGCAGAGCTGGCTCGCAACCGCGAGCTGCCGATCCTGCTCGCGATCGTGACGGCGGTGGGCGCCGCGTGGGGGGCGCATCACCTGGGACTTTCGCCCGTGCTGGGGGCCTTTGTCGCGGGCATGTTGCTGGCGGAATCTCCGTTTGCCACGCAGATCCGCAGCGACGTGTCCTCGTTGCGAACGCTGTTCGTGACCCTCTTCTTCAGCTCGATCGGCATGTTGGCGGACCCGGCGTGGGTCGCGAGCCATTGGCGCCTCGCGCTGGTCGTGCTGGCCGCCATCATCGTCGGCAAGGCCGCCATAGTCTGCGGCGTCGCCCGGCTGTTCCGGTCCACGCCGGGCCACGCGATCGCGACGGCGGTGTGCCTGGCACAAGTCGGCGAGTTCTCGTTCGTACTCGCCAATATCGCCCGCGGTGGGAACGTGATCGACGCGGACCTCTTCAAGCTGATGATCTCCGTCACCATTGCCACTTTGTTCCTCACGCCCTATCTGGTGGCCGCCGCCCAACCGCTTGCGCGCCTATTGACCCAAGGCGGTCGGTCGCCGAAAATGATGGGAGGTTCGGACGAGTTGTTGGACGCGGCCGGCGGAGCGCTGCGCGGGCATATCCTGATCGTGGGCTTCGGACCGGCGGGGCGGCGCGTCGCGGAAGCGCTGATGAGGCGTCACAAGTCCCAGCTCGTGGTCGTGGACCTGAAGTCCCGATCGGCGAGTGTCGCGCGCACCTACGGTCTCCAGACATTTGTCGCCGATGCCGCGCGTATCGAGGTGTTGGAGCACTTGCACGTCGAGCATGCCGCGGTCGTGATCGTGACCGTGCCCGATCCGGCCACGGCGCGCCAGGTGATCCGGGGCGTCCGTTCGCTGGCGCCCGATACGCCGGTCATTGCCCGGGCCCGGTACCACGTCTATCGCTGGGAATTGATCGTGGCCGGAGCCGAGGTCGTCGTGGACGAGGAGGACGAGGTCGGGTTGCGGATGGCGTCGTTTGCGCGGCGGAAGCTGCGGGGGGCGGGCCGTACGTAAGTGAGACGGTCAACCTTCCGGCTGCGAAGCCGGCGCGGAGGTTGGCTGTGACGCCGGCGCCGATGTGGGCGCCGGCGTGGCCGGGCGATTGATCTGCATCGCCCTGGCGCGCAGGTCGGCCAGAGCCTCCGCCACCGTCGGTGGCCACGCCCCGGGTGGGTGTTCCGCCACCGCGTCCAGCATGGCCAGCGCCTCCTCGACGCCCTGCGGGGTGAGCCGCAGCTCGACCTCCGCCTGCACGACCGCCCACAGTGCGCCGTAGTCGGCCTCCGGATTACCGCTTCCGACGGCGGCGGCCACCGTGGCGTCGTACAACCCGTGGACCAGGGCGTAGCGCAGCGTCTCCGCGGCGACACGCGGCGCGACGTCGGAACCGGCCGCGTGCAAGTCGCCCAGGGCCGCGATATAGGCAGTGATGGCCTCCGTCGGCTGGCCGAGCCGGGCGTGCTTGGCCGCGAGCCGGGCACGGACGACCCCGAGCCAGCCGCGATCCACCGACTCGGATTCCGACCGGGTTCTCGCCAACCGCTGCAGCAGCTCCAGCAGGCGCCGCTCGTGCGGGGGGCTGGTGACCGACAGGCTCGCCAGGCACGGCGCGACCTCCCGAGCCGGGCGTTTCGAGATCAGATCCACTACGCCCCGCCAGGCGGCCTGTCGAATCGCCTCGTCGGTCTCCTCAGGGGAAACGACCCGCTCCCACAACGCGGCGAGATGCGCGTCGTCCGAGCCCAACGCCGCCAGCGTCTCGACGGCCGTCTTGCGGATGCCGGCGTCCGGATCGGCCGTCGCGGGCAGCAAAGCGTCGGCCAGCGCCGGATCATTCAGCGCCGCAATGCCGCGTGCCGCCGCCTGCCGCACCGCAACCGCCTCCGGCTGCTCCAGGGCCGCGGCGAACGCGGGCCCGAACCGCGGGTCCGCCAGGTTGCCCATCGCCCACAGGATCCGCTCGCAGAGCGCCACCTGCGAGGGCGTCGTCTGCTCGAACACGCCGGACAACGCCGTGGCGACCGCTTCGCGCGCCCCGTCCTCGAGCACGCCCCGCTCTGCCAACCGCCCCAGGGCCGTGACGGCCTCGGTGACGCATTTCTCATCCGCGCTCTCGAGCACGGACAGCAGCGCCTCCGTGGCCGCGGCGGTCCCGACGTAGCCCAAGCCATTCAGCAGCGCCAGACGCACGCGACGGTCTTCCACCCCAGCCAGCTTCGCCAGGAAGTACTCGGCGTCGGTCGCGGCTCGAAGGCTGGCAACCGTGCGCACGGCTTCGCCTTGCTCCCGCGGGTCAGCGGCACCCATTCGCTGCCGGATCTGCTCCTGGAGGTCGGCCGGCAGCATCTTCCCCTCGGCCAGGTGCAACTGTGCGAATCTCAGCCCCAGCAGGCGGATGGTCAGAGCACTGTCGGACAGATAGCCGCTCAACAAGCTCACGCGCTCTGCGTCCGGGGCGCGCAGAAAGCCAGCCTCCAACACCTTCGCCAGCCGTGCTTCGACCGCTTCCAGGCGGCGGCGCGTCGCGCGGTCTTTCCGCACCAGACGCTCGATTTGGAGTTGTTGCCAGGCCTCCAGCGACAACGCGCGGCTCTCTTCCCACCAATCGCGGGCGGCTGCGCCTTCGCCGCTGAAGTCCATCCCCGTGGCCTGCTCCAACGCCGTCAGCGCCGCGCGCGCCAAATCTGGATCCGGCACCGCCAGCAACTCGACGAGCCCCTCGATCGTGTCGCGCTTCGTCATCAACCCCAAAGCCACCACGGCGGCCAGGCGCGCGGATTGCGGCTGCTCGGCGTTCAGCACCAACTCCCGTAGGCGCGGGGTCACGCCATGGTCGCGATACGCGGCCAGCGCGGCGGCGGCGGCCTCCCGCACGGTCGGGTTCGTGTCCGCGAGCGACTGCATGAACGGATCGATGTACTCGGGGACCAGGAACTGCGGTAATTCGCCGAGGGCACTTGCAACCGCGACCTTTGCCGGCCCGTTCGATCCGCGCAACAATGTGACTAGGCGCGGTTTCGTCTCCGGCCAGCCCTGCAACAGCAGCTCGCGGGCAATCGTCCGGCGTACCTCCGGCGTGTTCGGGCCCTCGATCAACGCGAGCAGATCGGTCAGGCGCTCGCGATTGCTGGGCGCGCCCGGCGGCGCGGGCTTCGACGTTGGCTCCAGGCCGAGCCCAGGGACCAGCCCGAAAGAAGCAACTGCCAGTATGGCTGTTATCTTCCACATGACGCGCGCCACCGACGCTTCCGCCAACTTCCCGGCCCGGCAGACCCGGCCAAGGCCCATTCGTTAGGCGCTGCGAGCCCCATAATAGTCGCTTTCAGGCCCGCGTAACGCGCGGAAGCCGCCCGCATTATACCTTCCCCGGCGCCTCCGGGCCTCCTCGTGAAGCACCGGTTTGTTCTTTCCGATAAGATGGTAGCATACCGGGTCTGCTGGCCAGCGGACGCCGGGCTGGTAGAATCCTGGAGGTTCTGGTGGGCGTGGGCGGCCCGCCGCCGGGTTACCTCCGCAACCGAAGAGACCGCCCCCAGGCGATTGGTGAGAGGACAGCTCATGAAACGGAGTACCTTGGTATCACTCGTGTTGCTGGCCGCGTTCGGCACCTCCGACGCCTGGGCCGATTTCTGGCAAAGCGTCTGGCGCGGGCTCGACTACGCCGTCACTCCCACCGGGTCGCCGGTGTTCACGACCGGAGATGGAACCCGCGTCAACGGCGCCCGCACCGGCCGCCTGCGCATCGTCCCCACCGGCGTGGTCGGCAGCGGCTACCGGCTCGAGTTTGACCGCTCCTTCGGCAGGGACTCCCGCGGCCGGCCGGAGGTCCTGCGTTTCGGCCCCGGTGCCGAACTCTCCCTGTCCGGCGTCACCCAGATGACGGCGGGCTACACCGAGTACCGCGGTTTCCGTGCCGGTACGCTGGACGTGTTTGCGAACGACCTGCAGTACGATTTGCGGACCAAGATCGGCCTCCAGGATGCCCAGCTCACCGGGACGCTCAGCATCTTCAACCAGTTCGAGATCAACGAGCTGGGCTTCTACACGCTCACCATGAACGCGAGCAACACCGATTCCGAGCTCACCGTCGACGGCGTCGTCGTGCGCGACGAGGACGAGACCAACTTCGACCTCGGCCCCGTCTCCGTCAAGGGCAACCTGTACTTCGACGTGGCGTTGGCGTTGTTGACCAGCTTTGGCGCCGATGTTTCCGGCCTGGAGAGCATCTTCCCGGATTCCCCGATCGACCAGATCAACGACGCCATCGCGGCTGAAATGCAGGAATCCGGTGTGGTCGCCGGCGAAACGGTGGCGGCTGATCCAGCCACGTTGTTGCTGCAAACCGTGGTGGCCGGCGATGAGAGCGCGGTCGATCCCCTGATGGAGCAACTCGTGGCCGGTGCGGACGTCGCCCCCGGCGCGAGTGAGCACTCGGTACCCGCCACCGTGCCCGAGCCGGGGACCCTGATGCTCGTCGCCCTCGGCGGCAGCACCCTCTGGTATTGGCGGCGCCGCAACTGAGCAGCGCCCCGCGTCTTGACTGCGCTCAGCCGAGCCGGGCCGTCCTCGACCCGGCCGCTGTGCCGCGCCGCCTACGTCGTCTGTGTCCGCTCCGCCTTCGACGGCTTGCCCGGGATCAACAGGCTAAATACCACGTTGACGATCAGCGCCAGCATGAAGGCCAGCGGCAGGTTGTAAACTTCGACAGCGCCCCATTGATTGTCGAACCAGGCCTTCCAAATCACGGCCACGACAAACCCGGTGAGCATGCCGGCCAGGCAACCCACGTACGACGCGCGCTTCCACAACAGCAGCAGGATGATCTGTGGACCAAATGAGGCTCCCATAATCGCCCAGCCGTAAGACAGGACGTACTCATAGACTTTCACGCGGCTCTCGAACACGAGCAGGACCGCCGCGATGCCCAGCCCCGCCACAAACAGCCGATTGGCCCACGGGTGGGCGCCGGTGCGGCCGCGCTTCGTCAATCTCGCATAGAGGTCGTTGGCGCCGGAACTGGCGGCCACCACGAGCTGGCTGTCGGCGGTTGAGCAGATCGCCGCCAATACGGCCGCCAGCACCAGCCCCGACAGGGCGCCGGGCAGCAGTTCCATCGCCGAGACGACCAGGCTTACTTCGCTGTCGGCGCTGATCGCGGCGGTCCACGCCTCGCCCTTCTCCGCCATCGCCCGGGCAAACAGGCCGATCGTCACGGCTCCCCAGTACACGAACAGCCCCCACACAAAAGCCACAATGCCGGCGAGGCGGGCGTCCCGGCGGTCGCGCAGCGCCATGAAGCGCACCAGCACGTGTGGCTGCCCGGGATAGCCGAAGTTGATCCCCAGGGCGCCGTTCCCCAGCAGGAATCCCAGGAAAGCGGGCCCCGCCACGTTGGGAATGAAACGCACCAGATCACCCGACTGACCGCCTTCGGGAGTTACCGGCGTCAGCAGATCGCGAACGAAGCCGTAGCCCCCGTGATCGGCCAACAAGTAGATCGGGAAGATCACCAGCGTGCCGACCATCAGCAGCGCTTGCAGGAAGTCCGTCCAGCAGACCGCCCGGAAACCGCCCGAGATCGTGTACACCAGGACAATCCCCGCGCCGATCAACACGCCGTAGGAGTAGTCAATGCCCGCGAACGCGGTCGAAAAGGCCTTGCCCGCGGCGGCCAGTTGGGCGGCCACATACAGCAGCATGGCGACCAGAATCACGAGCACCGAGAGGACCCGCAGCAGCGGAATGCGCTCGGCAAAGTTGAACGCGAAGAAATCCGGCAGGGTCAAGGCATTGAGCGCGCGCGCGCGTTCGTTCATCCGGCCGGCCAGCACGAACCAGTTGAACAGGTAGCCGAGCAGACACCCGGGAATGATCCAGTAGGCCTGCACGCCGTTGGCAAAGGCCCAACCCACCAGCCCCAGCGTCACCCACCCGGACTCGCTCGACGCCGACGCGGACAACGCCGCTACCCACGGCCCCAGCGAACGGCCGGCCAGGAAGAAGTCCTCGTTACTGCGCCGTGCGAACCGCGCCGAGTAGAGCCCGATCAGAACGATTACCAGCGTGTAAATAGTGAACGAGACGACCACGACAGACATGCCGTTCTCCCACGGGGGCGCTTCGCGGCCGCATGGGCCTGACTTCGCGACGCCGCGATTATTGCGGACACGCCCCGTCGCATCAACGGCCCGCGTGGATCACTGGCGCGGCGACGACGCTGCTATCAGTCGAGTTCGGAGCGGCGCTCGTTGCGCGTGAACAGCTCATCGAGCGTGTATTGCGTTCCACATTCCGGACAGCGGGCTTCGTGCAGCCCCCGCATGCTGTAGCCGCACGTCGGACAGTTCAGCCGCATTCCCCCGGGCAGCTCGGCCCGCGCGGCGCGCTCGGCCGGGGACTCGCGCCAGATCACCGCGGTCGAGCCCAGCCAGCAGGCGGCCCAGCACAACTGCCCCAGGATCAGACCCACCTCCGCGAATGAGTAG
>SDBV01012133.1_pt1 | contig 11078 bp, 23 predicted proteins | sample 2277081 | NCBI WGS metagenome assembly SDBV01 (sample SAMN10402039, study PRJNA504765) | marine sediment metagenome | isolation source: marine sediment core GS10_PC15, 223 cmbsf | place: Arctic Ocean: Southern Knipovich Ridge | collected 2010
GTATAGGACCTATGGGAATCTCTCCCCTAGCCATGCCGATGACCACGTTGTAGTCGGCAGGGCTGGTGGCGAACTGTAGTGCCAGCTCGAACTGTTGCCTTGAAGTGGGAAAGTCCAGCAAGTCCTGGAGGGCTAGGAATCCCGAAACGTCACCATCTGCAAAGGCTTGCGCCAGAAGTTGGTCTGTGGTTGGTTTGGGCTTGGCCTGTATCTCTCGCAAGGTTCCATCAGGTAATCGTTGAAAGACTCTACCAGCAAAGCTGGGGTCTACATCTGCACCTTGGACTATTTCTGCCTCGCCTGGTTCCTGTGCTTGTCTGGCTCTAAGGGAAAAGGAGCCATCTGGAAGCCGGAATGCCTCCAGGTCAGTCCTGTTTGCAATGGCAGCCTCAGCATCGGCCTGAGTAGCATAACCCTGTTGCTCTGGTGCCTGGAGGCTACTCCTGAGAGCCCATGAGCCATCAGGAACTTGATAGCTTTCGAGGTCAGGTCGCCCTGCTACGGCAGCATCGGCCTCTTCCTGGGAGGCATATCCTGTGAGTTGAGGCTCCTCAAAGGCTGGTTTCAGCCAAAATGACCCATCGGGGAGTTGAAATACCGTCTCATCTGGATTAGCTGCATTCTCGGCCTCTTCTTTTGTCCTATAGCCCTGGGGGTCTTGAACCTCAAAAGCCTTCTTGAGCCAAAAGCTACCGTCAGGGAGTTGGTATACTACTTCATCGGGATTGGCTACAGCCTGGGCATCTTCCGCTGTAGCGTATCCCTTGACGGCGGGTTGTTCTGGAGCCGTTAATTCTTGAGCTTGCGCAATCGTAATCCACTGGGGATTCTTGGGGTCTGCTAAACGAAGCAAGATTATTTCATCTGTATCTGGATCACCCTGAATCTCATCAAAGAAGGATAGAAAGGCAGCAGCTTCGGCGTCTACGCTAGCCAAAGGCACCCATTTGTCACGACCTCGCTCCACAACCTCAGTGCGAAACTCCCAAATTCCATTCTTGAACCGCAGGTCGCTAGCTTTTATGTCCTGAGTCTCCTCATCTTCTGGCGGCATAGTTACCTCCTGAACTGAGGCAGGGGGCGTTGCTGCCTCTGGAATGCCCGGGCCCGATTGACCATTTCTTTCTGTGCCTTCTCTGCTCCGTCACGGACCACCATTTCATCCCACTCTTTTCGCCTCTCCTGGGGGCTCATACCGTTGGGGCCAAAGGTCCTGTTGGCTCTGTCTTGCAAGGATAAGCCTCCCTCTTTGCCAAAGGGGACTGTCACAAGACCGCCTGGGGAGGGGGCCAGCTCCCCTATCTGCCCCACAAGCTCCTGCATGGCCTCATCCAAGGGGTTACGCAGGGGCACTATATTCTCTCCTCAAAGAAGCTCCCCGCGTTAGCCTGAGCGGGCTTTGCTGTCTGCTCCGAGAGCCCTTTGCGGGGTTCTACCCCAGAGACACTCCCTCCGCCTTCTTCTGTCCCCAACTGCCCCTGCTTTTTCTTCTCCTGCCATGCTTTGAGTTGCTCCTCCATACCCAACAACGTGAACCCTCGTTCTGCCAGTATCTCTAGCATCGCAGGATGCTGCCTTGCCTTGTCTTTGGCCAACCGCTTCTGCTCTTCGGCCTCATTCTCCGCCCTCAGATCGAACTCCCGATAGCTTTCGCTGCTCTTGAGGCCTGCCTCCACCTCTTGCATCCCAATCTGGCGGGCGTTCATCTGGATAATGGGATCAACGAGTTCGAAGGTTACTCTGACGGCATAGTTATGCCTAATATCGTCTGCCGTTGCTGATTCTCCGCGGACGGATATGGCTGTCTTGGCCTGCCTGCTGTAAATCTCGACGAGCCTCAGTATCCGACTACCCACGATAGAGGCCACCTGGTTCAACTGCTCCTGCACCACCCTGAACTTGCGTTGAGCAGCTTGGAGTTGCATGGCGTGTTGCCCCATCGTGGTTACGCCAGGGTCCCGCCCTCCCCTGATTTGCTTGATGAAGGTCCCATCCTCAATGTCACGCTCATACTTCTCACCAATGCGAAACATCCAGTCCTTGACATCTTTCGTAAGAAGAGTCCAGTAATCAGTCTGCTTGCCCTCCAGGATACCGCCCTCAGCTCTCTGTTGGGCGAATTCTGTCACATCTTTCTCTGTGCCCAGTAATGCCCAGGCTGCCTCTTGCTGAAGATTGTGCTCTGCCGACCACGCTTGGGCCTGAGCTTTGATAGTGTCCTGCACATGCTCCAAGATGCCCACGGCCAGGTTCTCGGGGGCTACGCCTTCCTGATTGGTAATCTCCATGCCCCAGTTGGAAAAGGCATGAAGCAACGGATTATAACCCCAGGTATTGCGCTCCACAAAGACCATTGTTCCATCAAGCACCATCAGGCTGTGCCACTGCTCGGAGAAATATTCTATGCACTCCACTCTCTCGTAAGGGGCTTTGTTGTGCTCTCTATAGTCCCAAACGTCAGCGAACTTCCTGGTGGCCTTTTTCCGTATGCTGAGTTCCTGCAACTCTTTCGCATAATACCAACGCTTCCTCAGACCTTCCTTGGGATGCTTTTGGGTTGGGTCAAGCAAGACAGTGCTGGGGTGCGGTGCCATAATCCTGATGGGGTTCCAGTCTCTACCCTGGGCCTCATAGAGCAACTGCCTGTCCTCGAAGTCCTCTTTACTTTCCCCTGAGCCTTTCTTGGGCTTTTCGGGTCTACCCCGCAGGTCCAGTCGGGGGCCGTCTTCAACGAAATATCCGTAGGCCACGCCATACTTCCCCATCGCTTTCCAAGGTAGGTTCGTCTCCATCATGGAGGCGTCGTCGAAGACTGCCTTTTCGAACGGTTCCAGCTTGTCAGACCTTTCCTTCTCCCTTTGCTGGCTCCTATCACTGGTATCAGCAGGGAGGACCTTTATCTTGGGTTCATAGGCCAACTGGTTGTTGGCGGCGGCATCCACGATATTCGCTGCTGTGCTGGGGCGAATCTCGGGGCGACCGGCTTGATCGGAACGCCAAAGCGGGAATGTGCGCCAGATGAAGGTGTCTACGGTCTCAAACTTCGTGTGGCAGATAGACCAGACCCTCGTCAAGTGCTCGTCTAGTCCCCTTATTAGTTCCTCGTTCGGTCTTGGTGCAGCAGGCATATAACCCCCTGTAATGCAAATAGAGCGCCTTGGTGGGTGCTCTATGGGCACGCTGGTTCCTGTGGGTTGTGGTTAGCTTATCTTCTCAGTGGTTCTCCGAGCGGATTAACAGGCAAGACATCCTTCTGGTGAGGCCAACCCTCCTCGCCCTGTGTATGCAGATCCAAGGCAAACTCGTGCCAACTCCCATGATGTCTCACTTTCACGATTATAGCATCATGCGCAAGTTTCACGACAGGCACCCTGCAAGTCATGTTAGAGCAGTAGAGGGTTTGGCCGTTATTCTGCATTTAGATTGTCAACCACCAAGGTCCATTCAGGAGGAGTTACCTTTTGGACACAATCCCAGAAGGTTGTGGCTGCCTCGTACAAATCACCCTTTATCGTCACCTTCCGATCAGGGGTAATTATAATAAGGGGTTCATTGTACTCGGTGTCAACCAGCTTAAATCGGTCCTCTCTCTGGGGTTCGGGCTTCTGCCAAATCCATTCCTTGATTCTCTTTAGCATCCTACTCCCTCCTCTGCCAAGGCCTGGTTCATTCTCCTACTTTCATCAGCCAGTGTGTAGGGTCTCCGCAAGGGCATGGTATATCCTTGAACTCAAGGGACTCAATTTCTTTCTGGTTTGCAAACACCAGTTGGTTTTCACAAGGAAGACTTACTCTTACAGGAAAACCCCCGTGCTGTTCTACATAAGCGATCATGTTACCACGATGGATAGCATCTGCTGTTTCTGTCGGCAGATACATCTCTTCATTGGTTGTCCTAATATAGAGCCCTATAATTTCTCCGCACGTCACACCTACCGCTTCCTCTATTAAAACGTTGCCTGAACTAACTATATCTATTTTTAGCATCCTGCTCCTTTCTACCAAGTATAGGGCATCTTTACCGTCTTGCCACTGCTGCGAACACGGAAGCTGGCATACTCCCGCCCTTGCCACGCCAGGCTGTAGCAGATCGGCCTATCATCGTAGGCCCCCTTTGCAGCCTCGGCTCTCCCCTTCTCGTTCCGAATGAAGCTCAGCATCTCCTGGAGACCTCCCCTGGAGCGTATTATCACCATCTTGTTTCTCACGGCCTCCCGAAACTGCCCCAGCATATAGGGCCGGGTCTGTGAATTCGTTATCCACCCTGGCGTCTTAGGCTCTTTCTGCATGTGGTCGGCGTAGAAGAGCCGCCCTCGGCAGTCGCACTCTTTCAAGAGCTCCACCACCTTGTCCACCACGACCACACTGTCCCCATCCCTCTCGAGGCCCTCTCCGGCCCTCTCTAGCACCATATAAGCGTGATTATACTTCTTGTGCAACACCATGACCTCAAAAGCCATGTCGTTGGGATGGAGCCTTCCATGAAGCTCTGCTACCTGCTCTGCCGTTCCCCACTCGAAGACGGCGGCAGCGTTGTAGCTCCCAGTCTGCCCCCAGGCAGTGTCACCCCCAAGGATATACTTCAGGCCCACCACAGGGGGCTTCCAGATGGAGGTTATGCCGCCAATGACCTCCAGGGGCTCCTGTGCCCTCTCTGCCAACATCCACGCTACGGTATCAGCGTCAAAGTAAGACAACTCTCTTGAGGGGGCCAATGCCTCTTCGAGGGAGTTGGGGTAGTTTTTGCTGTGCTTCCACGGCTCCATAGACTCAGCGTAGGTCGAGTCATACCATGCCTTGTCACGCCCGGGCCTCACGTTCCAGGGATAGAAATAAAGGGCAAACCCGTTCTCCCCAGGTTCGTTCCACCCAGCACGTCTGGCCCACCGCTGAAAGTCGCTGTTGAACTTCTCTGGGTTCACGGTCGAGGCTATCACGAGCTGCCCGCCGGCGTCAGTGGTAGGCTTGGCGGCGTTATCGTAGTTCCGGGCAAAATACTCAAAGAAGTCCGCCTCGTCCATTGTGACCTTCGTGGCTGACTGTCCTATCCCAGCGTCCACGGTGGAGGGCAGGGCCATGATACGGCTGCTCATCCCAGGGAACCTCAAGACCTCCGTCGTGGGATCCAACGGGGTCTGGAGCTCTGGCGGAAGGTGTTGATAGATAAAATGGCTTTTGGTAAGCAGGTCCCTGGCCTCCACCTGCCCCTTGGAGAACTCCAGCACCTGCGCCCCCTCGTGGTATGCGGCGAGCCAGCAGTCGTGCGCTGCCATAAGCCAGGAAATCCCTATCTGCTTGGCCTTGACGATGATGATGAGCCGGTATTTCCCGAAGGCTCCCGCTATCTCCAGCAGGTGAGGCCAAGGGACAAAGGGAATGATGCCACCCCCGGGCGGAGGCTCTAGAATCTTGACATAACGCAGCCAGCGCACGAAGTCCTTGCGCGCTATGGCGTAGTCCACCTCTGTCGCCAAAGCCTCAGAGGGACGCTGTGGCTTCTGGCGCAGGTTAGTGGTCAAGTGGTGGCTCCGTTGGGCTCAATCTCTCAACAGCAACCTTGATGTGCTCATAAGTAAGGGTCGTCCCGAGGAGTTGCGCTACGAGGTATCTATGTTTTATCCTAGTGCTCCTACACCGCCTTCGGCCTACATAAACCGTATCGACTGTTGTCCAGAAATGCCAATGGGGTTCTGCTATCTCAGGAGAACACGAGTTGCAATACTTTTCCACAACAGAGAGTTTGCCCACAAAGACACGGCCCAATTCAAGGCACTTAGCCCTCAAGGCCCACAGGGCCATTCGGGAAAGAGTGCGGTTTATGGTCTTCCCCATCCGTCTCCGTACCCTTCCCGGCATTATGGACTCTACCCCCAACGTCTTGTTGGGGCGAGAGATAATTTCAGACTTCAACCCACTCCTCGCCCGTCCAGTGCTTCTGGTATTTCTCTTTCATCACATAACAAAGCCAGAACTGCTCAAGAGAAATACGACCCTGCTTCTTAAAAACCTCTGCAATCCAGGGGTCCCTCCAGTCACAATAGAGAGCATCCATAAAGCGGTAAAACTGGTACATGAAACCTATTATGCCTTGGCCCTCTGGGTTGACCATCGCCTGCAACTGGTCCTGGCGGGGGAGCCAATTTGGACTTCTATGCTCTAATTCCCAACGACAAGCATAACAATGCTTTGAGTAAATTGCCACTTGGCCTGGGAATTCATCACCGTAGTGGGGAATATCCCCCTCTTCCCATGTATGATTCGCCTGTATCTCCGTGGCCTTCTCGCACATCAGGATGTTTTCAGGAGTTGTGTCCATCAGACTGCCTCCTGCTTCGCCAGTGCCGCCTGTGTCATGTCTTCACCCTCACCCTACGAATATGATTCAGGAACGACTCAGGGAGTCCGTCTGTAAGATTAGCCTTCCCACCTAATCCCCCGTCTCTGTATAGCCCCGCAAAGGACAGCGTCCCGTTCTTGCCCACGGAGACACAGAAGACGCTGCGGGGACCGGCATACCACTCGAAAGACATCTCCCCGTCCTCGTCTTCTTGCATTTCCGGCGGCGATATATCCTCGGGGAGCAGGTCGAGGAATCTCTGTTCAAGTTCTGTCAGGGGTCGCCTTTCTTCCGGTGTCATGCGGGAGCCACCTTGGGTTTGCTCAACATCAAGGAGTTGAAGTCAGCTCCGCATTCGGGGCACTTCCATGTGCTAGAGGAGAGATACCTACTCTGATGGATTCTCATTTCAACGTTCCTGCACCTTCTGCACCAGACTGTTGCATCTCTCGTCATACTCACGGCCCCAAGACATTCACCAGGACTAATAGTCTGCGTTTCATCCTGTCCCTCCATACACATAGACCGTTTCCTCACAACGCTCACACCAGTAGGCTCCAGGAGGAGCATTGGGGTCATTCACTCCGGTAGAAGTCCAGGAAATCCTGTGCCCTTCCCTGGTGCAAAGGATGCGGCGTTCTATCTTGGTCATAAATTGCTCCAGCATCGGGTAATTCATGCTCTGCTCCTCTCTTCTGCCACCAGATACTCTTGGATCAGTTTTTCTGCCGCCCTCGCTGATTCAGGGCTAATCCCACCGCTGTCCCAGTGACCGTCCCAGCCAAAGTGAGACCGCTTCCCGGCGATATACCTCAAGGCTATCTTGAGCCTGCTCCATAACCCCTTGGAAGGGTTCAGCTGCACACTTATATAAAGCTCTGGCACATCTTCATCATCATCGAACCGCAGAACGATGATATGGCTGTCATCACAGCAGTCGCAGGTGCAGAGAAATTGCTTCATGCCTCGCCTGCCTTTTTCTCCTTCTTCTCTAGGGGGCAAATATCTTGAGGCCCCTTTTGGAAGCACCAACCGTAACCCCCCTCTTGCCGCCTAAACTGACAAGGGACACCGCCATCGCAAATTGCCGAGCTACGGTTCATCTCTTCCTCCAGTAAACGGATGCCCCCAGGAGTATCAGGAGGACCAGCCCGAGCCCCATGAACCAGGATGCTACCAGGAACTCGTAGGTCATGCTTCCTTCGTGTCAGGCTCCATCTTCATCCACTTGGCCCAGAAGATGCGACCTAGAAGTTCTGTGTATTCTATCCAGAAACGATCACTATGGGGCCTTTCCCACCAAAGCTCCTCTGGCCTTTCCAGGGAAATAACCTCATACAGCAAAGTCTTGGCTTTACTCCAAGCCTCTGCTATCGCCTGCACCTCGGCCTCTCGGTCACTCACTCCGCCACCTCCTCGCAGCTACCCTCTACCAGCTTCTTACGCTCGGCTAGCTCAGCCTCCAGTGCCAGCAGTTCCTCCAGGGGCTTCTCGTCCAGCATGACGGCCAGCCGGTGCGTAATCTCCCCCTTGAGTTCGTGGCTGTCCGTCAGAACGCCTCGGCCCTTCATCAGCTTGTAGGCCCCGTCCCAGGCCATACGGGTGTCGGAGCTCTTCAGCACATCCTCCAGGACATCCACAGCCTTCGGTAACATGCCGTCCAACCTGTCTGTGGCAGCAGCCTTGGCGGTCGCTACGGCCTCATGGAAGGCAGCCTTGAACTCGGGGAATCTATTATTCCAGCCGTAAATCCTCTCCGTGTCTATCCCAACACGCTCTGCCGCCCTCTGCACAGAGTCCCCCGCCAGGAGGAAGGTCAGGATCATCTGCTGCTTGGCCACATAGTTTGCAATCTTCGTCTGGCCCCGCCTGCGTTCCTTACGTTCAGGGCTTCGCTTAGTGGAGGCCAGCCTGGTGGGTGGAATGTGCTTGAGGTCTCGCATGGTTAGAACCTCACTTTTGGCCCTGCTCGAAGAGTAGTGTCAGCATAAAAGGTGAGTGAACCTGCGTCTATCGGCATTATCGGGCGACCACTGAAATGGGAGATTTGCTCTCCATTTGGATTCCAAACTTCTTTGGGTATACAGAGAATCCCGAAGCCCTCCTCCACGATGGCCCTGCACTTGTCGCTCCAGAAGGCGTCCCCCAGGGCAGCCTTGGCGGTGAAGTATTCCTCCCAAGCCTGCTCAGTAGCCAGCCCGAACCCTAGATGATAACCATTTTCGGTCCTCATCACCTGCTTGTAGTACCGCAGGTCGTCAATGGCCTGCCGTAGCTCCCCGAACCGGTCTGTCGTTGTGGTAGCCATCGCAGCCAAGAGGTTCCTCGTAGAGTACCACTGAAGAAAGTCCATATTGGTGCTGCCCTGCTGATGGGCCTTAAGCCAGTCCTCCTGTGGCCAGGTCAGTTCTTCTGTCATATCGGGGCCTTCCTCTGAGGCTTATTTGTCATCGCATCTCCCATAATTCCCTGCCCTGAGTATAGCACATTATGTCACTGGGCCTCCTTGTGGCATGGGCTAGGGTGCTAAGGGCAACTAGAGGGCCAGCCCAAGAGGAACCCCAAAACAGCGGCTCCAATTAGTACTAGTCCAAGGGCTATGAAGAAATCGCCATGGAGTTTTCCTACCCTTTCAAGCATCCTTCCCTCCTCTCTCGGTAGCCCTTGACCGGGGCTCCCCTGGGCAGGTTCCTTCAGGACCCGGAACAGTGGCTGGTGGCTAGGGCAGGGGCAGGAGCTTGACGTTGGGCTCCTCTAATCTACGGAATGCCTCAGCCAGTTCCTTGGCGCTACCCTTCCAACAGACCAGAGGAGAGAGATACCAGACCCTATCCCTCTTGATTATGAAGTCTGCCCTGTAGAGTTCTCGGTAAGCCCTGGAGACGGCAACCCGATGTAGGTTAATATCAATGGCAACCTGAGCTGGGGTCGGTATCATATTGCCCCAGGCGACAACGGCCTCCAGGTGGTGCAGGATGCGATAGCTCTGCCCGTGCAGGCCAGGGCTCCTCCGCAGGAGTTCCCTCTTGCCGTCCTGAAATACTTTCACCCACTTACCTCCTAACTGCCTTTGCCAGGGGGAAATGCGGACCTTAAACATCTCCCCGGTCTTCAGGTGAACCATGCCGTAGTCTTCTACCCACTGAGGCATATCAATACACTCCCCTCGTTACATATTATAACACATAGGTTCCAGAGAGTAAAGCTAACCACTCGTGTCTCTATATCTTTAATTGAAAGGAAGGCCAACAGAACGCATGTCCTATCCATCGGTATCATCTTTGCCCTGGGGCCGAGATTGCCCTGACAACCCCCTTGACATCATCATCATGACGATATATTGTAGCTAACAGAGAGTGAGGTGGGATATGACAACAGCTATCAGGCTTAGCCTAAAGCGTGGGACCAGCTACCCAACGGCGGAGAATCCCCGGCAGAGGTTCGAGAAGCGGCTTGAGGATGCACCCTGGCGTCAGTCAGTGTCAGTGAGCATTGAGCTTGACGATCCCGCTTGGGAAATGCTGGGGTATCCGCAAGAGCTAACCGTTGAAATCGGAAGCTAACCAGGCCACAAGAGAAAGAGGAGGAGAGCATGGCGAAGAGAGCATGGATACCCCGGCACGTCTGTCCTGGTTGTAAAAAGCAACATGAGTGCAGTTCAATCACAGACAAGGGCAATATCGGAGACTTTGTTTTGCATTATGTCCACTGCCCCACTACGAGCCAAGCCTATTTGGTAGCCCTTAGCGATGGGACCAGCTTTTTCAAGCTCGTCAAGCCCAAGAGCTAGACCGCCGCCCTGGAGCCTCCGCCTTGCTCGGGGGCTCACGGGTGCCTGTCAGCACCAGAGAGAGAGGGAAGCATGGAGCAGAGGGTTGTAGCCAAATGGAAGCTAAATGACCATGTTACCCGTTACTCCCTTCACGATGGCTTCTTCATCGACAGGGAGACAGCGAAACCCCTACAGGACTGCGGATACCTCTACGGAGTCTATAAAGCTGGGGCTGGGAAAGAGATAAGATACCACGATGGTAGCACCTACCGAATTGCAGGCTACATCGGCGGGGCTACTACCCTAAAGGCCGCCATCGCCATAGCCACAGGGGGCACCGCATGAAGCGGCCTAAGCACCTGGGGGAGCTGGTCTGCCAACGTCCCAGCTGCGGACACCGGTGGTTCCAGCGGGTCCCCTGGAGGCCGGCGGCGTGTCCAGCATGTAACGACAGGCACTGGGATCAGGTGCGAGGGGGAAGGGGGGGAGGAGACTGATGCCTTGGAAAACTGAGTTAGACAAGAAATATGCGCACCTTATGAGTTCGCATAGCCTTAGCGTTTACACCGGTAACAAGCATGGCCCCTAGCCTCTCACGGCTGGGGGTCTTTGCTTTGCCTAGCTCTAATGTCGAAGTATGCCAGGATCTTCCCTATAAGCTCGGCCTCTGGTAGCCCGTCCAGCTTGACACCTTGGCTCACCTCCATCAAGTCAACGCCGGTAGCTCTGCCATCCTCCGAGTAGTCGATGAGACGATTCGAGTCGAGTTCTTTTGTGGTGGCGATCTTGCCCTCCAGTAACTGAATATAGATTGCATCGGCCTCCGGGTCGAACATTGCTACAAGAATCTTCATCCCAACCTCCTTCTCTTGCCTCTCGCCTTGTCTGCCTGCCACAGCGCACCGATGGCGGCCTCGTTGGGGGTGCTAGGCTTGTCGCTTCGTGTGCTCAGAAGCCAGTCCTCTAGTT
>SDBV01012134.1_pt1 | contig 11078 bp, 12 predicted proteins | sample 2277081 | NCBI WGS metagenome assembly SDBV01 (sample SAMN10402039, study PRJNA504765) | marine sediment metagenome | isolation source: marine sediment core GS10_PC15, 223 cmbsf | place: Arctic Ocean: Southern Knipovich Ridge | collected 2010
AACGATTGTGCTACCTGTGGGGATGGCAACATTAAGAAATCTAGCAGCAGAACCTCTACTTGGATAACTTGGTGAACTATACCCAAGATATAAAGCAGAATAAGTTGTTGAAAAGAAATCAGTCGTTACGGTGTTTCTAGTGCAATCATCCGTGCTTCCCTCATCCCCTCCAACCTGCCAAGTAGGGTCAATCCTGACAGGATACTTAACAGGTCGGTCTGGCTTTAAAGTCTCGGTTAGTATGCCGTCTACCAAACTAGACTCAATAGGTATATTTCCATCCACATCACTAGCCTGAACTCTAAAGTTACCAGTAATCTTAAACTTGGCTTCCTTTGGTGATTTATCGGATTTAAGAATACGAACAAATCTAACCCTACTATTCTCAACCACTATTTCAATATCTGTATCCAATGCCACATTTTTAAAACTAACCATTCCAGACGCCAGAACCAAACTTTCCCCACCAATCTCTAATAGTTCAATAGTAGAAATCTCATCACTCTTCTTGTTCTTGATAGTTATTTTGTTATCTTCAAGAGTCAACTCGTAAGGAGCTTTGGTTATCTTGTTGTCTTTCCAGGTAAGGTCTATGTCTTTCCAAGGCTCATCAGGCGTATAATCGTTTTTATAGTGAATTGCACCAATATGAACCTCTAAGGCTCGTTTGCCATAGTCTAGGTTGAAAGTTTTGCTATTCTCAGCTCTTTGTGAGACGATTTCAGTTGTGCCATTTAATTTTGGTGGATTCAATTTCATCATGGTAGTTCGGCTTTTTGATAAATTCTATGAATTACCCAGAAGTTCACATCATAATAATTGCCTAAATTAATCGACTGGACTCCATTCAAAGTAAATTCAGTGTTTGCAGCGGTCACCTCATCGCTATCCAACGTTTCCCAGTTTCCAGAAGTTCTATTGAAAATCTGGAGATAAATTGTCGAAGAACTAGGCGCTATACTCGCCTTCAATTTACAAATTGAAATTATAATATCCTCATCATTAGTATGTTTATCTTTCCAAACAAACACTCCATAAGGATCTAAAGTGTTTCTTGCGCACTGCTGAACATAAATATTATTGTCAGTAGCTACGTCAGGATATTCAATACAAGTAAAAGGATTTGTTGCGTCGGCTCCATCGGTCGGCAGATTTAAATATTTCCCCTTTGAATAACTCTTAGTAGAATCTAGTGAGCAAGAGCTGGAGCATGAGCTAGATGAGCTAAAGCTAGAACTACTAGAATAGGAGCTACTACAAGAAGAACTGGAACTGCAACTCGAACTGCATGAACTACAGCTAGAAAATGAACTTGAGCTACTGCAGGATGAACTACAGGAGCTGGAAAAACTGGAGCTGGAACTGCAGCTTGATGAACTGCAAGAGCAAGAAGAGGATGAGCTAAAAGAAGAACTGCTAGAACATGAACAAGATGATGATGAACTAAAAGAAGAACTACTGGAACAAGAACAAGATGAAGAACTGCTGAAGGAGGAACTGTTGGAACTAGAGGAACAGGAACTGGAACTAGATGAAGAACTAGGAGGTGTCTCCTGTAAATCAAGATTCTGAACATAGGCAGTATAAAAATTACTTGGCCATTGTCCATCATTCTGAAAGGGATAAATATACCTGAAATCTTTTTTAGAAGAATGAAGAGTTACGGATAAAGAATTAAGTAAATTAGTTCTACCTGAGTCAGTATATTGCCTTAGATAAATAGTTCCATAGGTTCCAACCGTTTCATCTCTTTCAAATTCGTAGTAATAAAGAGTGTCTATGCTGTCGGCTGTTGTCGGCCCATCATTATAAGGAGTTCCAGAATCAACCTCATATAACATAACTCTCAAATCTCCTGCTTCATCGTAAAACCAAACAGATAAAGTGCTTTCAGCTAATAATTGAAATCTTGTGCCTACTGAATTTGCCAAGACAAAGAAACCCGCCAAACCATTTGTTGTGGCACTATTTTGATATTGTTCAAATAAAAATTCAAAGTCCCCATCAAAATGTCCAGCAGTTTTATCTTTATAAACATAGCCAACATCACCCACATCAATATTTGCAATATCTACCTTGGTAGAAGTTATAGTAATTTCACCTGGGTTGACTACGGTGTATTCTGAAAAGTTTTCAATAGCCATTATATTGTCTCCAATTTAATATCTTTATCCCACTTAGTTTCTTGTTTGCCTTCTATCTTTAATTGACATACTTCAATAAGCTTAGGATTCGTTGGCTTTCCATTTTCATCTGGCATACTTCTAAACATATCTTCTATTTCTTTGATTTGATTTAGTTCATTAGCTATCTTTTTAGATTTCGGCTTCCAAGAATTTTCTTGGTAATTCCTAAATTGTTTCATTGGTATTGTTCCCTCTCTTGCTTTTCTACCTTCTTCGTTGTGTTCCAATCGCAAAAGTTCTAAAGCCCTATAAAGGAACTTCATCTTATTATCATTAGTATTACAATTTTTTGGAAATTTTATCATAGAAAATTCATAACCATATATTTACCCGCTACTACAACTTGATGAACAGGAACTAGAACTAGAAGAGCTGTAGCTAGACGAACAGGAACTATTGGAGTTTGAAGAACTAGAAGAGCTAGAAAAACTGCTAGAGCTAGAACATGAACTTGAGCTTGAAAATTGTTTGACGGCCTTTGTCTCAATTATCTTAATCTTTCTTCTGAAAGCTACGCTACGCCCTGTTAAAGATCCTCGGAATATCGTGACGTAGTCGCCTATCGTATCGGAAGTCCAAAAGAAATAATATATTCCAGTACCCTTGCTAAAAGGAATGCCAGAAGCTACGATATTAGATTTGTTATCGAGGATTTTCCAGGTAGGACTGGTAGGATTTTCCAGCTGAGAATTCATATTTCGGAAATAACATTCCAGATAAACCGTCATTCCTTTCTCAAACTTTTTAGTCTCTCGTACCATATCCGCCTCACCCGTTACAAAACCGGTAGCATGGGAACGAGACGAAGAACAGCTAGACGAACATGATGAACTACAAGAGGATGAACTAGAACTAGAAAAACTTGAGGAACATGAACTAGAGCATGAACTACTGCAGCTAGAACTACAGGAGCTAGAAAAACTGGAAGAAGAAGAACAGCTAGAAGAACAGGAACAACTAGATGAAGAACTAGAAGATGAGCTCTGCGAGCTTGAACACGAAGAACATGAACTAAAAGAGCTACTACTAGAACAAGACGAACTACTACTAAAAGAACTACTACAGCTAGACTTAGAACTGCTACAACTACTGCTACAAGAACAGGAAGACGACGAAGAACAAGATGAACATGAACAGCTAGAAGAGCTAGAAGAACTAAAACTTGAACTGCTTGAACAACTAGAGCTACAAGAGCTAGAGAAACTAGAACTCGAAGAGCTGGATGAGCTAGAAGACGGCGGTTCTGGGGCAAAGGAAGCTATTACTGAAGTTATATAACTATTACCACTTAAATCAACTGTCATATCTACTCCCCCTGCTGGTGTTTTTGGAGCTCCATTATCAAAAATCGCAAATGATTCACCTCCAACAGTTCGTATTGTAGAACCTGTCCCAGCTCCCATCGTTCTATCTGTTCCGGTGCCTGACATTAAAACAACCCAACAATTATCAAGAATTGTAGTCACGCTTGTTTGTAGCGTATCACAGGAAGCACAAGAGTTTTTTGCATTATCATCCGCAAAACCAGTCTGCTTTACCCCAGTATAAGAAACCGCTGCTCCCCATTTATTTGCGGTTACTCCTCCTCCAGAAACTATAACATTATTTGCTCCAGTAGAAGGTGCTATCTTATAATAAAAATAAGTATGATAACCGAACTCGGTTGTTATATGATCTAAAAGGGTCATGGCGTCTCCGTCATAAGTTACTCCAGTAATCGAATCTAGATCATGGCTCCATGCAGCCACAATTAAAATCAAATTACTTCCAGTACAAGTATGTGCAAACGTAACGCCTGCTTGATTTCCTTCCGTTGCGCCTGATGCTGAATCAAATGCTATAGCCATAATTATTTAAAAAAAATAGCAGGCCTCAGCCTGCCTTCCCTATTAAAGAGAAAGCTAGCTGAAACCTGCTTAATTATTAATGTTAATAGGAAATTAACTTCCTATAGTTCTACTATACTTCGTAAACAATTTATACGCAAGGGCTGTGGATCTTTCACTCTTCTCAATCGACTTGCCAGACATGCCCTCATCTTTGAAAAACCTGGCCATGGTCCTGGGAAGATCATCTCTCCATCCCTTATCCCACCACTTGCCATGTATCATATAGGCTTGTTCTTCAGTCCCTGATAGAATCAAACCTGCCTTCTCGAACCAACCTGTCTCGGGTTTTACGCCGAAGTGGTGAATGCCGGTAAAACAGTATGGAGGCATCACTAGCATCTTCTTATCTTTGCCAAGCTTTATCCCAAGAATATTTAGATAGAGAAAGTCATCCCAGGTGCTGATCTGTCTTGCTTTATACAACGTATCAAACCAATCAAGATCCTGGGGGCTTATAAAGATAGGACATGAGGTATGGATCTTAGCATAAGGCCATTCATCTTTACCAAGAAACGTTTGATACTGTTCTTGATAAGCCTTATTGAAATTGATAATCATCCCATTGGATCCAGTCACGATGAAACCCTTGCTGGCTATCTCAAAAAAGAGCTGGCTATTGGACACGACAAACATGTCGGCATCTAATAAACAGATGGCTTCGTATTCTTTTCCTAATTCTACTGCGACTCTAAACCTCTCAATCGCCGTTCCCCTGACCTGATCTTTCTCTCCTTTTATTTTAACAAGCCTCACAGAAAAAGGCAAGTGCTTAAGCGTATCAAGAAAATCCTGTGGTAAGTTAAAGTCAATAAGGATAATATCTTCCTTGTGATTATGATCAGCAAGGCTATTAAAAAGCGCATTCAGACCGGGGATATAATTTGCAGAAGCTGCAATTAAGAAAGCAAACTTGGTCATGGTTTTGATAAGAAACGTTTATTAAATCCTGGGATCTCTTGCCATCCTTCTAAATGTTTTGTTATAGCGGTTTGACGAACCGGATCTAAATCATGTAGATAAATAAATCTAGCATGTTCTTTCGCGTGCATAATTGATTCCTCTCGATTACCACTTTGAGGCCCGTCCATAAAAGCGAAATCAAACACACGATCTATCTCTGGCATTTTACCGAGTTCATAAGTTAAGATTTGATTACCGCATACCTTTTGACAGATATCTGCAAGCCAAGCTTCATTCTCAAGAGAAACTACCTCTACCTTCTCTAGTAACATAAGTTCGGTAGAAAGGCCACAACCATATTCAATTACTGACTTAATCTCTTTTTCTTTTAAGAAACGTTTAATTTCAACCCAATCTCTTTTTGAGATACTTCGGCTACCCCAAAGAATCTTACAGAGAGTCTTGTTCTTTAAACCATCTGCAAAATGATTGATTGCCCATGTATGTTTATCTTCTTCCCTTTTAGAAATAGGCTGTAAGGATTTTATATTGGAAGGCGCCTTCAAAGCTTCTAAAAAGTTCTTAACACTCCCTGACTTATAACTAGACATACTTACCTTTTTAATCTTTAAATCAGTATAAGTATTTAGGGGATGGGCTTTTTCTAGATACAGTGTGCGTTCTGGAATCGTTGATAGAGCAGTAATGAACGGACCAGATGCTATGCCTATAAAAGCAAAACTATGTTGGATCAATCCAATTAAACTAGTTATCTCGGCCTTAGCAGACCGCGTTGAACTATCGATAAAATCATATTTCTTATTAACTGGATTATGCCAGCAATGCTGAAAATGGCATTCAATCGGTATCTTTCCAGCTTCTAGTATCTCTAGCCAGACTCGTTTTGCAATCTCTTCCGGACAACTTACGCTACCAGGAAGGGCCGTGCCCTGAAAATGCACAGCCACAAAAGGACTTTCATATGCAGGAAATTTAGCAACCTGCGTTATTGGCGGGATACCAATTTCTCTTTCACAGCATAACTGCGGTTTAGTTTTATTCGAGCCCTCTGACATTGGAAAGTCTAGATGAAAAACATGATCATACCCTGGTGCGTCTTTATCTTTAATGGATGTAAAGATTTCTTCCTGTCCAGATTCTACATAAAGATCGAACTTTACTTTTGGATAAAGTTTCTTTAGTTTTTCAAAGATAGGCATAAATAAAATAGTATCTCCTAAGCCATGTCCAAATCTAATGAGAACCTTTTGACCGGGTTCTAAATACTCAACTAGTTTTTTATCTTTATAATCAGTTATCATATGGTTTTGTCCAGATTGTAGTCGTCCATTTATTCTTGCGAATAAGGCCAGGACCATAAAACTCAATATGATTCCACCTTTTCACTAATTGTTTTGCCATGATATAATATGGCCTTGCCACGTCATCTGCATTATCTAGTATTAAATAACCTCCTTTTCGTATCTTAGGCAATGCGTGTTTAATGCAAGATGATCTTGCTCTGCCATCCACAAACACCAAATCAAAATATTCATCTGGATAGGAATCAATCTTCTTTACGTAGTTCTCAAAGTTGCTTGTTAAAAAATGTTTAGAAATATATTTTGTAGGATCTTCTGAAAGTTTACTAGCAACAGCATTTGTCATAGCCTGTTTAAGAAACAAATCATCTGGAGGAATAAGATACATAATATAATTCTCCAGCCCTGATTGTTTTTTTAACAATGAAGTTAAACGATTTCTCCATGCAATATTGTGCTCCACTGAAATAATTTCTTTTACTCTTTGAGACCAATAAATAGTTGAGAAGCCGCTTCCCCATTCAAAGACTTTCCAAGACGGTTTGATATTAACTTCTAACCAATCTATAGCGGTCCCTACGATTATCGGCGTTATGGGCGCTTTAACCATCGTATTTTAAGTCGAAAGGAATTTTAATCTTATGACTCGTATTCATTCTTTTATACTCATCAAAGAAAAGTCTGGCGTTATTTTTTCCACGGACTAAATTATCAGCCTCTTTAATATCACCAACAAATTTAGTACAGACTGTTGGCATCCACCACCTACGATGAATGGTAAATATCCTTTCTTCTGCTTGGACAAAGTATTTTTTACCATGAGCCATAGCAGGTTTTATAAGATCATAATACCAAGAAGAAACCACCCAGAGATTATTAGGAAGCGGAAACACACTATCCAAAAGCTTTTCTCTAAAGATTGTCCTGGAGACCTGAACCATGTCTCCCCAATCTTCTACCTTCCCCCACTCAAAAACCTTATGAAGAAAACCCTCGTACTTATTACAATCTATAAATAAGGGCATATTATGAAACGGGGGTGAAGATGCGCCCTTTAAAAATTCAATGCCAATGTCCTGGACTTTTTCTATCGAGCTACCCCATGAATTATTTGGCAAGACTAAGAAACCTGTATCGTGAGCAACCTTAAAATACTTCATGAAGTTATTAACACAAAGCATATCTGCATCAACAATCAATACTGCTTCATAATTCCGACCGATCGTCTCAGCAACCTTATACCTAAAGAACCTTACATGCCAACCGCCTCGCTTTCCAGGAGCCGGATATTTTTCAATAAGCTTATTGATATCAACAAAGATTAAATTAACTTTTAAATCTTGAATTTTCTTTGCCTCTTCAACATATTCTTGATCGTCAGGACCGCCAACCAAATAAAAATCCACGATGTTATCGTGGTAATCCAGTCCATTAATAAAAGCGTTCACACCTTCTCTCATTCCTTTGGCTATCATAATAACAGCATATCTGTTTTTAGGCATAGTTAAAGTCTTAACCACCAGACACAATTGCCTGAGGGTTCAAGAAACAGGTTAATTTCATAAAAAGCCTCATCTACGGCATAAGCAACTCCTGATGCGTTCTTTACTCCCCAAGGATTATAATCATGACCAAAGAGGCATCCGCCCTTTTTAACCTTCAGTCTCCACATTTTTATATCAGCTACAACATCTGTATAGTTATGCTGAGCATCAATCATTACTCCGTCGGCCGCCCCTGGAGCAATAAGATACGCGGCTTCAGCCGTATCCATTCTCATAAAGGCAATTGGTTTTCTTTGCATACCAAGCTTCTTATCATAACAATCTGTCCGTAAAAACAATCCATAAAACTTTAGATGTGGAACTCTTTCAACCGCAACATATATTAGTTGTCCACAATCTGGTAATAAGCCTTCAGCTAAACCTCCTGGAGAAGCGCCAACCTCTATAAAGGCTTTCCATTTTTCTCCTCTAGAAAGTTGGAGAATAACCTCCGAACGAAAAATTGGCTTTTTAGAAAGATGTTTTATAAACTCACCTTTTGTAATTAAAAATTCAGAGCCCTTATCTTCAAGATTCCAGCCTTGATCTTGATACCACTTTGTAATTTCTTCTAAAGTCATATTAGTATCGTGATTAATAATTATTATTTTCTCACTGGTACCGGAACAATTTTACAGGGTATTTCTTTATAGCCTAGTTCAAGTGCGATCATAAAACGATGTCCGCCTTCAAGCCCAGAATATTTGGCTTTAAACCATGAGGTAGAAAGTGGCACTTGTTTATAAACTATAACCGGTGTTGTTAAGCCATGCTTCTCTATGCTTTCTAACAAGAGACGGTATCTAATTGGTTCTGTTTTCTTAAATGAAACCAGTCTCTGGATCAGATGAGCATGTCTTATCTGTTCAATTGGGAGAAAAGTAATTGGAATATCATCCCATTCTGCAAGATATTTATCTCTTCCACCCCTGATTAATTTAAATAAACGGTGAGAGTCTTTGCCTTTTTGAGTCTCTTGACTAAACCCTAGGTCTTTACATCCATCAAAGGTAGTATTTTTCTTAACGTGTCCAATCTGCCTTTCAAAATTTTGAAAAGAATTGCTTTCGAAATAAAGTATTTTTTTACAATGTGCATCAATCCATTGTAACATATTCGGCCCATCTCGCATATGACTGAGCATAGCGCAGAAAAAGATGATATCAAAGCTTTGAGTAAACTGTCTAAATTCTTTGCTCTCACAATCCAGTTGCCAGAATTCAACATCTAAATTTAATTCATCTGCAAATTCTCTGGCCCTCGAGATGCACGGATCTATATCAAGTCCAACAACTCTCGTGGCTCCGGATAGTTTAGCCTTAATAGCTAACATCCCATTATTGCAGCCGATATCAAGAACTGATCTTCCAAGAAAATCTTTCTTCCAATCGATTAAACCCATGCGCTTTGCAGATCTTCCACTTCCTCGCAATGGTTTACCCTCTATGAAAATGTCTTGATAGCTGCTGAAGCCGGTTAAGTTTATGTTCATGGTTAGAATTAGAATTATGACCTGGAACCCATAATGGTTTCTCAGGCATCTTTAACATCCCACCTTGATAATACCATTTTACAGCGTCAACAACCATGTAGGGTTCTATTAAAGTAAAACATTTAGGGACCCCTTTTACAAGAGCAACACATTTTCCCTTCTCACCGCCTTTCCAGCAACCGTCCCAAGCACAGCAAGGAAGTGCGCCATTCGTATGGATGTACCTCATGTGAGGATAAAGATGCCATCGTACGCCTTCCTTACCAGCGGCCAGACAAACGGCTGGCTGTTGAAATGCAGCAGAAAGAACAAACTGAAAAGACAAAGGACCTATTGTACCAGCAGCCTTATGAATTAATCTGATCATCTGGCGCGTATCCGTTTTGCCTACGAGATTAAGAACATTTTTTAAAGGCGGATGAAGATGATCTTTATGCCCAATCTGAACTATTTTTACTTTACCATTAAAGTATTCATTCAATTGATCAACAACTTTTGGAAAACGATGGTATTGCTTTAATTCATTATCCTGTTTACGGCCAGCATTAATAACCCAATAAGGTCCGTCCCAACCAAAATCACAATGGACTTGATTGAACCAGGAATTTTCTTCGTTAGAGATCCAAACCTCAGGACGAATCCCGGTCTTATTTATTTTAACAGCTAGTTTCTTTTCTATATCGTGGCGGAACGCATCTGAGAAATGTAAACCTTCCCAACCAGAAATATTGATCTCATCGTAGCCAATCGTGTATATCTCAACATTAGGGTCCTCTTCCTTCAATGGTGTGAGGTGCGGATTATTTTCCCAAATCTCTGCACAGGGAGTCCTGACATCGATTTGGTAACGTGGATAGGTTGTCTTCAAGTCAGCTAACGCTCTGGTAAATGTTAAAATATCTCCAGGACTCTGTCCCTGTTTTAAAATTATCTTTCTTGATGTTTTCTTTCTAAGCCATTCCAATTTCTGTGGATCTAGTTTTTCAATGTTAATGCTCATATTTAAATTAAATTTTAGTTGATAATCTAAACCAGACAATGATTAAACAAATAATACCTATAGCAATCAACCAAAGTGGACCTTTCAAAACTGCTCCTACAATAAGGACTATTCCAAATATTAAAGTAAAGAAGATAATGATAATCATAGAAAATAATTTAAGATATCTCTCCAATGTGTAAATCGTATGGCACGGTCATCTATTATTGCTATTGCTGGATATTTAGTATGTGTAACTTCTAAATATAACCCGCGTGTTTTAAGCCAAACCTTAATCCATTTATTCCGTTTATCTCCTAACGTTGACTTAGTTGTAAAAATTATAACTTTAAATCCAGCCTTCTGGAGTTTTTTTATAGCATCAATAGCCCCAGGAACTGGTTCATCATAAATTGTCCCATCCATAAATCCATGGGAATATTTATGCACGACTCTATCAAAATCAATTAGAATGGTTTTTTTCCGAGAAGCCATATAAATATAATTCTATTTTAGGAATCTCTCTTGATTTTGTCTTTCGTTCGGTATCCTCATCAAAATGCTGAGTTGAGAATTCAATTATTTTGCTATTTTTTAATCCAGTAAAGCGATGCCATTTGCGCGGCTTTACCCTAACGGCATATCCAGAACGTAAATGAAGCGTTGCGTCTCCTAATTCTAGCCATACTTCACCCGCTAAAATATAGAACGTTTCATCTTTCTTAAGATGGCGATGAACAGAACATTGATATCCCTTGCTAAGTTC
>SDBV01012135.1_pt1 | contig 11078 bp, 8 predicted proteins | sample 2277081 | NCBI WGS metagenome assembly SDBV01 (sample SAMN10402039, study PRJNA504765) | marine sediment metagenome | isolation source: marine sediment core GS10_PC15, 223 cmbsf | place: Arctic Ocean: Southern Knipovich Ridge | collected 2010
GCACGTTTCGCCACCGCCGTCGCCGGTTTCGGCCAGATTCTGCGGGGCGCCGTCAACGTCGAGGATTTCGGCCTGGACGTGGCGTTTCAGGCGCTTGCGCCGGTTGGCGACTTCCGACGCCGGGACGCCGAGTTCGTGGCTCAGATCCTCGGTCTCCAGCATATCGCGGACCAGCATCAACTCGGCCATGCGGGCCAGGTCAGGATCGGCGCCTTCGAGGTAATCGAGCAACCGGCGTTGCTCGGAATGCCACTCGGCGATGCTTTCCGGGTTCGGCGACTGGTCCGGCGGGTCCAGTTTCGGGTTGGGATTGCCGTCGGGATTGGCCGGCGCGGCGGTCGACCGGTTTTCCGTCGATCCGGCGGCGTGGCTGACATCGCTGACGATAACCCCGGCGAGATGCTGGAACAGGCTGCAATTGTCCGGCTGCCAGATGCGCACGCCGGCGATGGTCTTGGAGATCGCGTCGTTGACGAAATCCTCGGCCTGGGCGGCGCCCGGCGGCGCTTCGCCGGACCGCCCGCGCCAGGTCATGCGGTAGAGCCGCGAGACCGCCAGCAACAGCAGCCTGGGCACCAGATCGTCCCAGTCCTGCGCCGCCCAGTCGATTTTCCGCCCGCTCATGATGGCGGCATGATAACCAAGATAGCCGCCCCCGTCCGCAACCGCGAAACAGGGGCGGCCCGTGGGCCGGAGAGACAGGATTTCCGGCATCGGAATCGACCTCAGTTGTTCAGCGGCTCCAGCGCGCTGGCGGATTTGGCCATGCGCACCATCTGCAGGAACTCGGCGCGGTAGCCGAACGAATCCTCGCCGCGGGCCGCCCTGGCGATCCGCGCCACGTCGTCCAGGCCGAAATCCTCGACGTTGACGGCGCCCCGCAGAATCTGGCCGAAACCGGCGACGGCGGTGGCGAAACGTGCCTCGACCGGGGCCTCGGCGAAGCTCGTGCGCGAAGCCGCCTGGATCGGCTGCTGCCACAACACACTCTTCGATTCGCCGGGCTTCTTGTAGCGCAGGCGAAGATTGGCGATCTCGCCGTTCTTCTCGCCCGTAGTGGCGGCGGGCTTGCCGTAGCGCAGATCGTCGTTCAGCCGCGACTCGCTGCCCGGCGGGGTGATCTCGTACAGCGCGGTCACCGAATGGCCGCTGCCGACTTCGCCCGCATCGACGTGATCGTTGTTGAAATCCTCGCGCTCCAACAGCCGGGTCTCGTAGCCGATCAGCCGGTATTCCGCGACATAGGCAGGATTGAATTCGACCTGGATCTTCACGTCGTCGGCGATGGTGAACAGGGTCGAGCCCATCTCGTCGACCAGCACCTTGCGGGCCTCCATCAGATTGTCGATGTAGGCCGCGTTGCCGTTGCCGGCCTGCGCCAGCTTCTGCATCAGCCGGTCGTTCAGATTGCCCTTGCCGAAGCCGAGGATCGACAGATAAACGCCGGTCTCGCGCTTGCGCGAGATATAGTCCTCCAGCTTTTTCGGGTCGGAAATGCCGACATTGAAATCGCCGTCGGTCGCCAGAATCACGCGGTTTACGGCGCCTTCGCGGAATTCCGCCTCGGCCAGCGCGTAGGCCTGGCGGATGCCCTCGGCCCCGGCGGTGCTGCCGCTGGAGGCGAAGCGGTCGATTACCGCCAGAATCTTGCGCTGCTCGGAACCCTTGGTCGGCTCCAGCACCACGCCGGCCGAGCCGGCATAGGCGACGATGGAGATCGTGTCCTGCTCGCCCATCTGCTGGACCAGCATGCGCAGCGACTTCTTCAGCAGCGGTAGCTTGTCGGGGCTGGACATCGAACCCGATGTGTCGACCAGGAAAACCAGATTGGCCGGCGGCCGGTCGTCGGCCGGAATGTCATAGCCCTGCAGCCCGATGCGGATGAGCTGCGTGCCGTCGTCCCATGGCGTGTCGAAAACCGCGACGGTGGCGCTGAACGGCTCGTCCCGAGAGGCCGGCAGCTCATAATCGTAATGGAAATAATTGACCAGTTCCTCGGTCCGCACCGCGTCCTTGGGCGGCAGCACGCCGTCCCGCAGATAGCGCCGCACGATGGAGTAGGAGGCGGTATCCACGTCGATCGAGAATGTCGAGACCGGCGCCTCGGCGACCATTGTTACCGAATTGTCCTCGAATTCCTGGTAGCGCTCGCGGTTGGTGCTGACCGGCGGCACGGGTATATAAGCATCATGCGCGACCATGCCGCCCGACGGCGTGCCGGCGACGCTGCGTTCCATGAGCACGGTAGGCGCCGCGGAAGCCTTGGGCGCGGCCTGTTTGTAGGCCAGGTCGCGCCGGCCGCGGCTGTCTTCGTCGATTTGCTCCGCCAACCGCGATTCGGTCTCCGGCAGATCGAGCCCCAAAACGACCTTGGCGGGCTCACTGAAATAGTTTGTCCGGTAACTACTCCCGGCGATCAGCGCGGCGGCGGACACGCCGGCCAGCAGCGTGGCGGCGATGGTGTATTTAACCAGTCTTTGGCGTTTCATTTTCGGCGTCCTTTCACATGATCCAATGGTGTTTCGCCTGTGTATGCCGGCGAGACACCGTCGCGATGCCACGGCGGGGAAAATATTCGCCCGGTGGCCGGCGGCGACGCGCGGGTTGTGCCGACTGCCCGAGCCGCCTAGTCTTTGCCGCGAACAACGGGCAAACGGTTTCAGAGGATTCATGTCGGCAGATACACCGAGGAGGGGGGACAGCGACCCGGAAAGCGCCGAATTCCAGGATCCCCACACGCCGGACGATAGCGCGGAAAGCAGCCTGGAAGGCGCGATCGGCGTGCAGGTCCGCGAATTCCGCCAACAACTCAGCATGACGGTGGTCGAGCTGGCCAAGGTCGCCGGCCTGTCCGCCGGCATGCTGTCGAAGATCGAACACGGGCTGACGTCGCCGTCGCTGGCCACGCTGCAGAATCTGGCGCGGGCGCTGCACGTGCCGGTCACCGCCCTGTTCCGCCGTTTCGAGGAGGAGCGCGACGTCAGTTTCGTCAAGGCGGGCAAGGGGCTGAAGATCGAACGGCGCGGCACCCGCGCCGGGCATCAGTACCAACTGCTCGGCCACACGGTCGGCAAATCGATCGGCGTCGAGCCCTACCTGATCACCCTGACCAGCGATTCCGACGTGTTCCCGCTATTCCAGCATTCCGGCGTCGAATTCATCTACATGCTGGAGGGCGAGGTCGCCTACCGGCACAGCGACAAGACATTTATCATGCGCCCCGGCGATGCCCTGTTCTTCGATGCCGACGCGCCGCACGGGCCGGAAGTTTTGCGCAAACTGCCGATCCGCTTCCTGTCGATCATCGTCTATCCACACCGGCACGGCGATTGATTTTCGCCGTTGGCCGGTTCCTGATATGACGGTGCGATCTCACCCTTCGAGACGCCCCTTCGGGGCTCCTCAGGATGAGGCAAGGTATGGTGGAGCCTCATCCTGAGGAGGCGCGGAGCGCCGTCTCGAAGGGTGAGGTCGCCCGGGCCTCCCGACCAGTTCCTACTACCATTCCTGTCAGGAAATAGTTTTTCCGCAAGTTGATCGCTATTTTGTTCTTTGATACTGTGCCGCAATCGCCGCGCCGCATACCGGTGAGCGGCGGAAACACTTGGAGGGAGCAGGCATGGGCAAGGACCTGGCGAAGCTCGTCAGCGACAAGAAAATCAAATACGTCATGTTCAGTTTCGTCGACATGTTCGGTGCGCTGCGGGCCAAGATGGTGCCGGCCAAGGCGGTCGGCAGGATCCAGAAGGACGGTGCCGGTTTCGCCGGCTTCGCGGCCTGGCTGGATATGACGCCGGCGTTTCCGGACATGCTGGGCATGGCCGATTCCGACAGCTTCATGCAGCTTCCCTGGCGCCCCGACGTCGGCTGGGTGGCCTGCAATCTGGTGATGGAGGGCAAAGAGGTCGAGGCCTCGCCCCGCGTGATGCTGAAACGCCAGCTGGAAAAGGCGCAAAAGAAGGGCTACCGCATCAAGACCGGCGTCGAATGCGAGTATTTCCTGCTCAACCGCGACGGCTCGCAACTGGCCGACGATCTGGATACCCAGTCCAAGCCCTGCTACGATCAGGCCGCCCTGTTCCGCCAGCTCGATCTGATCGGCGAGATATCCGACTGCATGCAGGCGCTCGGCTGGGGCAACTACCAGAACGACCACGAGGACGCCAACGGCCAGTTCGAAATGAACTGGGATTTCGACGATGCCATGGTGACCGCCGACCGGCATGTCTTCTTCAAGTTTATGACCAAGACCCTGGCCGAAAAACATGGCGTGCGCGCCACCTTCATGCCCAAGCCGTTCAATCATCTGACCGGCAACGGCTGCCACGCGCATGTCTCGGTGTGGGACAAGACGGGCAGGAAAAACCTGTTCCACGACCCCAGGGGCGAACTCGGCGTCTCCAGGCTGGGCTACCAGTTCCTCGGCGGCATCCTGCATTCGGCGGATTCGCTGACCGCCTGGTTCAACCCGACGGTCAACAGCTACAAGCGCATCAATGCGCCTGTCACCACCTCGGGCGCGACCTGGTCGCCCAACACGGTGACCTATTCGGGCAACAACCGCACGCACATGATCCGCATCCCCGACGAGGGCCGGTTCGAGTTGCGCCTGATGGACGGTGCCGCCAACCCATACCTGCTGCAGGCCGGCGTCGCGGCGGCCGGCCTCGACGGCGCCGCCAACAACCGTGACCCGGGCAAGCGGCTGGACATCAACATGTATGAGGAAGGCCACAGCCTGAAAGGAGTGAAGAAGCTGCCGCTGAACCTGCTGGACGCGCTGCGCCTGATGGAGAAAAGCAAGGTGCTGAACGACGCCTTCGGCAAGGACATCATCCAGAGCTACCTGAAGCTGCGCATGCAGGACTGGGATGCCTATATGGGCCACTCCAGCCAATGGGAGCGCGAAAACACGCTGGATTGCTAGAGCCTTATCCGGTCATTTGGAGCCACTCCGACGTGGCGCTTTCGGCCCGCTGGCGGCAAACGGCGCAAACAGGGCCGAAAGCGTCGGTTATGGTCCGGTATGGACATCCCGGCTCGGCTATGGACAGTTGCCACCGGTGCGGCCTGCGGCCGCGGGGGTTGGCGGGTTAAATAAAGCGAGCTGGAGCAATCATGGCAGCAAATTCCGGTGCGGCGGCACCGAAAAGCGATATCGATATCGCCCGCGCATCGAGTCCCGAATCGATCGAGGAAATTGGCGAGCGGTTGTCGATTCCGGCCGACGCGCTGTATCGCTACGGTCCGACAAAGGCGAAAATCTCGCTCGACTTCGTGCATTCCCTGGACGACCGGCCGAACGGCAAACTGATCCTTGTCACGGCGATTTCGCCGACCCCGGCCGGTGAAGGCAAGACGACGACCACCGTCGGCCTTGGCGACGGGCTCAACCGGATCGGCAAGCAGGCCGCGATCTGCCTGCGCGAGCCCAGCCTGGGGCCGTGTTTCGGCATCAAGGGCGGGGCGGCGGGCGGCGGTTACGCCCAGGTCGTGCCGATGGAGGACATCAACCTCCACTTCACCGGCGATTTCCACGCCATCGGCGCGGCCAACAACCTGCTGGCGGCGCTGATCGACAATCACGTCTACTGGGACAATTCCCTGAATATCGACCCGCGGCGCATCACCTGGCGCCGGGTCGTCGACATGAACGACCGCGCGCTGCGCTCCACCATCTGCTCGCTGGGCGGCGTGGCGAACGGTTTCCCGCGTGAGGACGGCTTCGACATCACGGTTGCCTCCGAGGTCATGGCGATCTTCTGCCTGGCGGAAAACCTGGCGGATATGCAGAACCGGCTCGGCAATATCGTCATCGGCCAGACCCGCGACCGGCAGATGATCCGCGCCCGCGACCTGAAGGCGGACGGCCCGATGACGGTGCTGTTGAAGGACTCGTTCATGCCCAATCTGGTGCAGACGCTGGAGAACACCCCGGCGTTCGTCCATGGCGGCCCGTTCGCCAATATCGCGCATGGCTGCAATTCGGTGGTGGCCACGAAGACCGCCCTGAAACTGGCCGATTACGTGGTGACGGAGGCCGGATTCGGCGCCGATCTGGGGGCCGAGAAATTTCTCGACATAAAGTGCCGCAAGGCCGGGCTGTCACCCGACGCGATCGTGCTGGTCGCCACCATCCGCGCCTTGAAGATGCATGGCGGGGTGGAACGGGCCGACCTCGGCAAGGAGAATGTCGCGGCGGTCAAGGAAGGTTTCATCAACCTCGCGCGCCATGTCGAGAATCTGCGCAAGTTCGGTGTGCCCACGGTGGTCGCGATCAACGGCTTCACCGCCGACACCAAGGCCGAAGTGGACCAGCTGCGCCAGCTCTGCGCCGAGTTGGGCGTCGAGGTCATTCCCTGCACCCATTGGGCCGACGGCGGCAAGGGCGCCGAGGCGCTGGCCAGGAAGGTCGTCGAGATCATCGATACCCAGCCGGCCGAGTTCCGCTTTCTGTATCCGGACGATATGCCGCTGTGGGACAAGGTGCAGACCATCGCGCAGAATCTGTACGGCGCCCAGGGCATCATCGGCGACAAGAAGGTGCGCAACCAGTTCCAGGAATACCAGGACGCCGGTTTCGGCCATTTCCCGGTCTGCATGGCCAAGACGCAATACAGTTTCTCGACCGACCCGGCGCTGCGCGGCGCGCCAAGCAACCACGTCGTGCCGGTCCGCGAGGTGCGGCTGTCCGGCGGCGCCGAATTCCTGGTGGTGGTGTGCGGCGAGATCATGACCATGCCCGGCCTGCCCCGCGTGCCGGCCGCCAACAGCATCCGCATCGACGACGACGGGCTGGTGCAGGGGCTGTTCTGAGGGTGGCTGTCGAGGCTTTAAGCGTTTTCCTTCAGCGCGCCGCGCAGGATTTCCAGCAGCTCCGTCTGGGTGACCTCGACGGCGCCGTTCGGGATCCTGAGATGCGGGCTCTTCCACAGGCGGTCGCTTTGCAGCCGGCGGACCAGTTTTTCGGATTGCGCGCCGAACAGGGCCTGCGGATCGCGGACACTGATCGAAACGTAGGGTTGGAACCGGTGCCCGGTATGGTGCACGCCGTCGATTTGCTCCCAGGGCACCGTGAGGCCCCAATCCCGGTACCATATGCCCTCGGCGTCGATCCGCAGCAGAACGCCCGCATCGCGGCTTTTCCGCCACACATGTACTGAAATCGCGATGCCCAGACCGAGCGTCAGGAGACCCGCCCATTGCTGGTCCGGGACCGAATCGCCGGCCAGAAACAAAATCCACAGCCCGAGCGCCGTGAGACCGCCGCTCAAGATAAATCCGTGCCGGCCGCGCGATGTTCCGACGCCGAATTCCCTGACAGTTCCCGTGTTCATCCCTGCCGCGTCCCGCAAAATAAAATGGGCACCGGGCCAGCGGCCCGATGCCCAAGGTTACAGTCTTTCGGTGCGACGAGGCTAGAGTTCTCCGCTCGTCGCCTTTCTCAGGTTTTCCGACGTCGCGTGTTTTTCGATGTCTTCTTTATAGGTCGCGTTTTCGAACCTGACCTGCCAGATGTGCCAGCCGATCCACAGCGCGAAGCCGATGACGGTCATCGTTACTTCCCAGCCGACGAACGGATAGATGAAGGTCACGTCCGCCAGATCGACCGCCCAGGTCGTAATCGGTGTTGTTGATGACATTTTATTACACTCCTAGTGTTTTCCGGTTGATCCGATTGCTCAGGACCCGTGTTCGGCCTGTTCGGCGGACCGTACTTCCGCATGGGCAGCGTCGTAAGCCCGTTGCGAATCGAAGTCCAGACCCAGCAGTTCGACCTCGCGGGGAATCCGCAGCAGATCCATCGATTGCAGGATCTTCGCCACGATAAAGGCCGGGATGAAACCCAGCACCCAGAACATGATGATCGCGCCGGCGAACTGACCCCACGGGGTGATTACGGCAAACCCCTCATACGGCGAGGACGGATGTCCCCAAAGCACGAACCCGGCGACGAACACGCCGATAAATCCGGCATAACCGTGCACCGCGACCGCGCCGACCGCGTCGTCCACCTTGAACTTGCGCTCGACCCAGAAGTGCAGCTTGTAGATTATGAAGGTGCCGAAACCGCCGATGACAAAGGCCTGGATCGGATGATACAGGTCGTTGCCGGCGGAAGCCGTGATAATTCCCGCAAGACCACCGGAATAGGTCCAGAAGGCGTCACCCCTGGAGACCATGTAGCCGGCCATCATACCGCCCGAGAGCGACATCAGGAAATTCACTGTGATAGCCGAAAGAGTCGTCGGCGTCAGGTAGATTGTGGTTCCGGTCTGGGTCGCGCCGGTAATCATCCCGTCGATGTACCCGGTCGTCGCCACAGGCACGTTACAGGCCACGTAGAAGCCCCAGAAGCCGGTATAAATCAGGAACAGCCCGATGCAGACCAGCCACGGATTGTGCGGCGGGATGTCCCGCGGCGTACCGTCCTTGGCAAACTTGCCGATGCGCGGGCCAAGCACGACCAGAATGCCGAGCGCGGTGCCGCCGGCGATCGCATGGATCACGCCCGAAGCATAGGCGTCGTGATAGCCGAGCAACTCGACCATCCAGCCGTTGTAACTCCAGCCCCAGGCCGCGTCGATCGACCATGTAACCGAGCCGATCAGAATGGCGAACAGCCAGAAGGCGAACTTGCGAATCCGCTCGATAACCGCGCCCGAGACGATCGAGGCGGCGGTCCAGGCGAACAGCAGGAAGGCGGCCCAGAAGACGCCGGTGAGGCGACCTCCAAGCCCGTCTGCGCCCAGGTTCGGACCCATTGTTTGGGCCCAAGGTGTGGACGCCACGGCAAAATCGACCGGATGGCCGATCGGACCCGTGATTCCAGGACCGCCCGCGAAGGCCCAGTAGATCCACCAGCCGAACAAGAACCAGGTGATGGTGACCAGCGGGATCAGCATCGAGTTCTTCATCAGGGTGTGCATGTGGTTTTTGACCCTGCTGGCGCCTACCTCGTACATGCAGAAGCCGACATGGATCAGGAACATGAGCGCTACCGTAATCCAGTAGTAGAACTCGGTGAAGACTATCGTAAGTGCACCAATATCTGTATCCATTTTTACCCCTAGCGTTTGTTCACTGTGCTAAGTGAATCCTCTGTTCATGAGTCCGGACGCACCGATTCGGCCGGTCCGCCGAGGCGGCGCGCCATTCGAAAAATCGATTGTTACCAGCTCCTCCCCTGTATCATTGCGGCCCGGCGGGTCGCGCCGCCCGGGCCCTCGATATGGGTGGAAATTCTGCTGGCCGGCGCGCAGGTATTGCGCCCGTCCGGCCGCGCGAGCGAACGGGAAAATTGCCGGAGCAACGCTCCGGTTGATTCGGAATTGGTCCTAATTGGTCCGCGACGGCCGACAAACGGGCGCGTTTCGCGGGCAATGCCGGAAATCCCTCCCATATTCCGCGCTTAACCTCCCTCCTTCGCCGGCAAGCGTGCCTGACGCTGGATTTTACTGCTCCCATTCTCGACCGCGGCGCCTGATTCGAAGTCCGATTCGAAATTTCCCTCGGGCGGATAAACGGTTGAGAACGATGTTTTTATTTAATCGCAGTTATTATTTGTTACTGGGACGATAACCGAAATGATTCTCCCCGCCAACCACAAACCTGCACAAAAACCGCCTTTTTCTTATTTGTCGCCGGCGCCGACCAGATGGACGCGCGCCTCGTTAAGGTGTTTTTCGATGGTCGCCACCGCCGCCTCAAGGTCGCGGCGGCGTAGCGCCTCGAACAGCGCGCGGTGGTCCTTGTTGTAATCGGCGATCCGTTTGCCGGACAAAATCTTGTCCTTCATCGCGTTCCATTGCCGGTGGCCGCGGACGTCGTTGATCTTGCCGTACAGCCAGATCATCAACGGATTGCCCGTGCATTCGACGAGCGCCCGGTGAAACGCCTCGTCGGCCCGCGAGAAGGCTTCGCGGTCGCCCTTTGCCGCCTCGCACCGCAGCAGCGCCGCCTCCATGCGGTCCAGGTCGCGGGCCGTCGCGTTGACCACCGCCAGGCGCGCCATGTCCGGCTCCAGCGCAAGGCGCACCTCGATCAGCTCGATCGGGCTGGTCAACTCGGCAATGTCTTCCTCGTGCGGGCGTGACCGGTAATTGACGAAGGTGCCGCTGCCGATCCGTCGGATCACCAGCCCGGTTTCCTCAAGCTGGCGCAACGCCTCGCGCACCGTGCTGCGCGACGCGCCGAAATGGGTGGTCAGATCGCGTTCGGCCGGCAGCCGCTCGCCATAGGTGTAACGCCCGTCGACAATCGCTTCGCGCAGGCGCGCGGCGATTCCGGTTGACCCGAGGCCCGGCGCCGACGGCAGGGCGGGCGGGTTTTCGCCGTCGCCGCCCGAAGGGTCCGCGACAGGTTTCCGGTCTGCGCCAATTACGACCATTTACGGCCCTTTGAAAAAATTGGTTTTCAATTGGTCCGAAATATGCTGGACTATTGCAGGCCATTCGTCAAGACGCGCGGTGCCGACACGCGCCGGCCACGACGGTGGTGGAAGAATTTTCGAGCATGGGAGGCAGACCGATGGCTACGACGGACCTGGAAGCCCACGTAAACGCAACGGGCCGCGACAAGCTTGTCAAGGATGTGCGCAAGAAGATCGACGAGCTGAAGATCGAATATATCTATTACCAGTTCATCTCGGTGACCGGGCGCATCGTCGGCAAGGGCATACCGGCCGACCACTGGGAGCAGATCGCCGAACGCGGCTTCCAGCTGGTCTACGGCTCGACCGCGAATCTGTATACCGACCGCCACGGCGAATATATCGGCTACGGGCCGGAATCGTCGGAGCTGGTCGGCATCCCCGACCCCGAGACATTCTGCCAGTTGCCCTGGGACAAGCGGGTCGCGCGGGTGTTCTGCACCTGCTTCCGGAACCGCGAGGAAATCGAGAATCCCGGCGGCCACCTGACCTCGGATTGCCGCGGCAACCTGCGCATCCTCCACGACGAATTCAAAAAGAAGTATAAGGGGCTGCACCTCAGGGCCGGCACCGAGCCGGAGATGATGTGGCTGAAGAAAGGCGAGGACGGCCTGCCGGACGGCGGCTTCTCCAAGCCGAACTGCTA
>SDBV01012136.1_pt1 | contig 11077 bp, 19 predicted proteins | sample 2277081 | NCBI WGS metagenome assembly SDBV01 (sample SAMN10402039, study PRJNA504765) | marine sediment metagenome | isolation source: marine sediment core GS10_PC15, 223 cmbsf | place: Arctic Ocean: Southern Knipovich Ridge | collected 2010
GGTAAAAGATATGATAGTACTGGTCTGGAGCTAATATTCAACAAAGGGTCTGAAGCTGGCATAGAAAAAGGAATGCTATTTAGTATATTAACTGTATATGGTGACCTATGGGGGGTTGTGGAGATAAGCCACGTGAATGAGGATAACTGCAAAGGTTACCCTGTTTCACGGTTGAACTCTAACTTTTGGAGTAAGATTGAAAGAGATGCCGTTCAAGACCAAACTCCTCCTCCAAGTGTTAAAGCTAGGTTATATTGTGAGGAACATCTTATGACTGAATTAAAATTAATGATAGGCAAGGTTGAAGGTGATTAGGTTTTACAAGGGGGTATGAAAACTATGACCGAAAGCAAAGCATTAAAAGGGAAAGTAGCAGATATACTGAGTCAATATGAGATTGCTATTAATATAGGCAAGAGTGAGGGGGTCGAGGTGGGAATGAGATTTATTGTACTAGGAGAGAAATCGATAATTGACCCCGATAACAACCAAAAATTAGGCACTTATAATTACGAAAAGTTAAGAGTCAAGGTATCTAAGACCGAAGAGCATTATAGTGTCGCAGGCTCCGAGCCTAGGGAGACGTTCAGTTTTGGCTTTGATGCGTTTCTTTCCCAGCCCAAAGTAACAAGAGAGCCACTCGCCAGTAACGTAACCGCAGATAAGACAGTTGAGGTTGGTGACCCTGTAGTTCAGGTTGAGGGGTAGTGTAGCCCTAGGCAGAGTTGTGTGTTGTTTGCGGTGCTTCCTTTGTCCTTACCGTTCAATCTTGATTGGATAAGTCCATAGTTAAAGTGATTTAGAGCATATGCTCAACGTCAAAGCTCAACGTAGGTTAGAACACAAGCTGAACAGTAACGTCCTTCACCCACTTCACCATAAAATCCAACCATAAATCGGTCAGGGGGCTATTTGACATAAAACTGGTTACCACCCCTGGCTCTATGACCCTGCTTCCAGTTCCACCTCTAAGGCAATCAGTATCCGGCTTACCATACAGTAATAACCAATCAGCGCCGTCAGCTCGACAATGGTATGCTCACTGAATAAACTGCGCAGCCGGGCAAAGGTCTCATCCCTTACTCTGATATCCTGCGTCACCTCATCGGCGTAGCCCAATACGGCGCGTTCCTGCTCATCGAATAATTTTGAAGTGGCCCAGTGTGCAACTTCGTCAATCTTCTGCTGGCTAACCCCGCATTGTAAAGCCAGGATACTATGATGATTCAACTCATACTCGGACTGGGTTAGACAGGCAACACGAAGGATGCTGAGCTCCCGCAGTCCGGGCGACAGCTCCTCCCCCTTACGCAGGGAATTACCCATTCGTTCAAAGTTGAGACCAATGTACGGGCAATGACCCAGTACTTTCCCCAGGTTAGTAACCCGCCCGCGCCGGTCCTCGTTCCTCTGATAAAGCTCCTTTACCATAGGATGCGCCTGATCTTTCTCCACAAAACTGACTCGTGCCATTTTACCTCCTGCTCTATTTTCAAAACAGACTTTTTAACAGCTTGTTTTTTCACATAGTTTACCGTAAAATCTAGCTGTCAGTATATAGCAGGGGAATACTTGACATAAAGCGGGAGTAACTCAGTGGTAGAGTTCCTGCCTTCCAAGCAGGCTGTCGCGGGTTCGAGCCCCGTCTCCCGCTCCAGTAGCTCCCTACTTATTGGCGGTAACCCGGCTTTTAGTTTTACCCTTGACCAGTTTGACTGTTTTCTCCAGTTGGTCTTGAGGATATGTGTTATCGACCACATTTATAAATTTCCGAAAGCCGCACTGGATACATACCTCACCATCCTCCATAACTTCATCCACCAATATATCTCCGCTACACCTGGGGCAAGCCTTTAACTTCAAGCATGTTCTATTCATCAAAGTACCTCCTTCAGCTCACTATTTAAGGATCTGGCGATAACCATTAGTCCGCTCTATCCGTATGCTCCAAAATATCTCCTTGCCCGAAAGCACGGTCGATATCCTCAGTCTTCAATAGAACCCTATAGCCTCGATTAACCTGATACCGTCTCAGAATACCGGCCTCTATCCAATTACGTATTGTATTCGGATGAACTTTCAGCAAGTCCGCGGCTTGCTTGATTGTTATAAACGACACCTCTGTCCTTTGTTATATATTGTTATATTTTATACTATATTATAATATAATAATATGTATTGTAACAAATTGTTAAATACTTGTCAAGTTATCACGCTAGCTTAACGATATTAGCCTCGGATTAAAGTAAAGATGACTCGATATAGTTGGCGTGACCACAATATTTGCCTAACTCCAATAGCTGTATTAGACCCGGCTTGTTTCAATTCACTAAGCTATGTTCTAGGAATAACAGCTAACAGGAAGGCTAAACAAAAATGAAGGAACGAGTCCCTGAGAAAGAGAGAATCCTGAGCTATATAACTGAGGAGAGGGTAGCCGAGCTGACAAAAGACCTGGTTAAGATCCCCAGCCCGACTGAAAGCGAAACCGGGTTGCTTCCTTAACTGTGATAGCAACTAATTTTCGGAGTAGGTGCTAATGTTATCATGTGATATTTGGGATGAGTAATATCCCGACGATTAGTCCCGGCATTTACTCTTAGACCGAGGCGAGTTGTGGTTCAGAGAAAACATTTTCAATTGTAATACTTTTTTCTCTAAAATCAGGACGATGAGTAGCCGAAACACGAGCCGAGAATCGCTAACAAGCTTCTCTTTTGTATTTCTTCTCCATCTCCATGAGCCTGGCGACATTCTCGGCGTCTTCCCCCGTACCCCACTCCGTAGTAAACCAGGCATCCATAATTTCTACGGCGACAGGTTTAGAAGTGAGACGAAGACTCAGCGCCAGAATATTGGCCTGGTTCCACTTCCTGGCTCCTTCTGCCGTCCTGGCATCAAAGCAAAGCGCAGCCCTTATCCCGGGAACCTTATTAGCAGCGATACTGACTCCTGTTCCCGTCCAGCAAAAAAGAATTCCTTCCTGGCAATGACCCTGAGTAACGGATAAAGCTACCTGTGCTCCAACATCAACCCAGGATAGAGGCTTACCCTTCAACGAACCGAAGAGTTCCACCTCGTGCCCTCGTTTCTTGACTTCATCTACCACGAAATCAGTCAGAGAAGTCTTTTCATCAGAACCGATAGCTATTTTCAACCCTCTACTCCTTCAGCCTTCTTTACCATCTCTCACCATCTCACGGAATACCGATGAGTAGCTTTCAAAAGTAGGCGAGTCAAAGAGCACGAAAACTACCTCTTTAATGCGGGCCTTCCCTTCCTTGATAAATGAAAACGCCGTGCTTAGGGCTACTCTGGCTGCCTCAGCTACCGGGTAACCGTAAGCGCCGGTGCTGATTGCAGGGAAAGAAATACTGCTTAAATTATTCTCGGCGGCCATTTGGAGGCTTTGCTGATAGGCATTGGCCAGCAGTTCAGGCTCTCCCTGATTACCACCGTACCAGACCGGGCCAACGGTATGGATAACAAATTTTGCTTTGAGCTTCCCCCCGGTGGTAATCACCGCTTTACCAGCTGGCAATCGTCCTTGCCGGGATACGATTTGCTGACACTCCTCCAAGATAGCCGGACCGCCGGCGCGGTGGATAGCACCATCGACACCGCCACCGCCCATCAAACTCGAACTAGCGGCATTAACTATCGCATCTGTAGTTTGCCGGGTAATATCTCCTTGAATTATGGACAGCCTGGTGTCGTTAATACTCACTGCTGTAGCTGGCTTTTCCATACCCCATCCCTCTTATATCGCTTGCATTACTCCGCTATAGATTATGACAGTTCCTTTCTTAACCTTTTTACTTCCTCAACCATTCTTGGCAAAACTTCACCGGTTTTACCCTGAATCAGATAATTAGAAACCCCTTCCTCAGTTAGGGGGGTGGGTTCAGCGTTCACCTCAATTATGGTCACCGTTCTTCTCTGCCGGGCTATTCTGGGCAGGTTAGCGAAGGGGTAGACCACGGCTGAGGTCCCACAAATGAGCATCAAATCACACCTATCAGCTTCCACCAGACTTTGCCGGGCAACATCACCGGGGATTGGTTCGCCAAAGGAAACCGTGTCGGATTTTATTATTCCCTGACACTCGGGGCAATGAGGAGGTAGTTGATTTGTCTTTATTAATTGTTCCAAATCAAACTCATCTCGACTAAACCTCAAGCTACAGGAGACGCACCTTAACTTCAAAGCACTACCATGATATTCGAGGAGGTTTTCAGCACCAGCCTTTTCGTGTAGGGCATCGATATTCTGGGTAATTATGCATTTTAATACAGCCCGTTTCTCAAGTTCAGCCAGAGCGTGATGACCGGGATTAGGCAGAGCTTTTTCCAGGTCTCCCAGTAAACGCGGGCCGGTTAAAGTCGCTTCCCACCACCCCTTAGGGTCTTCTAAAAACCTCTGATAACTCTGATAAGCTCTTCTCTCGGCCTCAGGGTCTTTAGTCCAGACCCCGGAAGGTCCCCGGAAATCACGAATCCCCGATTCGGTTGAAATCCCGGCTCCAGTCAGGGCAATAGCATGCTTTGAACCAACTAAATCGCGGGCGGCTCTTTCAATTAGCTGTTCTATAACCTTCACCATCCCTGGCCACTTTTACTCAATTGCACTTTTCACTGGATTCCGCTATTCTTTAGGAGCGGGTGTGGGGATGCGGCATAGTAGATTCTATTACACCAGGGTCATTTAGTCTATCCCTGACGATGCTTATTCTCAAAGTACGACTTTTCACAACCCATCAACAAAAGCCTTTGAGGTAGAAGAGAGGGCAGGGTAATAAATCAAGCTATTCCCAGAAAGAGAAAGCTTTTCTACGGCTGGTGGATGGTATGGGCCTCCGGCACGATGCATATCTTTGCCGGAGGCACATACTATTATGGCTTTACTGTCTTCTTTAACCCGATAAGGCAAGCTTTTGGCTGGTCAGCCACGGCTACTTCCACTGCCTTTGTCTTACAGCGGCTTGAATCCGGCATTCTGGGTCCGGTAGCCGGTTTCCTGGTTGACAGGGTAGGGCCGAGGAAGCTGATGCTCTCCGGCTGGAGTGTTGTTGGACTGGGCTTTCTCCTGATGAGCCGCATTGACTCCCTGTGGACATTTTATAGCTCGTTTCTGATTACTGCCATCGGCTTCAGCTTTGGTACCTTTGTGGTTCTGAATGCCGTCATAGCTAACTGGTTCCACCGGAAGAGAAGCCGGGCGATGACTATGGTATATCTGGGATTTGGTGCCAGCGGCGCTCTGGTTCCATTATTGGCCCTCTCCATTAGTCAGTTTGGCTGGAGAGAGACCTTAGTTTTCATTGGCATTGCCTCATGGTTCATTGGCATACCGCTCAGTTTATTGATGAGACATAAACCTGAGCAATACGGTTACCTCCCCGATGGAGAGACCACAGCCCGGACAGGTGAACCAACCCTTGAGCCATCGAGTGCAGAAGCAGCCCCGGATTTAGACTCTTTATCCACCGATTTTACGGCGAAGGCAGCGCTAAAGACTCGCGCCTTCTGGCTGCTCGCCTTCGTTTTTTTCTTCCAGCACATGGCGACAAGCGCAATATCAGTGCATATCGTGCCTTACTTAGAGAGCGTGAAAATACCCACCGCAACGGCCGCCACCGTAGTAACCGGCATGACCCTGAGTAGCCTCATCGGTAGACTGAGTTTTGGCCTCCTCGGTGATTTCACCGATAAAAGATACCTCGTGGCGGTGGCCCTGGTTCTGCAAACCATCGGCATTTTGATATTCTCCTTGATAGATGTGGATAGTGCCTGGCTGATTATCCCTTTCCTTTTCATTTATGGTCCTGGTTATGGCGGGCCAATTCCCCTCAGGCCAGCCCTGCAAGCTGATTATTTCGGCACGCGCAACTTCGGCACAATCATGGGATTGATGTCGAGCATAAGTATGCTGGGTGGACTGGCCAGCCCGGTCATTGCCGGATGGTTCTTCGATACCACGGGAAGCTATCAGCTGGCCTGGAAACTATTTGCTTTGACCACGCTGCCGGCAATACTTTTAATATTACTGGCCAAACCCCCGAAAGTTAAGCAAGAACACTGATTTTACACGACGGTATCCCTATAAATGATTGACGACAAATGACCAGTGCGATATGATATTCACTAGAAAAACGGTCAGCGTCAGTTTAACTAATGTCTACTGGCTTGTCCGGATACATGGTCTCAAGTGAATCTCGTCTTGCTGATCCGTGGGCTCGTAGCTCAGCGGCAGAGCAGTCGGCTCATAACCGATTGATCGCAGGTTCGAATCCTGCCGAGCCCACTTCCGAGACTAATTCGCCACAAGAGACATCAGATTCTTGGAGTCAAAGAGGAATTTACATTTAAACCTATGGTAAAACTTACTGAAGGTTCGTACCACTTAGACTGTAAGTACAGGGGAATTAATTCTATGCAATTGAATCAAACAGTTGTACCATTAAAAGTAAAGAAAGCGAGTAGAGAGGGAGAAATATACGTAATACCGGGAGAATTGAAGTTCATAAACAAGGTCCTGGAAGCAAATAAGATTAGCATATTTGATATGAAACCAACTTAGACATTGCAGAATAATAAACATTTTGGGGAGGTGATTCATGAATACAATCACCACGGCAACAACTCGAGAAATAATTGATGATTTTGCAAGAGAAATTGAGAAACGGAAAGATTCTGGAGCTGTGCCTGCAACATGTGTAATTAATTTTAGGCAAGAAAGTAGCATAGGAAAAGAGAGACTCGTATATTTCGTACCAACTGAATTACTGCGCTACCGTAAGGATAATGGGCGAATTTCCTCTGATATTTTACTAGGATAAAAAGGGAGAGGTGAAGAGATGGCGAAAACAAAGACAAAACCTGCGGTGGAGGCTGAGGTAGAAACAAAGATTGAGCCTGTGGTGGATGCTAAGGCAAAAGCAAAGTGGAAGCCTTACAAGGATAAGGCAGCAACAAAAAGGGCAAAGACGAAAAAAAGATTTTAGCAGTTATTGAATAATAATGACCAATCAAGTCGATAGGAGAGAAGAATGAAGAATCCCAATACTCATAACCGATTGTCAAAACAGTCACGCCTAGCGTATCCTGAATCGATGAACTCAAACACTCATAACCGATTGATCGCAGGTTCGAATCCTGCCGAGCCCACTTTCGAATCTAAATCATCTAAAATCCCTCGAAATATAAAAATGTAAATATGGAAAAGCACAAATGCGTTTTTTAGCATCAATTGTCAATGTATCATACTGGTTGTATAGTACCGTAATGATAGTGATTGGGCTTGGAATTATCATTCTGGCTTTTATGAATTCCCCCATACAACTTCAAATTACCTTAGGACTTATCGGGCTGGGTTTTATTACCTTAGGATTAGTGCAGGTGAAACGAGGGCAGGATAGAAAAATAAATGGAGAAAGATTTGATATCATAGTGACTAAACTTGATGATATTCAGCAGGAACTCAAAAAGAATGAGCAAAACAAAGGGACAGGAGTTGTTATTGCTGATGTATTATCTTCTGGTTTGAAATACTATTCTGATTACATAACCAAGCAAAAACAGGAAGAAGATAATGAATAATGAAGAACCCCGACACTCATAACCGGAGGTAGATGAATGTCAAAAGTATTAATTGCCTACTTTAGCTTAACCGGCAAGACCGAACAAATGGCACAATATATTGCCGAGGGTGTTCGCATCGGCGGGCAGGAGGCAGTGGTTAGCAAGATTTCAGATATAAAAAGCGTCGATGATTTAGCAGGCTACGATGGTTATATCTTTGGCTCTCCAACCTACTATAGAGACCTGGCTGAACCGATGAAAACCTTTCTCTTACTTATCCGAAAAGCCAACCTTAAAGCAAAGCTGGGAGGGGCTTTTGGGTCATATACGCATGATGGCGATGCTCCGGCTATAATCTTCGATACTATGGAACACGTGTATAAAATGGAGCCTTTTAATTTGGGGTCCTTCAAATTGATAGAGACTACCATAGAAACACCCGATGGAATGCGCGCCTGCCAGGATTATGGAAGAACCTTCACGGAAAACTTAGCCACCTGAAAAAGTAGGGTAATTACCTATTTCAGGATTGTCTGAGTAGAGCGCACAATTTCTCGATCTGTGCCTGAGTCTGGTAAACTTCACCGACCGGCAGGATTTCGTTGTCTCTCTGGAGCTTAACCAGTCCTTCCTGGCATTCGGGGCGTGATAAACCGGGAACCCAGTCACGACAGGGTGCCGGACGGAAAGAGTATATATCACAGGACGCCTTAGACGAACCCTTCTCCCGGGCAAGGAAGACGCAGCCATTCTCTGTCTGACGCAACAGGTACCCTATCTGAGTTACCATAACATATCCCGTGATGAATTCGTCGGTCGTCACCGAGAGCTGCTCCGCCATGGACTCGATTTCTTCCATAGTCACTTTGGGTTGATAGACAACACAACAGATACCACAACGGAAACACTCAATTGGTGACCCGTCGTCGCCAAAACCGTATTCCTGTCCATTGACCGTCTTCAGGTGCCCTCGCATTTCCAGTTCCTTCTTCTTTCTTTATGCTTTATGGATATCCAACAAAAGTAGTATAGCCAGTTTTCTGGACTACATGCAATAGATTCTATAAAATATGGTATAAATATAACATAAGAGTAAGAGAATCTGCCGTTAGTTTAAATTAGCGAAAAAGGAGAGGGAGTAATGGAGCCACAATTTAAGAAGGAACAAAAAGTTAAAATAGTAGCCAAAGTACCCGGACTGAAAAAATATGCCAATGAGACCGGAGAAATCATTGATTACGGCTACGCCAAGGCCGAAACCATCCCGGGCATGGCCAAAGGTCTGCCCGAAGGTACCCATTTATGTATTTACCAGGTACGCCGTGATAAGAACGGTTTTCTGGTTTCAATACCGGAAAGCTGTTTAAAAGCTTTGAAGACATAACCGCGGTAGTTTGCTAATTCTTTACAGGATTCTTAAGTCAGATTTTGAATGCTGACGGTTACTGTTTCCGAGCTGCTCTGTTCCATTTACGCTGTTCGTCTCTTTTGAATTTTCTTCTTAAGACAATTAGACCAATAATGATAGCTATTATTACACCGATTAATACCCATAGTCCAGCCATAGAGAACGACCCCTTTCTTGATATATTTAGCGCATATTCAGGCCGTACTCTACTAAATCAATTTCTGTGGAACTTAGCAAGTGTAGAACAGCTTTGACCAACTCTAATTAACTAGCAAGGAACCTAACATACGACATAAGTATATTACACTTAAGTTAGTTCCAGCGTCAAATTTCTCACGATAGGAGAAAGCATTACCACCGCGGATCGAGATGATATTTGTGTTATCGATTCAGGTATATTAAAATTTAAGTAACAAGTATTAAAGGGGGAGTGAAAATGAATTGGGTTGCCGTACAGGAGCTCGGGAATTACCTGGCACAGGGGGAAGATGGGAAAATGCTGGCGTGCCCGATAAGACAAGACGGGAGCATGGCGGGAGACGATGAAATGGTTGAGTGTGATGACCAGAAGGAGGCCTTGAGGCTATTCTCCGAGGCTCTGGAGGCTGAAAACAGCTAACGACAGCAGGATGCGCACTTAGTACACCATAGAGCCAGCAAAACGGCGACACCGCTCACTGCTTGGTGTCGCCGTTAGATACTCCCCAAACTCAATTTATGTGAAGAAGGCCTTCTTTCGTTTCCATTTTGCCTGATACTTTCGGCTCATTTGGTGAACCTTTTGATACCATCCCGTGATACCTTTGAACCTACTATCTGACCACAACAGTACCCTATACTGAATATGGAATGAATGACAGTGAGAATTCGCCAGTAAAAGCGCCACTTTTACTGGTAGTCTATAATAACCGGAGCACATTAAGCCTGTTGGAAAACATGGTTGAATCATCGGAATACCAGATAGTTTCGGCTTCTAATGGTAGTGCTTCCGTATTTCTACTGAATAGTCAGCAACCAGACCTGGTTATTATAGATGTTATGACGCCGGAATTTGATAGCCTTCATGTTCTCCGCACGATACGAGACTGTTCCACCGTTCCAATAGTCGTATTGGCCGCAGAGGGCGATATTATCACTTCTGAGGAAGCGCTATCACTGGGGGCGGACGACTGTATCATGAAACCATTCCGCGAGCGAGAAATCATGGCCCGCATCCGGGCAAAGCTAAGACGCACTAATGACTCCCCGTAATTAGCCAAAGCCGACCCGCCGCCCGGTGTCGCCGTTTAGCCTATCTAAATTCCTTCCTTTTTTACTTTACCGTCTCAGGCGTGAGTCTTTGAGCCTGAGCCGGAGCGCTCCTTTTTTGTGGTATAATTTGATATATGCTTACTATTGGGGGTGCGTTATGAATACAGACGGAATTTATGCTAGCGAGGTTAAGGTTGAAGTGTTTCAGGATAGCGATGCAGATATAATTAAGAGCGTTGTCAATGCTTGGCTTGATGAATATAAAACCAATAAAATATACTATATAAGCTTTCAACAAAGCGATGTATTTACGGCGTTTATAGTTTATAAAGAGGCGACAAAACCGCCTGCATCTTCTGGCAACGCTACAGACAAGGTTAGAGTACAGCGAGGTTAGCACTTCTTCGCTCTCCGTTTCCTCTCTTTTTTATCCTGGCTACCTGGTGGCCGGCTATCACTTTACCAGCATACATTAGAACTTAATTCCATAATGTGTTAGCCCAAATTGTTTATGAGTAGGGTAAAAATACGTGTCTAAACCTGTATAAGTGACATAACATATATAGTGCGAACCATCCTTCCGTGGAAGGACAGACAAGAAAGTTTACATAATAATATATGCTGTGGACGCCAAAATAAGAAGTAAAAACAGGCATTTATTGTCACCCGAGGTAGCTGAACACTTAAAGGAATGTTAAGAGGCCTAATTTTGGATTTGAGAGCGTTATCTAGAGGGTGTCATCCCAGGGGGACGGTTTGGGTCAGGGTTTGACTGACCAGTTCCAGAAGTTTGTTTAACCCCCAACGGTTAGCCGCGGAAATAAGAACCGTATCCTTC
>SDBV01012138.1_pt1 | contig 11077 bp, 7 predicted proteins | sample 2277081 | NCBI WGS metagenome assembly SDBV01 (sample SAMN10402039, study PRJNA504765) | marine sediment metagenome | isolation source: marine sediment core GS10_PC15, 223 cmbsf | place: Arctic Ocean: Southern Knipovich Ridge | collected 2010
TGCCTGCCGGTGATCCAAGGGTTAAGAGGGGAAATGGAGCGGAATTTGTCGCAGCGGACAAACACGGTAATCTTTTTGGTGGTGAACCAACTACTCGAAACCTGCAAAAGTATGTTAGAGTTCGACGTTAGGGTTCTGTCTCATCACTAAATAGTATGGCACTTAATATTTAGAAGTGGTGGCAAGGAAACATTGTCGAAGCAACCAAATAAAACTTGTTTTCATACCCCGATATTTATAAGCTGGCAAAATCAAATTGCATTATTCCCTGAAGCCTGATATCCTCCGAAGAACTGCCTATCTTTATCTCAAATTCCCCTGGTTCAGCTATCCATTCCTTTTTCCTGTCATCCCAAAATGAAAAAGCATCCTCTTCTAAAATGAACGAGACTTTTCGGGTCTCGCCGCTATTCAGGTATATCCGTCTGAAATCCTTAAGTTCTTTTACCGGCCGGTGCACGCTGGATTTAACATCATGTATGTAAAGCTGGACCACCTCATCTCCGTCTCTTGAACCGGTATTTGTAATGTCTGCTGTTACCATGGCAGATATTTTTCCAGCTTTATCTGAGAGTGAAATGTTCAGGTTACTATAATCAAAAGAGGTGTAACTTAATCCATACCCGAAAGGGAAAAGCGGTTTTTTCTGTTCCTTTTCGAAATACCTGTACCCAACATAAATACCTTCCTTGTACTCATTCTCATGGGTCAGGGAATAAAAATCTTCGGGATACTGGCTTGCAGATCCTGCAAAGGTAATGGGTAATCTGCCGCCAGGATTTTCCTTTCCAAAGATAATATCGGCCATCCCGTTTCCGCCCTGTTCTCCAGGATACCATGCGAATAAAACAGCCTGTACATTTTCCAGCCAGTTATCCATGGTAACTGCGCTGCCTGCGACAATTACGACTACGCAGTTGCTGTTGATCGCTGAGATTTCATTTATCAGTTTTTCCTGGGCCGGAAAAAGTTCCATCCTTGTCCGGTCACCGGCTTCCTGTTCTCCCATCGCTCCTGACAGTCCCACAGTAAGAATCACAACATCAGAATTAGCAGCAAGTTTTTTCGCCTCTTCCATATAGGCTACATTTTCAAAATCCCAGTTAATAGACAGATTTGCCATCCTGTCACCGCCTTTGGCCAGTTTCACCAGGAGCTCATATTCTTTCCCTTCCTCAAGATTCACTGTACCCATATCGTTCCAGAAAACGCGGCTTCCCTTTGTATTTTCGGCTACCGGTTTTCCGTCGATGAATAATTGGGCAGAGGCCCACTCATTGCGAACCTCAAATATATATTCGCGTGTTGCCGGCGCAGTCAAAATTGCCCTAAACTCAATTGAGAAAAGGGATTTATCAACCATTTCAAGTCCCGCTTCAGGAATATCCAGTTCATCCCCCCAAATGTAACTGAGATCAGTCGAAATTTCCTGTCTGATTGGATTTCCTTCAAATTTTGCGTTACCGAAATAGCTCAGCTGCAGTCCATTGCTACCCCCGTCGGGTGTTTTTAAATACTTCAGAGGTATAGGTCCACAGCCCGATTCTGCATAACATCCCGGAACATATGTAACCTCAACATCTTCTGCGGCATTATTTTTTATTCCCATGAAGGGGGTAACCATATTTTCTTCTTTGGTACCCAGGGATGCGCTTCCCCCTCCCTGAAGCAAACTGATATTGTAATTCCCTCCCCTGAAATGGTCACCGTATGCTCCATTGGGACCAATTACAGCAATTTTTTTGTTTTCATTCTGATCAAGGGGCAGGATGTTATTGCTGTTTTTCAGAAGCACGATCGATTTTGCAGAGACTTTTCTGGCAAGGTCCAGGTGTTTCTCTGATCGTACAATGCTTTTATCATGGACCGGTCCCTCATCAAATGCCCCTGTCCAGAAAAGAACCCTGAGTACATTGCTTACCATCCTATCAATGGTTTCCTCACCTAATTCTCCATCCTCAACTGCCTGTAATAAAGCCTTCCCATAGTAACGTTCTCTTGGCATTTCAACATCCAGTCCATTATTTGCTGAAGCTGCAGTAGATCTTGTTCCGCTCCAGTCAGACAGTACAAAGCCGTCAAATCCCCATTCATCCCTCAATACCTTTGTCAGAATGAAATCATTTTCACAGCTATACAAATCATTCACCCTGTTGTAAGCACCCATTATGATCTTTGCATCTTCCTCCACTGCTCTCTTAAATCCTGGGAAATATATTTCCCGCAAGGCCCTCTCGCTAACCTTGACATTAATGGCATGCCTGTTCAGTTCCTGATTGTTACAGATATAATGCTTCAGGATAACAGCTACCCTCTGACTTTGGAGTCCCCTTGTATACGCCGCAGCGATGCGGCCATTCAGGTAGGGGTCTTCCGTAAAATATTCAAAGCTCCTTCCGGTTCTGGGGTCACGTATTATGTTCATTGCGGGACCTGCATTAGCCAATCCTCCCCAGGAATTCATCTCTGCACCCATTGCGCCGGTGATCTCTGCGACCAGTTCATCACTCCATGTCGCAGCCATGGCAATTGACACAGGGAAATATGTCCCAATGACCATTTTAGGCGTTCGTTTAAACTTCGCTCCATACGGTCCATGCATAATGATAAAATTGGGAATTCCCAATCTCTCGTTGCCCCTAATGGCTTCCTGGCGGTATTGTAAACTATTTCCGACCAATTGGACAACTTTTTCTTCCAGGGTCATCCTGCTGACGAGGTCCTCCACCCTTTGTTCGATTGGCAGGCTGGAATCTTTATAGGGAATGTACCCTTGTGCCTGCAACGAATTAGCAAAAAACAGGACTAACAAAATAAGGCTGAGCAGAGCTTTTTTTCTCATTGTTCTGTTTTATGTGGATGGGTATACAATACAGTAAGCTTGGATGCCCCGGTGGGATAGCATACGAAATAATCCTGTTGGTTTGATCATATTCAGAACTTTTTAATATCAGATATAATTCTGAAAAGTATATTTATAAAATTAACAGAATTCTGGAATAAAATAATCCCACAGATTTCGGGAGGATACAAGTACAGGGCAAATATACCGGTCCTGTTGCGGCTTAATAGCCCTCAGACAGGGCATGCACAGGCTTGAACTTAGTGGGAATCTTGGTGAAATCTATTGAAAGGAAACAATTATCGAACCATCTGGAAGAGGATCTTCAGAAGTTAATCATTTTCGATAATAAGTATTCAGGTATTGGTTCTTCTTTGTAATTCTTTATTCTATAGCTACTTCCAGTGATTTTAATGATTTCTGCATGATGAACAATACAATCAATAATTTCGTTTGTTTTTGCACAAGATTATTTCGATGTATATATGTAAACGGTAAATAACATATAAAGGATTGTAACAATAAACAGGCTTAATCCTCCAGCCCCTACTATACCGTTATTCAATATTTTCCTACCTTGGAATTAATATTTGAAGTCAAAATCTGCTATTAATGGTCACGCATAAAATTATAATTCAAACAATCATGAATCTATTTACCACGTATTTAAGGTCATTTATTATCAAATTTGTATTTATCTTGATCTTGCTGTCCACTTTGGGAGTGGAAGCACAGAAAACAATTACATCTCCGGAGGATTTTTTTGGATTCCAGATGGGCACTGATCGTAAACTGGCTCGCTGGGATAAGATCGTTGAATATTTCTACCTGCTGGAACAGGAAAGTGATCGGCTGAAAGTTATTAATATGGGCCCCTCCTCTGAAGGCCATCCCTTTTTAATGCTGCTTATAACCTCACCCGAGAACCTGTCCGATCTGGACAGGCTGCAAATGATCAATAAAAAGATAACAGATCCCAGAGATGTATCCCGAGAGGAAATTGATCAGTATATTCAGGATGGGAAAGCAGTGGTGTTTCAATCCATGAGCCTGCATGCATCGGAGGTCGGCGGGACCCAGATGTCCCCTGAACTTAGCTATGATCTGCTTAGCAGAAATGATGCTGAAGCGAAACGGATCCTGGACAATGTACTCTTCTTTATGATCCCTAGTTTTAATCCGGATGGCCAGGTAATGATAACAGACTGGTACAGGGAAACGGTAGGCACAGAATACGAGGGATTGAGAATGCCCTATTTATACCACAAGTACTGCGGGCATGACAACAACCGAGACGGGGATTTTTTAAACCTTCTGGAATCAAGATATGCAGCAAAAGCCATGTTTGTTGACTGGGTTGCCCAGGCCTACATTGATCATCATCACATGGGGAGCTATGGAGCCCGTTTTTACGTTCCCCCATACTGTGATCCCATTCGTCCATATGCAGATCCGCTGGTTTGGAGGGAGATAAGCTGGTATGGATCGCATATTGCCTATAAGCTGGAGGAAGAAGGCTTCCAGGGAGTCTTAAATGCAGCTCAATATGCTGGTTGGGGGCATTTCGGATGGCACTGGATTACCCCTTTTCATAATATCGCGGGGATGTTGACAGAATCGGCCGATGTCAATATTGCCTCACCCATATACATCCATCCCGAACAACTCAGGGCTGAAGTCAGAATGTTTCCGGAATATGAGGCTCAATCTACTTTCCCTAATCCCTGGCCGGGTGGATGGTGGCGCTTGAGAAACGTGGTTGAACAGAAAAAAACTGCAGCCTGGTCATTGCTTGACCTGGCGGCTAGGAATAAGGAAACAATACTAAAAACTGCCTACCTGAAAGCAAAGAACCAGATCCGGAGAGGCGCTGAAGGAGATATCAGGGCCATTGTTGTGCCGGCCTCCCAGCACGATTATCTTACATCTGTTAAGATGATTAACAATTTGGTCCGTTCAGGCATTGAAATTCACAAAGCAGAAAGTGATTTTCAAGTGGAAGGCATGCAATATGAAAAAGGTTCGTATGTCATTTCCCTGGCCCAGCCCAAAATGGGTTTGATACGTAATCTTCTGGTAGAAACCCACTATCCGGATAATTATTGGACCCGCAGGGAAGATGGTACACCCATTCGTCCATATGACCTTGCCTCACATACCATGTTTGAATTTATGGGTGTGAGAGCAGATGCAGTTGGAGTATCTGTGGAAGGAGGTGATCTTAAAATTTTGGAAGGATTGGAAAAAATTGAGGGAAAGGTTTTTGACGCTTCCGCGGGATATATTATCGATGGCAGGCAGAATGCTGCGTTCAAAGCCGTAAATATGCTTATTGACCGGGGAGTAGAAATAAAGAGACTGGATAAGCCATTTTTAGGAAATAGGCCAGGAGACTTTATCCTGGGGAAGGGATCCCAGCAGATTCTTGCTGATATTGTCAGTGAAACAGGCGTGGAGTTTATGGAAGTGAATGCCCCTCCTGGGGAAGGAATGCACAACGTTAAAAGAGGACGTATAGGATTATTCCAGAGATATTACGGTGGCAATATGGATGAGGGCTGGACCAGGCTTTGCTTTGAAAATTTCTCCTTTCCATATGCTTCACTTTTGAGTGGGGAAATACAAAAGGGAGATCTAAATAAGAAATTTGATGTAATCATTTTACCTGATGATTCACCGGAAGCAATTACAGGAATAATGTCTGAGGATAGCAGATATAATCCAGAAGAGTATCCGGAAAAATACAGAAGTGGCCTTGGCAAAGTAGGAATCCAAAATTTAAAGCAATTTGTAAAAAAAGGTGGTACACTGGTTGCTTTCGGTGATTCGTATGAATTCGTAGTGAATGAATTTGATTTAAAAGTAAGAAATTCTGTTAAGGGACTGAATTCCAAAGAATTTTTCTGCCCCGGATCTACCATCAAAGTGGAAATCGACAACACCCATCCCATGGCATATGGCATGCCGAAGGAGGGCCTGGTATTATTCCGGGCGAGTCCAGCATTCGAAATAATTCCCGGCCGCCACAACGAGGCCTATCAAACCATTGTCAGGTACAAGGATGAAAATTTATTGAAAAGCGGATGGCTTGATGGAGAAGAGAAGATCGTCAAAAAGTCTGCCATGATCACCACAGCTTATGACCAGGGTAAAATTGTACTGATTGGTTTCAGGACTCAGAATCGGAATCAGACAGATGGCACGTTCAAGTTGCTTTTTAACACTATAATTGAATAATCCCAAGCTGTTCACAGGATCATATATTCTGGTGGAGGCAAGGAAACAATTATCGAACCATCTGGAGGAGGATATGCAACGGCTTTTAATCTTTGATGATGAAAATCCTTGCCTGAAAAATTGCAAGACATATCCCTAAAACAGCTCCATGGCCAACTATTCGTCAGACTGTTTGTAACCTATCCTCTTCCCATTCTGCAGATCAGTCATTTTTTGTTTCTCCTGATCAAATTGTTTTATATAATAGAGGTCGGTAGTGGAGTCGCAATAGAGTATTTACAGAGTTTTTTCACCTGTTTAAGTTTTGTTAAAACAAGATAGCCACAAGCATAATTATGGCAAAAAGAACAGGGTACACTATCCTTGACCAACGATCGATCGCCCGAGCGAGCAATTCCTTCCCCTTACTGGCCATGTTACTGGTTACAACAGCTTCACCAAGAGAGAGGAATACAATAACTGCAGAGCCCAGAATTACAATGTCAGCACGGGTCAAGTATTCTACCCGTGGAAGTAATTGTCTGGTACTGAGCAGGAATGCTATGAGGGTGAGGGCAGCCGCAGTGGAAAGTACAATCTGGGCGTCAAAACGACTTGGATCAATCCAGAACACTGTCCAGGCCATGAAAACGGGGTATGCATGAAAAGAAAAAAACAGCGTTCTGAATCAATGAAATAATCGACAACTCAGAGGGGTGGTATCATTATTTCTTGTTTGGTGGTAACGTTCCTATCCGGTGTTAAAAAGAACAACATTGGAAATCTTGCAAATGTAATTTCTGATACTATACATATTTCAATATCAACTTCAAGGGCTTCAATATTTTAGCGATAGTTGCTTTATCTCAGATTTAAAGGTTTGTAGCATAATTACCTTATAATTTAAGTTTGATTTTTTCTATTATCTCAGAATATTCTGCATCAGAAAGAGTAACTTTTTTTGGATTCATTTCAAAAACTCCTCCAAATCCATATCCATCTTTATATTTTGGAACAACGTGAAAGTGTAAATGAGATATGGTATCAGCAAAAGCGCCATAGTTAATTTTATCTGGGTTAAATGCTTTTGTAATAGCTCTCCCTACCACTGCCACATCGCACATAAATACATTGCGCTGTTCATCGCTCAATTCATGAAACTCAACAGTATGATCATTGTAGACTACATTACAGCGACCCAAGTACGATTGCTCTTTAAATAAGAATAGTTGAGATACTTCTAAATCACAGATTTTAATCATTAATTGGTGTAATGTTTCATTGTCTTGACAATACAAACATTCTAAAATAGGTGTTGTCATAATAATATTTTTATGTAAATAATTATTTTTTCTTCACGAAATATTAACTTATTTATCAGATGAATTTAAGTTAGGCATTATTTGAATATCTGATACTCAAAATGAACTTTTTTCCACGAACGTTTCGCATAACATACTTCGTAATAAGTTCTAATATCACGCATATACGCAATTGACCAACATTACTTGTTTTCGGTAGTTGCGAGCCGCTGCGAGCGCAGACAGTTTTCGGTTTGTGAAGTGAGGTTGCTTTACTTCAGCTAAGGCAAGGCTTGCAGAGCAACCCGGAGGGCTTGGCCTTGATGTGCTGAATAAAGATAATTTTCAATGACCTCACGGGGGGCGTTAAAGCTGGATGCCAGCAGGCTCGATAAAGAGGGGGAAATTGCTTCCAGTTCCATCGAATGTTAAGTACAATGCATATCTGAAGAAAATAGCTGCCGTCTGCGGCATTCACAAGAATTTGACAACACATCTGGCCAGAAAATCCTTCAGCGTCTCTGTAATGCTCGCAAATGGAGTGAATATTGGAGTTCTTTCCAAAACACTAGGTCATTCCTCCATCCGGGTAACACTAGATTCTTATGCTGATATTATAGATGAGTTGGTTCTAAAAGATATCAGAATGGTAAGACAGATTTTATCTAGAAAGAGTGAATAAAATATCATTAATAAATGTAAGATGAGCCAATATTTTATATTATTGGCATATCTTACATTTGTAACTAAACCCATATTTTCGTATATTTGGCATGTCTTACAAAAAATATTATCTGTTCAACATGAAATCAAATTTAGAACGAGCTTTTGAATACTTCCGGATGAGAGAGTATTTTACTGCCGAAGAGCTATTACTTTTCTGGAGAAAAAGAGACAAGGACCTAAATAATAATGCATTTTATAGAAGGGTAAATAGATTAAAACAAGAAAATAATTTGAATGAAATCTATAGAAACGTTTACAAGTTTTCAAACAAACCTAATTTCAATCCTTCAAAAGAAAAAATACTAAAAAAAATTGTAACCACATTTACTAAAGAATATACCGAAATAGACTATTGTATTTGGCAGACATCATGGCTCCACCAGTTCATGATTCATCAACCTGCTCGTCATTTCACAATTTTCGAAACAGAAAAAGATGTAGTCGAATCGGTTTTCTTTTTATTAAAGTCCACGAAATGGCAAGTGTTCATTAATGCGGATAACATCTTAATTAACAATTTATCCATGGATGATAAGGAAGTTATTGTAGTAAAATCTATGATTTCAAGGTCACCAACTCTTATACAAGAACAAATCTCAATTCCCTCACTAGAAAAAATTCTTATAGATGTCTTTTGTGATTCAAAATTGTTTAGCTCCTACTCCGGCCAAGAATTATCCAACATATACAAATATGCTCAGAAAAAGTACCAAATCAACTATACAAGACTTCTATATTACGCGAAAAGAAGGAATAAGAAAAGTGAGGTAATAGAGTTCCTTTTTCAAAATGCTGATGATTCACTTAAAAACATATTGAATGATATCAAATGAGTCCTTTACAAAAGAATGGATAGAGTCCTTCAGAAAACAAACAGATTATAAAAGAATTGACCCAGCACTCCTTGAAAAGATGATACATGCATTAAGTCTTGTTGAAATACTTGCTCAACATGATTTCGAATTCATCTTTAAAGGTGGTACTTGCTTGATATTGCTGCTATCAACACCTTCTCGATTTTCAGTTGATGTGGATATTACAACACCCATCGACAAGAGTGAATTAGAAAAAATATTAGATGATGTGATTGAAAAATCTCATTTTATCTCATGGACAATTGACAAAAGGGATAATAAAACCAAGATACCAAAAGAACATTATATTTTTGAATTTGAATCTATTTATAACCAAGCGACAAACAACATTTTATTGGATGTTATTTTTGATGAAATTCCTCATTTAGAGAGTTTAGAAGTTCCTATTAACAGCCCATTGCTATCAATAGTTGAACCTGTCCAAAAGATAAGGGTTCCAACCGCTGAAGCTATTCTAGGCGATAAACTTACCGCCTTTGCACCAAATACCATCGGGATATCTTATAATAGCAATAAGGATATTGAAATAATTAAACAACTATTTGATATTAACTCACTTCTAGAGCAAGCTAATAATATTGAATCTATAAAATCAACATATGAGAAAGTAGCACAAAAGCAGTTTAACTATTTGGGGAAGGAAAATACATCAGATGAAGTTTTAGCAGATACAATAGAAACAGCTTTAATAATAGCCAAACGCGATAATAATAAGGGTGATAATGCACAAAAATTCCGGGAACTCCAAGCTGGAATTACAAAATTCAACAACTTCTTATTATCAGGCCATTTTCGCATTGAAAAAGCTCAATCTGCATCAGCTAGAGCAGCCTACCTAGCAAGTAAACTTCAAAACGATGATTTCTCCAATCTTAAGGTTTATAATACTGATATTGACTTATCTGACTTGGAGATAAATAATCAAGAATATAACTTTATTAATCGTTTTAAGAAAACCAATCGAGAAGCATTTTATTATTGGTATCAGTGTTTATCAATTAGGGGTCAATTAGAAGGATAGGATAGAATACAATTAAATTACTAAAAATCTCCCCAAAATAAAAACCCTTGCAATGCTCATCATACAAGGGTTTCAGGAGAAATTACGGACTCCGCCCTTAGCTGGGGGAAGGAGTCCAAAGTGGAGGCAAGGAAACAATTATCGAACCACCTGGAAGAGGATCTGCAGAGGCTGATAATCTTTGATCAGAAAAATCCACCATGAGAAGATAAGGTATTGCAACTATCTCTTGAAACCGATCCTGTTTCGGTTCTGATGAACTGTCTTCTGTTGTTTTTCTTGTTCAAGTTCTTTAATATATTCGAAGATCAGCATGATATTATTGTCATTCTCAGCTATTTTTTGCTGCATTTGTTCTAACTGAGATAATACATCCTTATGGGCCAATAATAACTCCCGTATCTTTGTAAAGATCCTGATAATCTGAATGTTTACCTTTATTGCACGATCGCTATTCAATACACTGGATAGCATTAAAACTCCATGTTCAGTAAAACAAAATGGTGGATAACGCAATCCCATCTTATCTGTATTGGAGGTCACAAATTGTGACCTCCAATCATGAAGTTCTTCTGCTGACAACTCAAACATAAAATCTGAAGGAAAACGATTAGTATTACGTCTTACAGTCTGTTTTAGAACCTTTGTTTCAATTCCATACAATTCTGCTAAGTCTCTATCTAACATTATTTTTTTCCCTCTGATAAGGTAAATCTTACTCATGATTACTTCATCTGGAATTGATATTCTTGATTTATTTTCGGCCATAGCTTACACTTTTATTAGAACAAATCAATACTTTATTCAGACTAATATTCACTTGAAATTTTGCCGTTATTATTCTTTATGTTGAAATCTTGAAATTATCGCAACAGGGGATTATTACTTTAAACTTATCCTTTGACCTTTAATCTTGAGAATACCAGGCACAATAAAACCGCCTCATCCGAATGAATAAAACGGTAGTATTTTAGTGGAGTCGCCGGGAGTCGAACCCGGGTCCAAACAAGAAACCAATATGGTTTCTACATGCTTATCCTTTTATTGGTTGTCGGGAGAGGGCTGGCAAAAGGCAGCCGATCCTTTCCTTATTCCC
>SDBV01012139.1_pt1 | contig 11076 bp, 8 predicted proteins | sample 2277081 | NCBI WGS metagenome assembly SDBV01 (sample SAMN10402039, study PRJNA504765) | marine sediment metagenome | isolation source: marine sediment core GS10_PC15, 223 cmbsf | place: Arctic Ocean: Southern Knipovich Ridge | collected 2010
ATCTTGGATGAAAAGCACATCCAGAAGGAGGATTAATGGGACTTGGTACATCACCTTCTAGGATAATTCTATTTTGTTTTGAACTTGGGTCAAAGGTAGGTCGAGCTGATAATAGAGCTCTAGTGTAGGGATGGATAGGATTATAAAACACCTCCTCAATCTTACCGCCTTCAACGAATTTTCCTAAATACATAACTTTAATCTCGTCTGCAATGTGTTGTACTACACTTAGATCGTGAGTAATAAAAAGATATGATAATCCAAACTTTTTCTGCAAATTTTTCAATAAATTTAATATTTGAGCTTGCACAGAAACATCTAAGGCTGATGTTGGTTCATCTAAAATTATAATTTCTGGATTGCATGCTAATGCTCTAGCTATTACAATTCTTTGTTTCTGACCGCCAGAGAATTCATGTGGATACCTATCTAAATGTTCTGCCTTCATAGATACCGCTTCTAATAATTCAAGAACTCGTTGTCGAATTCTAATTCTACTTGTCATTCCTTCTAAGATTCGAAGTGGTTCTCCTATAAGATTTACTATCTTCCAACGAGGATTTAATGAGGAATCTGGGTCTTGAAAAACCATTTGGATCTTCTTCCTAAAAAGTTTAACTATGTGTAAATCCTCATAGATTTCTTTCCCTTTACGTTTTACTCTTTTATAAAGCTTTCTTATCCATAAAGGCATTCTAGTGAAGAAATTATCGTATTCTTCAGATTTTTCTCTATAAATATTGTTTACCCAAGCAATATATAGTGATTTTATCCGTTTTATAAGTTTTTCGTATAATCCTTGAATTCTTCTTGGATCAATTCTTCTATCTTCATAAAAAATTTTACCTGCAGTATTAGGAACAAGATTTAGAATTGTATTTCCTATTGTTGTTTTACCACACCCACTTTCTCCTACTAATCCTAGAGTCTTTTTTTTGGAAAGCTTAAACGATACACTGTCAACAGCTTTTACTTCTCCAATTTTACGTTTAAATAATCCTCCTAGGATTGGATAATATGTTTTAAGATCTTCAACATGTAATATCACGTCATCTTCATCTTTAGAAATCAGATTTCTACCTGATTTTAAGTTCTTGATTTCTTCTTCTCTAATGGTCATTTTTTGTATTTTCTTCTTTTAATAAGTTAATAGATTTTATATATTATACTTTGAAAGATTCATCTTCTTTAAAACCCCAATCATATTTTGGTGTATCCTTATATTTAGGATCGAAAAGATGGCACGCGATGAAATATTTTTCATCTATTTCCGTTAATAAGGGCTTTATTTTATCACAAATTTCTAATCTATAATCACATCTTGGATGAAATCTACATCCAGAGGGAGGATAAATTAAATTTGGGACCATCCCACGTATAGTTTGTAATTCTGTATCTCTCTTTTCAATACTTGGAATAGCATTCATTAAACCTTTTGTGTATGGATGACGAGGATTTTTAAACAAGTCTTTAGCTGTTGCGTATTCAACAATATTTCCACTATACATTACAGCGACTCTATCGCACATTTCTGCGATAATTCCTAAATCATGCGTAATTAAAAGAATTGATGTATTGAACCTTGTTTTTAAATCTTTCATTAAATCAAGAATTTGAGCCTGAATTGTGACATCTAAAGCGGTTGTTGGTTCATCAGCAATTAGTAATGCTGGATTACATGAGAGAGCTATAGCGATCATCACTCTTTGTCTCATACCACCGCTTAATTCGTGTGGATATCTATTTAAAATACCTTCAGCATCCGCTATTCCTACTTCTGTAATTAATTTTGCTACTTTTTCTAGTGCTACATCCTTTAAGGTTGGGTAATGTGTCCATTCCTTTTTAAGCACCTCAATTTTTTTCGCAATACTATTATTTTCCTCCTTTGATATTATTGCTTCCTTATTACCTAGTGTTTTTTTGAGTTCCTTTATTTCTACTAATTTTTCTCTCCTTTCTAAAATTTTTTTATCAAGGATTTGTTTCATTTCCTCTTTCTGATGTAAAAAAAATACTTCTGACACTTGTTTACCAACTGACATAATAGGATTGAGTGAATTTAGAGGATCTTGAAAAATCATCGTAATTTCCTTTCCACGATAACTTCTCATATCCTTTTCGGATAAATCTAGAAGATCTTCATCTTTAAATTTTACTGATCCCTCAAGTATTTTTCCAGGAGGTCTCACTAGGCGTAGTATTGAAAGTGCTGTGACAGATTTGCCACAACCAGTTTCACCAACAAGCCCTAGAGTTTCATCTTCATACATATCAAAGGATACACCATCAACTGCTTTTACTATTCCCTCTTCAGTGTAAAAATATGTTTTGAGATTTCTAATCTCAAGTAGAGACTTATCTTTTTTCCCCAAATTTACTTGTTCTAAATCCGTTTTTTGTATGTTGCTAAAAACTTCAGGTTCCTTTACTTGTTTCATTTTCCTTATTCTTCAAGTTAATTAAACTAATTTTAATTTATAAAAGTATCATAAGTTTTTTAATTTTGGGTCTAAAGCATCTCTTAATCCATCGCCAAGAAGCATAAAACCCAAAACAGTCAATAAGATCATAAAACCAGGCCAAATGGAAGCCCATGGTGCTGTTTGTAAATGAAGTCTAGCATGGTTAAGGTCATTTCCCCATTCGACCATTCTTGGATCGCTGAAACCCAAAAACGAAAGTCCAGCTAAACTTAATATAACCCCCCCAATACTGAATGTTAATGCAATTATGACTGGTTGAATAATATTCGGTAATATATGTCTAAACATTATCCTCCAATTTCCAGCTCCAGCTACCCTTGCTGCTTCCACATAAGGTAAATTTCTTGCTTGTAGAACATTTCCTCTAATTAAGCGGGCATAAAAAGGAATACCAAGAATACCAAAAGCAAGCATTATATTTTCAATTTTTACTCCCCCAGGCAGGATTGATATAAATACAGCTATAAGAATTAACCCTGGAAATGCAAGTAATATATCTGTTAGTCTCATTATTATAGCATCTATCCATCCTCCATAATAAGCAGCCATCACACCCAATATTACTCCAATAAAAACACTAAAAATTATAGCTGGTAAGGCAACTGTTAAAGAAGATCTTGCCCCAAATATTGCTCTCGCAAGAACATCACGTCCGAATTTACCTCTTCCCCAAGGATGGTCTGCTGATGGAGCATCCCAAGATCCAGGAAGTATTCCATTCGCTTCTTCAAATGTATAGGGAGAAATCCATGATGGAAAAACAGCAATACTTACAACGACGAATATAATTATGATTCCTATGATAGTTAACACAGATTTAAATCTTCGGATCATTTTTCTTTTGCTTCTATTCTTTTCATATTCAAATTCCCTTCTTGATAAATCTTCTGATCCATATCCCGGTATGAGAATAAATTTAGGGTTCTTAAAAATCCAGGAAAGAACTTTCTTCATTGCACTTTCTTTTTCCTCAACTCTGATTTCTTCCTCTAGTTCTATTTCATGTTGTTCTTCCATAATAAATTCACTTCTTAATTATAATTGTTTATAAACCTCTTAATATGTTATTCTAGGATCTAACATAGCATAGATTATATCAATTATTAGGTTTATAAATACAAAGATCATAGTAACTACAAAAACAAGAGCATTTAATACCCAATAATCTGTTTCTATTATAGAATCTATTAATAATTTGCCTATACCTTTTAGAGCAAAAGTTGTTTCGGTAAGGACCGCACCCGATAGTAACGAAGCAAAGTTTAATCCTATAACTGTTACAGTGGGAATCAATGAATTTCTTTGGGCGTGACTATGTATTACATCTTTTTCACGACATCCTTTTGCTCTTGCCGTTCTAATATAATCCTGCTGTAAAACTTCCAGCATACTTGAGCGACTTTGTCTTGTAATACTTGCAAGAGTTATAAATGCTAAACAAAATACTGGTAAAATTAAATGGATAAGATAATCCCCAATCATATAAAATTCACCTGAAATTAACGCATCAATTATTCTGAAACCAGTTACAAATTTAGGATCTGAAAATTCCATATCTTTATATCCAGTCGCTGGGAACCACCCTAATCGGTAACCTAAGGAGTATTGAAGTAAGACACCCATATAAAAAACTGGAATTGATACTCCTATAAGAGCCAATCCTCTAAATATTATATCTCTAGATTTATTTCTGTGAGCTGCTGAAATTACACCCACTTTAGTTCCTAAAAAGGCAGCAATCAACATTGAAAATATTGCTATATCTATTGTTCTCGGTAATCTTCTGATAATGAGAGCCCAAACATCTTGTCCTCTATTGATTGACATAGATTTACCCCAATTTCCCGAAAATAAATCTCCTAAGTATTTGAAGTATTGTATAATCATTGGTCGATCGAGCCAAAGTTCATGCATCCAATAATCATAAACATCTTGGTCAAATTTTCCCTCTGGCATATATGCTATAACTGGATTCCCTGGCATCATTCTTGAAAGTATAAAAGTTAGAGTGATAACTCCCAATATCACGGGTATCATTGCTATTAATCTTCTAGCTAAATATCTAAGCATACTCATATGTTATTTAACCTCTTAAAATTTAATTTACTCTTTTTTTAAAAATTTTATAATATCTTATTAAACCCTATTTTTCGGATTTTTGCTTTATATTTTTTATATTTTTCTTTTGCTGTTGCTGCTAGAATCGCCGTCAGAATGTTAATACAAAATAATGTCATGATTGTTATATAAGTCTCAAGTCTTAAGAAATACCAGCTAAGAAAATCAAATCTATATTCATGAGTGATCCAATACCATACCCATGAAATTCCAATTGTTATTGGTATTAGCCAAAAACTATTTCTGATCCCATATTCAAAAAATTGTTCTCGAAATACTAGAAAAAATACAATTGTAATAAGAATGATAAGGGACAAAAACGATTTTGGATTAAATAAAACTTGATATAGAAATAATAGATTTTCTCCAATATTTTCTTCATAAACATTGCATATATATCCAAAGAATAAAAAATAAATCATTAAGATGGCTATTATAAAATTTCCTTGTTTTGCCAATTCAATTTTATGTCTCATAGAATAGGTCCTAACTTAAATTTTTCAAAAATTATCCAATTTTAATATTTGTTCTTTTATTAAATATTTTGTTCTAATTTATAAAAATTTTTATATCGATTAAATGTTATTGATGGTCTATCTATTAAAATTTTACTATTGAAAAAAAAACAATTCAAAATATTATAGAAAATTAAGTAGAGAATAAATCTTATTCATCTTGTTTTATTATTTTTTGGATTATTTATATCTACAGAAATATTTTGTGGATATGTATTTTCTTTCTTTTTCTAAATAAAGTTTTAACGTTTTTGTTGAGCTATTATGTTTATATTTTTTTAATCTTATATAGATCTACTTTATTCTTAGATTATTTAATTTTACTAATCTTTTTTTTTAACACCTCATTTCATTCCTATATGATACCTGGGGAAACGCTTCAAAAATGGTAATTCGGGGGAGAACAATGTAGTATCTATCTAAGTAGAGATTTAATACGGATCTCGTGGAGAGATATACCTTTTATTACCAAATTAATATTTCTCGTTTATAATTTTTTTGCCCGTTTAAGTTCTTTCACACTTTTTTGAAACTTGTGTACCTCTTTATCAAGATATTTACCCACTCCTTCAATCACTTTTTCAAGAACTTCTAATAACTTCCAAGAACATTGATTTATTACCCTTAGTAGATGTACACTAGTAATTTACTTTCAACAATGCATAAATCATACCAATAAGCTCTTTTATTAGTCCGTACATCTTTATTTGCTTTTTTTTCAGCCAGGAACTGAAGTAAAGGGTTGTATTTCATCTAATCATAGATATCTTTTGCTGTCAACACAAAAGAAGGCCAAAGATGTTTATCTCCACTCTTGTGAATTTTGCCAGTAATATTTTTTTTATGTCCTGATTGATAGACTTTCGGTGCTAACTCTGTCCATTTCGCCAATTTAGTAGGGTTATCAAAACATGAAATGCCTGCGATTTCTGCTAAAACCATCGCAGGTGTATCGGGACTGCCCTCGGGAATAGATAATAACAATTCCAAGTTTTTCCTAAATTACTCGTTGTTTTTGGCAAATTCAACATAGATCTGTTGTTGCTACTATTGTAATGGTTTATTAACCTGTAGCTGAGTGACGTCTGCCCCAAAGGTAATTCGCGTTTTGGGCTCCAAGGATGCTTGAAATCGTCCTATTACTTACAAAGGATAATATTTAAATTTTGAAGCTTTGTTTTTTAATACATCCTGTCCTGTTTACTACGGATTTACTGAGATGTGGACTCTATTGTACGCTTCTAACTTTTCATTTCTTCATGATTTTTACCAGTTCTTGTAGCCCATTTTTACTCTTTTCAATTTCATCTTATTCCAAGAGGGGTTTCTCAGAGACAATGCATTACTGAATCACGTCTTTGGACATTTATCCCCATTATAAGCCTGATGTAAAAGAACCATGGAAAGAGAAGAATTGTATGAAAATTAGAAGCATGATAACATGATTCAGTTGATCCTCTAAAAGAATTGACTAACACAAATATTTCTATATCGTCCCGACCCTAGTATCTGGGAAATATTACCATGGAACAGAGAAAAGGTATGCGGTAACTCGATTGGGAATCTCGGCTTGTGCCACGTGGGGTGAAAATCGTACGTATGGTTCTTAGAGGAGAAAAGGTTGGTAATGACCCTGATCTAATCAACCAATCCTCTAGGGTGATACCCGCTTAAAAAACTGAGTCGTATGCTTCAGAATACTGGTCATAAATGAGCATGGTAATACTCACCTTACCATAGAGAAGCGGGAGGAGACAAGCGTTAAGGTAATGTTAAATGAAAAAATGAATTAATGAATAAATTTGACAAAATTTAATTGCTGATTTGTGTCAAGATAATAAGTGTTACAAACAAGAAAATAAAAATAAAAGGGTAAAAATATGGGATCAGAAATTAAAAAATGGCACAAAATCTGTAGTTTATTGCCATTTATTAAATTATTGACCACAAATCATCTGTAATGAAAAATGTCAGTAAATTCTCTTTTTTTTTAATGCTTTTTATCTCTTTTATTTTGACATAGATGCATTGTCGTTTATATTATAAGTGACATTTTTAAAGTGGGGGGGAAACTTAGGATAAAGCCATTTAAATGATAATTTTTTTATCTTTTAATGACAAAAATATAGTACATATAACAAAAAATAAATACATAAAAAAAAAAAAATTAAAATTTAATTTAATTATTATAGCTTTAATAGCTACGTTGGAGTCCAATCTAGATCTCGTTGAATTGGATAAACCCAGAAATTCCCCGCCACGTTATATGCAACATTATATAAATCTGCAGAATGTATAGCTCTACCTCGAGGGTGAAAGAAAAAGGCATGAGGATATAACTCTGTAGCAAGATACAGTGAAATGTTTTTAACTATCTCTATTCTGATAATTTCGCTAGGCTCTTCCATGTATGCTGCGATATATTTCTCTAAAAGCGGATCATTAACTTGCGCTGTATTTGAATCTGATATATTAGAGAATAACGGTTGGATCATATTCATCGGATCAAGGTAATCAGGGCCCCATCCTACATAATAAAGTTCTAAGGCATCATAGCCGGCAGGATGCTGCCCGTATAATAGATAAAGGTAGTGTGCCCAAGTGGTAAGCCCATCTATCACATTAATACCTATTTCCTTAAACCATTCCTTAAAGATAGGATATAAATCTGCTCTAAACGCATTATCTGAATTACCGGTGTAATTAAAAGATACAAGGGTTGTTGATCGCCAGCCAGCATCATCATCTACGGCAAGGTTAGTGATTCCCGCATCGATAAGGGTTTGCCTAGCAATTGTTATGTTAAGGTTGGGTCCCACGTCACTAAGATCGTCATAATAAAGTGCATAGCCAGGAGAAACAGGTCCATATGATCTAAGAAATGCTCCTTCCCAATAATCTTCAAGAATATAAGTATAATTTATCGCGTAAGAGATTGCCTTTCTCCAGGTTACATTAATTTTATTATTATTAATACCAAGGTAATAATAAGCTAAATATGGTTTATCTATTTCTACAAATGAAATAGATGAACTAGCATTGAATGTATCCCAAAGGTCTGGTATCGAACCTAGTAAATAATCAATATCTCCAGCTAACATCGCATAGTTTCGGGTACTCGAATCCTCCATTACATTAAAAATCAACTCATCAAACATTACAGGTTCCATCCAGTAATCATCCCAACGTTTGAATAATACATAATCATCAGTAACATATTCCACATAATCATATGGGCCAGTACCAACCAAATCATCAGTTGCTGTATCAAGGTATTCGGTTTTAGAAGTTGATGCAGGTGATAACATACTACAAGCTACATAACTCATTGCCCCTAAGATTGGGGTAAAAGCTCCATATAATTCAATTTGAATCACATATGTACTAATCTTTGTGAAGCTTTTAAAAACTGGAGACCCATCAGCGAATTCATATAGAGAGTGAATTTTGGCTACAGGCGTACCGCTAGGTAACTCCCCGGAGTGGTTCATGAAATAATACAATCTCTCAAAATTCCAGATAGCTGCATCAGCATTAAACGCTGTGCCATCATGGAATTTTACACCTGTTCTTAGTGTAATTTCAAGTAGCGTAGGACTTTCCCATGTGTAAGATTCAGCAAGCCAATTTAGAAGTGGCATGTCAGGATCACTAAGATTATTGAAAAATAAGGTTTCAGCTACTTGCATAATTACGTCATTTGATGCGCTATCCCATGCATCAGTCGGATCAAGGTCTGCAGGACCAGATCCGGTACCTATTATTAGAACCTCTTTTTCTGGTGGAGTAACCTCGACTCCACCAATTAGAACTCCTAAGATAATGTTGCCAATACCAGACACCGCTAGAACGATTGCTAATATAATTATTGCTAAATTTTTCTTTTCCATATTAAATCATTTAATATTTTATGCTTTTATTTTTTATTTTTTATTAGATGTGTTATTAAATATTATTTTAAATTCGTAAACTTATAAGTTTTTTCTTTTTTTTGTGTTTGTTTTTTGAAATCCTAATACGATTTTTGCTTTATTTCAATCGTTCAAATATCAAAAAAAATCCTCTAATTTAAAATATTACGACTCTCATTTGTTAATCTCTAATAAAATCCAACATTTTAATGAAATATACAAATATCAATTCGAAAAAAAAATTTGTTTGAAATACTTTAAAATATATTGGGACGTAAAAAATGAGGGAATAAGATGGGACATTTCATCATAAATTTAAGATTTCAATAATTTTTTCAAAATAAAATGAAAAAAACAAGATAATTATAAGAATTCCAACAGCAACAATCATTCCTTTATCTAAAAAAGCTTTTTCAGCATTCCGAGCGATTTTTGGATTAACAGAGGTTAAATACATAAATCTCATAATAATATAGAGAGAAATAGGTATTGTAAATATAACTATATATTCATTAAGGTTAGCTCCACCAGGGATAAATAAATCAAATTTAATGATAAGGTAAAGAGAATAAGTCATAAACAAAGACCCAGCTATTAAGACATAAAATTGATCTAATAATTTTTGAGAGTATTGGTCGTATACTTTTTTATGTTCAAACGCTTTTTCTTTTCCTAATAACATTAAATCTCCTTTTCTCTTGGCAATACTTAAGAAAAGAGCAATCTCAAAAATAGCTAAAAATAACCAAGCAGAAACATATTGATCAATTATTGCACATCCTGCTAATGCTCTCCATATATAACCAGTGGATAATATAATTATATCTATAAATGCATAATTTTTAAGAAGATGGTTATATAATTGACCGGTTGTAATCATTAATATTATTATCAGCATTAAACCAATATTTGGAATGATAAAAATCAAACTCACCGTTATAATTAAAACTGATAAAGATAGTAAAAAAATAGCAGAAGAAACTGGTAACTCTCCTGAAGCTAGAGGCTTTTTCCTTATCTTTTCAGGATGCGTTTTATCATTTTCAATATCTCGAATATCATTTATGATATAATTAAAAGAAGAAGTACAACATAATAAAATAAAACCTACAATCAAATTAAAATAAAGAGTAATATCAAATAATTTTACACTGAAAAAAATTCCTACAAAAATCATTAAATTTTTATAATACTGGCGAACACGTAAAAGATGAATAACATTTTTGATTTTACTGGCCATAATTAAAAATTTGAAAGACACATTTAAATTAAACTTTTTTAAGTCATAATTATTCTTTCTGGTTTGAACCTCTTCAATATTTTATATCCTAACCTGCTAGTCAAGCTTGTTGCCGATTTCAATTGGATCAGAACACTATTATATTCAAAGTTAATCAATTCTAATTCTTTAAAAGAAATTTCTTTCTGTTTACCAAAGATATTGTTTATAGTGAATATATCCTTTTCATTTCTATTATCTGTATTGGTCTTTTTCTTAATGTTGTCCAAATTTATACTGGTGTTCTGAATGTATCCAATTTCTAAATTATTCACTGGTTTCTTAAGATATATGAAAGACTGTAGTTGTTCTTTATTCAGCCATTTAATAATCTCTACTTCAGATTCTCGAAATTGAGAAGTTCTGCTTATAGTCAAGTAAATTTTTCTAGGCCGAACAATCAGTTCTCTAAATGAATATGTTATTGAGTTCTGCTCTGACTGGACAGAGTTAGATATTTCAATTTGAAAATCCTCTAATTTTTTAGATGGAATTATATTTAAACATTTAAATATTTTTAACCTACCTTCATCTTTTAGAAAAACATCTTGATTTTTCAAATTTTTAATTTGGGCAATTGAAATTGGTAATTTTTTTTTTAAAATAGGCTTTTGGATTTTATTAATATCTTTATCAACGAAATCAAAATATCCTTTTTTATTACTTTCAGATAACGTTATATCTGTTAGGGTTAGGGGGAAATCTTCACCTAAAAAATAGCTTTCATTCAATTCATATTGAATTCGTGAATACTCTGATGAATTTAA
>SDBV01012141.1_pt1 | contig 11073 bp, 13 predicted proteins | sample 2277081 | NCBI WGS metagenome assembly SDBV01 (sample SAMN10402039, study PRJNA504765) | marine sediment metagenome | isolation source: marine sediment core GS10_PC15, 223 cmbsf | place: Arctic Ocean: Southern Knipovich Ridge | collected 2010
ACTTTAAAGAACAAGTTCCGTATTTGATAGATATAGTTATTAAGATAAAAGGTGCTGAGATTTTGCCGTTGTCCAAAACAATTCTTCTCCAAGGCATTTTGAATTTCATGTATTTGCTTTGAGCTAAAACGCTTTCCTGCTAAAAATGTTAGAGTAAATTCTTCATCATTCTCAAATTTTGAGATTAAGTAATCTAAAATTACCTTCAAATTCTCATTTCGAATAAGCCAATTGCGTACTATTATGTAAGCTTCGAAATGTGCACATTGTTTCACTCGTTCTTTTAGTTTAAATTGCGTGTTCCCCGATTTTGAAAATGGTAGCCCGTCAAATTTAGTTAAGCTCAGAGCATCATACACTCGTCTGGCATGTACTTTAGAAGAGCCTTTAAAATCGTTAAGATCCCCCGATTTAGCGTGTTCTATGAGTTTCTGAATATATACGTTTTTGAGAGAAGTAATTTTCACAAACATGTCGGTCATCACGGAATAGGTTCGTTTTTTATCGAGAGTTTTTTGAACATCGGGTATTAAGGCAAACTTTCTTGTCAACAGAACTGAACCTTTCTGTATCGCAAAATTGTTTACGACTGGAAGGTTATCTTTAGATCTCTGGTTATTGAATATCATTTCTTGACGATCTGAATACCGTCTACAGCTCTTATTTCTATAGCAACCAGTCTTGTGGTTTTGGAGTGGCATATAAAAGATGTGAATAATAGAAAAAATAGATTATATTGATTAACAAATATGTATTTATCTTTAAATATTTTTATAATAGAAAAAACAAGTAATATCTATACATCATGTCCACGCTTATTGGTATAATTTAAATCTATAATTAATCCTTTATCAGAATTATTATCAATAACTATTTGTTCAAAACGGCCACTACAAATATAGTCATAAATGAGTTTTAGGTTTGTTATTAAAAAGGCTTTAAATATTCTAAGTAATAAAATTGGTTATTTATTTAAAAATTTTAACTTGTTTTTGGAAAAATCTTAAAAAGTCAAGATTTATAATAAATATCAAACTTAGGAGACGCCTGTACTTCCAAAACCACCTTGACCTCTATCAGAATCCGGTAATTTCTCTACTTCTTCAAATTGATAAGCAATCATCTTTGTTAAAATGATCTGACAAATACGATCACCTTTTTTTAGTGTAACATCGATGTTTGATAAGTTTACGATAATAGCCATCCATTCATTTCTATATCCAGAATCAATTGTTCCAGGGGAATTTACTATTGACAAACCCTGCCACAAAGCCAACCCGCTTCTAGGAACAACTTGAAAATAATATCCTTCTGGTATTGCGGTGGCAAATCCTAAAGAGCATCCTACTCTCTCTAAAGGCTTTAATGTATAAGTAGCCGAAGGGATCTCGATTAATTCTTTCCTACCATTACTGTTAATAACTTTTTTAAAGGTGATAATATATGTATCTGCTCCTGCATCTCCATATTTGGAAGCTATTGGAACTTTTGTAAGAATATTTACCTTCTTAAAGGGAATTTTAAGAAACTTTTCCTGTTTATTATCTATCATAAATTATCCTTTTAGATCAACAAAAGATTAGATACGTCTATCTTTGTTAATGTCTTTTAGAGTTAATACCTAACCTTCTGCTGATATATTTTTCTATAGATTCTTTAAACAATTCTTTTTTATATCCCAATCGATGGGTTATATTACTTGGAATTCTCTTTTTCAAATTTAAATAAATCTCTTGATCTAAAAACTCCATTAAATTTGCCATTAATTTATCATAAGAATCTACATTAATATTAAACTTTTTAACAGAATTCTCAATTTTATGGAGAAGCCCTTCTCCTCGTTTATTTAGCTGAGAATCTGTTAAAACGTCTTGTGAAAAAGTAGCTGCATATTCAAATAAATTTTCCAACCCCTTAATTAACTCTTCTATAATAACATCACCAAATCAATTTTAAGTAAAAGTTATTAACTCTAATTAAAAATAATAAATATTTTATTTAAAATTATTTACATTACAAAAACGTATAAATATATTTAAATAAAAAGGGTACTTTAATATATTTAAAATCATCATTATTTATCATTTAAAAAAGCAAAAACTAACTATTATATTAAAATCAGGTGAAAGAAATTCTCGAAGAATTATTTTTTAATAAATACATGGCAAGAACAATTGAGCATTTTATATTACATGAGCCATGGGAACAGAATCAAAAAGATTTATGTGAAATGTTGGGAACTTATCCCCCAAAAATGAGAGAAATTTTAAATGCTTTAAAAGAATTTGGGATTTTAGTAATAACAAGAAGGATCGCCAAGTCAAAATTTTATAAACTAAATAAAGAATCCAAATTAATCAGACCTCTAAGACTACTTGTTCAAGAATTTGGATTTCAAGAAGCATTAAAAGAAGCAGAAATACAAATGAAACATAATCAATGAATAATTCTTTTTTATTAAATTATGACTAAATATCTAAATCTTCTCGAAAAAATATTAATAGAGATTGAAAAATCCGAATGCAACACTAATAGATTTTTTCGACCAAGAGATTCAAGAACTCCATATGCAGGTGTGGGAAGTAGAAATACTCCAGAAATAACAAAAAAAATAATGACTCTGATCTCTAGAATCCTAGAGATATGTGGATGTTTATTTCGCAGTGGAGGTGCCGATGGAGCCGACCATGCGTTTGAACAAGGAATATGTATTGAAGAAAATAAAGAGATATATATCATTAAAAAAGGATATAAAGGCTCAATATCTCCCTTTTTTAATATTCTGCCTGAGGCCTATGAAATTGCAGAAAGATTCCATCCGGTATGGGATAGGTTAAAACCTTATACAAAGTCTTTACTAGCTAGGACATCCCACGTCATATTTGGAGAAAACTTAAATAAACCTGTTAAATTCATTATTGCTTGGACTCAAAATGGTCGAATTGTAGGAGGGACAGGACAAGCCTTAAGAATAGGCATAGCACATAATATTAAAATCTTTAATTTAGGAATCGAAAAGGAAATAATAGAATTAATGAGATTTATCAAGAAATTAGTAAAATCAATCTATAAAATATAGAGATTAATTCCTACTTAAGAAGAAGATATGTTATTGAATAGTTCAGATATATAATTCTTCATTTTATCATCCTTATATATTACAAGCTTTATCTCAGTAATGTTCGCTTCTTTTTCTCCTAAAAATTTAAATAAACCTTCAATATATTGAAACGCATACTTATTATCATTAACTTTATTTAAAGACTTCATAAGACCTTGGCGAAATAATGGTAATGCTACAGTAAAATTAATGTTCTTAAGAAGAGCATATTCATTGGCAGACTTTAAAGCATTATAAACAACAACATCCACAGGAATAGCGAAATCCTCATCAACAAAAAAGAACACTATATCAAAATCTCCGTTATGTTCACTAGTTTTTTCTATAATATATGTCTTAAGGTTGCTATTCTCGTTTAAAATAGGAGTTGGATCAAATGATTGAATATGGTTATAATTCTTACATTTTATAATACCGCCTATGTTTGTGGTGGGAGCCATAACATATCCTCCTAGAACATTATCGTTGATAATGGGAACTCCCATATATACTATACCATCAAAAACATGATGTAGAATTGCATTTAAAAGTTTATTATGATATTGACCTCCTGCAACTTTTCTTATTGCGTTGTCTATTGCACCAAAAAAATTTCCTGAATTATTAGTAGGAGCTATTATCATATCTACATTTTGAAGAGTAATATCCCCACTAATAATACTAATCTTAGTCATTATTTTAATTCAAAAATAATCAATAACTACTAAACTAATGACTATTTTTCTTTAAATATATTTGTATGTCATACTTAAAAACCGTATATAAGATACTATAACCAAAATCTTAAATTAATTTGAGACAAATATAAAAATAGAATGATAAGAAAAATAATTGTTAAAAATCTTTATGGAAATATTCATGTTGTAAAAATTCAGCAGAATCCATACATCTCAGTAATATACGGATCTAATGGAGTAGGTAAGACAATGTTTTTAAAATTAATTTATTATCTGAATAATAATAGACTTGACTTGGCAAGAAAAATCCAATTTGATAAAGTTAAATTTAAAATCAACGAAAATTATCTTGTTTATGAAAATAATTATGGGGAAATAACAAAACATGTTAAAGACACGAAACTGAGTGAAGTAGATCAATGTATTGAAATTACTACATTATATTATTCACCTGATTTTATACCTTATATCAAACCTGAATTTTTCAATAAATCGAAAGAGCGTATTTCTGAATTTAAGGATTATATTAATAAAAAAATAATGTTTAAAAAAATATATAGTTTTGATCCATTCCAATTCATGACAGATAATGGCATAATATTACAATTTGATCATCTTTCTTTAGGAGAAAAACATTTTATCTTGATTTACTATCATCTAATAATACTTTCTGATAAGAATTCTCTTATATTGATAGATGAACCTGAATTTTCTTTACATATTACTTTACAAGAAAATATAATTAATGATTTCCTTGAAATTAATAAACATTTAGATTTAAATTCACAATTAATACTCTCAACACATTCACCAAGCATTATAGCAAATTATTTTGACGAGACAGTATATTTCGAATCATTACCAATAGACCACGCATCTCAAATTAAATTAATAAAAGAAATCTCTAACGATTTTAGAATTGGAAAAATTTCAAGGAAAGATTTGTTATATTATTTTTTAATTCTGGGCGAAGAAAGTGATTATGAAAATATAAGAGCAAAAGCCATAAAAAAGGCGTATAAATTTATAGAAATTAATAAGGAGTTCTACCACTTTCTTGAACAATTACTATTAGCTGATGAAAGCTCTCGAGTTAGATTACTTTGTGCAAAAATTATTCTAGTTGAATTTCAGATTATAGGGAAGGATGTCATTGAATGGATAATAAAAAACGAGAGTGAATCATTCCTAATAAAAATTGTAAAGTTCTTAAGACAGCACCCATTAACAGAAATAATTTTCTTAATAAATAAAATTAATATCGAATTGGATAGCCGTCAATGTTACTAAATCCTAATAAAAATTTCAGATCAATTTATTAATTCTTCTTATTACTATTTAAATATATATATACACATATGAAAATGGGATTTTAAAAACATCATAATAATTCTAAATATGCTAAGACAAGTTCTTATTTTACTGAAAGGTACAATTTTATTTCAGAAAAATTTCGGTATAGCAATATCAGCAGAAAAGCTAAGCAACATATATTATGAAATCCTTGAAGAAATAATGAAAAATAAGAGAATAAAAAAAGAATATTATGAATATATTAATTTTAGAATTATTTTTCGATATGATGAGATTAATGGGTTAATGTTTCTATTTATTGCTGATAATTTTGATGATCTAAATGTCGCGAAAGAAAAATTAAATGAATTACAAGAAGAATTTGTAGGCATCTTTGGAAGGAATATTGAAGGAATAGATTCAAAACTCATGGCTGTTATGGATCCAATTGTAGACTTAATTCATAGGAAATTGAAAACCAAAATTTCTTTAGTTGGATTTTCTGGTGTTGGAAAAACGACTCTGACAAATTTGATATGCGCTAGTGAAATTCCAACCTTACATATACCAACAATCACAGGAAAAGTGTCTACTATAAAAATTGGAAAGCTTCATTTTCACTTATGGGATTTTGCGGGGCAAGAACAGTTTAGTTATCTATGGAAAAACTTTATATTAGGCAGTGATGTGGTTTTAGTAATTACCAATTCTACATTAGATAATGTTCTTAAAAGTAATGAATTTATTGAATTAATCAATGAACATGTACCATATGCTCATGTCGGTATAATAGGAAATAAACAAGATTTACCTGAAGCCTTACATATTGATGAAATTAGAGAAGTATTAGGGTTTAAAACATATGCGATGGTAGGAATAGATCCAAATAACCGAGAGAAAATGATACGAATCATAGCAGATATTCTAGAGATAGATACCGATATATCTCCATTATTGAAACCATTATTTGAAAGGAACCGGTTGATGTCTCAAGCTAGAATTAGTTTAGAAAATGGAGATATCGGAGAATCAATAAAGTGTTTTGAAAAAATATCAAACTTATGCCTAGAATTAGGAGATGACGCTCTTTACAAGGAATTTTATGAGAAAGCAGTTAAATTGAAAAGCTATAAATAAATATTGAAAAGAAAACCCTTATGATAATAGAATTGTTCTAATTATCCCTATAGTCCCAAAATTCAGGGGTATACTTCCAATAAAAATCATCAAATGCTTTTTTAGAAGTAGCATAAACAGTTTCTTCAAAATTACCCCATACCTTTCCAAATATAGGGTGTTGTGCTTCGAATTTATTGATCCATTCATTATAATCTTTATAAATCTCTCCTTTTATTGTCCACCCATCAGCATGACCCCCAATATCACTTGATCTTAAAGTAAAAGCCATATCCTCAATGTCATACCTTACTCGGAATATTCTAGTACCTAAATCATTTGTATATACATATCCAGCTATCTTTCCATAATCTATTTCTAAATTTTTATCAAATGTTGACTCACATTTCTTTACTAATCGATTATCTAAATTCTTCAAGAGTTTTTTATAATTATTTTTCAATTCCTTAATCCCTGTTAAAAAATAATATGTTGGATGGAAAATATCACAATCCCAGAAAGTACAATCTATAGGACAGCTAAAATCATCATAGTTTTCACATAACGTCTCTTTCAATTTTTCTACCTCTCTACAAATTTCATTATAGTCTATACAATATAGTAAATATTTTTTAAAATATATAAAATTAGTTTCTCCATTTCTAAAATTAAAAAACCCTCAAGATCGTTTTATATTTTCTTTAGAAAAAAGCTCATTCACATTCACTTTAACAATTCTTACAGTTCTTGCTGTTTCATAATCTATGTATTTCTTATGCAATAAAATATTGAAAATTTGTTTCCTAAATTTCAATCTAATTTCTTTTGTTACCGATTTTTCTTTATCTGAAGTGTTATATTGAGTTGCTGGGCAAAATTGTGGAATATCATGGGGTATTATACATCCTAAAAAATGTGAACAAGAATAAAAGTCTTCTAAATAAGGACACAAGGGAAGAGTGATAGATTTTTTACATTCTGGACATTCGAAATCTATTTCATTTGATTCTTTCTTAATACAGTACTTGTAGTTATTAATACACATGGATGCGATATGATAATAGCAATGCGGGCATAATAGCATATTATAATCGTTAATCTTTGACATAATAAAATAAGTTTTTATAAATTTTATATTCTTTTATAAATATAATTTTTATGGAATTTTTAGTATATTCAATGGTGTGAAAATAAAGATCTAATTTCATTTATTTAGATTTTTAATCTCTTAACCAAGAAAACTAAACTTTAAATGTAGATTTTTTTATAAATAAAATAAAGAATTTTTAATTTAGTATCAATAAATTTCTCTCACTGAGGTTAGAGGAATTAGAAATTAATATTCAATGAATAAATGCATTGATTAAAACGAAACCTGGATTTGTAAAAATCGAAGGAAAAATTGTAGAAGTTCGAAGTGGGTCTAAAAGTATCAGACGTAGTTATACATACGGATATATGTCTTTACGAGTCATGGTTGGATTCGAGTATTATTCTGTATTGGTAAGTACTTCAAAAATAAATAATTATGGTTTCTTACCAAGAGTGGGACAATGGATTCGTGCTGAAGGACTTCTATCAAAAAACAACGATAATATTTATGATCAATCGTTAAGCCACTTAAGATTACTTGAACATATAGAACCCCCAAAATCGAAATGTTAACAAAACATATTCAAATAATTATGATTGTACATAAAATTAGCTAATTCAATTATATCTATCATCATATCCTCTAAATTAGACCTTTTTCTCACAATAGTTTCAACCTTGGTATTAATTATCAGAATATAATCGTACAAATTCTTAAATTCATTATTATTAAAAAAATCTTCAATGATATCCGAATCATTATACAGAAAAAATAGTTGAGATAAAATAATAATCCTATGTATTTTATCATAAAGAAAACTAATATTTTGCTGTAAACATCCAGAAATCTTTAAATTTACAAATGCTTCAATTAACTTAGCAATCCCCACCAAATTCATTTCCATTAATTCATTAGGAGGGTCATAATAAATATTAGAAAAAGCAGAATAATTTGCATGAAACTCTTTTATTATATTTATTACATCAACAATCTTAATATTGTGTAAGGAATAAAATGATTTATAGAAAGGATGATTACTAAAAACTTTATGAATGACATCTTGGTCTTTAATCAACTCAATTAAATCTCGAAAATTTCTCACCTTCATTGAAATAAAATACTTTTTAATATCATTGGGAAAAATGTCTAAAAAAGTCGGAGTTAAAAATAAATGTCCATATTCATGTGCAGCAATTTGGCGCATTACTCTCTTAAAAAACCATTCATCGTTAAGATATTTATATTGAGGATGAGAATTTAATAAATTATTTATCATTTCTTTCTCATCAAAATAAAATTCAATGTTCTCTTCATCGGCATATAGGTATCCAAAACCTAAATCCGTTTTTAACAAATTAAAATATTCTGAAAAAAATCCATAATCTCCGATGGATAAAACCTTAATATTACGAAAATCATTAAATTCACACATAATCTTAGAAAACTCTTCCTTAAAACTAATTTTTAAAGGTTCTAAATTTAAGGCTGACATTATTTTTTTTAAAAATTTGGTAAATCAATTTAAATAAAAATGTTTCTTTCTATGTGATTTTTAAAATTATTTTATTTAATATTTTCTAAAAAAACTTTCATAATTATTCTTGAGACATAAAATATTTTTATTTTTAAACACATAATTATAATATAATAGAGTGTATTTTTAAATCTATAAATTAAGTTTAAAATATATAAATTTAAAAAGATAATATTCTCATAAATTAATATTTTTTTTATTAAATGAGTCCGCAAAAAAAAAACCTTTTTTGTCAAAGGAAAGATGCAAAATCAAGAAATTCATATAATAACCATGAGAGTTTCAATGAGTTTATAGAGAGTCGTTCTACTTATCCAATTAATATTGAGTGTGAACAACGAGAACAAGAAGCGAAAAAAGAGATTCTCTCATTTTTTAATTTTATTGAACAAGATGTGACGGTTGAGGTTTTCTTTTCAGAAGTTTCAGATAATAGAGAAGGGTTTATAGAACAGACTGAACGAATTCAATTAAAATGGTCAAAAGAGTTATCTCATTTATGCCACCTTACCAAGAATCTATGGAATCACGCCAATTGGCTTGTTCGAATGCGTTATTTCTTTACTATCGATCCAGAAAAATTAATTAATCAGAATGGCTACAATAAACTTGAAGCTCTAAAAGATAATATATTTTCTGACCTTCCAGAATGTGTAGGTCAAGCTTTTTTTGATAAATTGGACAAAGAATATGAGATTAAGAAAGAAAAACTGATCGACCGCATCAACAAACCTTATGGAAAGCAAGGATATCATGGTGTCGCGAAGCAAATGCGTTATCAAGAAATGTGGGATTTGGTACGCTATTCGAGACATTATAAAAAATTACCCGCACAACTATCCCAACAAACTCTAAAATTGCTCGATAAAGCATGGAAAGGATATTTCAAGGCTAAGAAAGAGTGGAGAAGAGATCCTTCAAAATTTCTAAATGGAACAAGTCCTTGTATTCCGGGATACCAGAAGAAGAATGGTGAGTTTGTTGCCATATTTACCAACCAATTATGTAAATTAGAGGGAAATCATATTATTTTTCCTTTTAAGAAATTAATTAATCCGATTTTAAAAGACCCAGAAGAAGCAAGAATATGGAACAAATATAAGAAAGTAGGCATAGCAGAATTAACTAAAGCAGAGCTTTATAATTTTGAAACAATAGAATATGAAAATGGTAAATTCTATAAAAACGAGTTAGGGGAGAAAGAGCAATGGTACGATCCAGTTAAAATCCATCCACATATTAAAAAATTCCAACAAGTGAGAATCGTTCCAAAAGGATCGTGCTTCATGCTTGAAATCGTATATCAAAAACCGATTGTTGATTTAGAACTTAACCAAAGTCACATCGCTGGTATTGACATTGGCGTTAATAACCTTTTATCTATCGTAAATAATGTCGGCTTACCCCCGATTATTGTTAAAGGAAAGGGAATTAAAGCAATTAATCAATTTGCGAACAAACAGATCGCCCAAATGCGTTCAGTTCTAAACAAAAATAGTATAAAAGACGATACAATTCAAATGAAACGGGTTTTTCAGAAACGAGAAAACCGAATCCATGATTATTTCCATAAAACTTCTCGGTATTTTATTAACTACTGTATTCAGTATGATATAGGAAGAATAATTATAGGATATAACCCCACATGGAAGCAGAGTGTTAGGCTTAGAAAAAAAGATACACAGAATTTTGTCCTCATCCCATTTTTAAAATTAATTAAACAAATTCAATATAAGGGAGAGTTAGTCGGAATTCAAGTAGATCTCGTAGAAGAACCATATACATCTCAGACTTGTTGTCGATGTGGAAGAATGAGAAAGGCAAACAGAAAGCATCGGGGTTTATACATATGCGATGAATGTGGGCTCGTAATTAATTCCGATGTCAGTGCGGGAGTAAACATCGTTCATGAGTTAAACCCTGACGTATTTAAGGATTATTACGCTATGGATATGCTCTTAAGACCAATTACAATCAAGATTTGATAAAAAATTATAAATAAAGTAAGCCCGAATCCATTTCTATGGATAGGGTGTAGGGGTGGCGTGTCGCACCGGCAAAAAATTGACATGAAGAATGTGATTCTAAAACTTATGCTAAAGGGAACTTTGATATTTATGCCATTGAGGGAAATTATAAACAAGATCATAATTCTCTTTATTTTTATAAGGTGTTCAATGAAGAAGGAAAAGTATTTGAATATTTAAGAAACTTTTTATCTAAATTTAAAAATCTAGAA
>SDBV01012142.1_pt1 | contig 11073 bp, 12 predicted proteins | sample 2277081 | NCBI WGS metagenome assembly SDBV01 (sample SAMN10402039, study PRJNA504765) | marine sediment metagenome | isolation source: marine sediment core GS10_PC15, 223 cmbsf | place: Arctic Ocean: Southern Knipovich Ridge | collected 2010
CAAAGACGCAAAGAACGCAAAGAAAAATAAGAGTAATAAATAGTATATAAACTTTGCGACCTTTGCGCCTTTGCGTGAGACATTGACGCCAAGCACGCAAAGAACGCTATGATTAATTAAAATAAAACTTTGCGCTCTTTGTCCGCCTTAGGCGGAAGAAATAACATTGTCACAAAGTGACCCCTATGGGGAAATTCCGATACATATAAATTAATACGATACAAATATACTTGATAAATCATACAATTAAAAATTAAAAAACCAATACTACTCGTAACCGTTAACAGGGTTTAAATAGTTGATTATCCGCCTAAGGATGCCTATGGCTGACAATGTTCTTTGTGTTTTGTACTTTGTACTTTGTATGATGAGAGATGACATCTCTTGTTGAAATAGGCACAAATCGTATTTAACAAGGTAATTAGCTTTTTATTTTAAATTTTGTTAATAAAAAAGAGATGTCATCTCTGAAGCATAAACTAACTCCAAAGCACCAAAAACAAAGCACCAAAAACAAAGCACCAAAAACAAAGCACCAAAAACAAAGCACCAAAAACAAAGCACCAAAAACAAAGCACTAAAAATAAAGCACTAAAAACAAAGTACAAAACACAATTGATATTAATAAATTATTATTTTTGCAAATAATTATAAAAATAAAAAATTTGAAAACACAAAGCAAACCTTTAATATTAGTTACAAATGACGATGGAGTAAACTCAAGGGGATTAAATGCTTTAATTGAAGTAGTGAAACCCTTTGGCAGGATTGTGGTAGTAGCTTCTGAAGATAGCAAATCAGGAATGTCTCACGCCATTACCTTTAAGGTTCCATTACGAATTAGTAAAATTAAAGAAGATGAAGATATTGAAATTTACAAATGTTCAGGCACACCGGTTGATTGTGTTAAGCTTGCGTTAAACCAAATATTAGATAAGAAGCCAGATTTTCTTGTTTCAGGAATAAATCATGGTTCAAATTCTTCGGTAAGTATATTTTATTCAGGGACAATGGGAAGTGTAATTGAAGGTTGCTTAAATGGTATTCCATCAATTGGTTTTTCTATTACAGACCGTTCTCATGATATTGATTTAACTATGGCTGAAAAATATGCAAAAAAAATCGTAGAAAATGTTGTTCTTAATGGTTTACCTGATGGAATATGCCTGAATGTTAATTTTCCTGCTATAAGCATTGCTCAGGTAAAAGGAGTTAAAATCTGCCGGCAGACAAAAGGAGTTTGGAAAGAAGAATATGATAAAAGAGTTGACCCTCACGATAGAGATTATTACTGGCTTACAGGTAATTTTAATAATTATGAATCTGATGCTGAAGATACTGATGAATGGGCTTTGAAAAATAATTATGTTTCTATTGTGCCAGTTCAAATTGATTTAACTTCATATAGTGCAATAGAGAGTTTAAGGAAATGGGATTTTAATGTTTTCTAAACTTTGTAACTATTCAGTTATCCCTACGAATTACGAATATTCTAATCCCCTACGAATTACGAATATTCTAATTACGAATGAGTAAAAAAAGAGCAGAATTCGTAATTCGTAAATTCGTAATTGGTAGGGCAATTGGCAGGGCAATTTGAAATAGACTGATTGGTTACAACCATTTAAGTATCAATTTAACGAACCAAAAATTAACAATATAATTTCATGCAAATAAAAACAAGATATAATTCAATGAAATTAGGTGCAATATCAGGATTGATTGTGCCTGTAATTGCTGTTTTGATTTTTTATTACAGCAGGTATGCCGGCAAGTCGGGAATAACAATTCCAGAATTTATTGAGCAACTTATTGCTCTGAAAATTTATACCCAATTAATAAGCTTATGCGTTGTGCCTAACTTATTATTATTCTTTATTTTTATCTGGATTAAGTTACTGTATTCGGCAAGAGGTGTAATCTTAGCTACCTTTTTATATGTTTTTTTGATTATTGTTTTGAAGTATTTTATATGAAATAGACAGGATTAACAGGATTTACAAGATAATAAAAACTGCCTGTCGGCAGGGTGACCGAGAACTCAATTTTTGCCGACTGCCAATTGCCAACTGCCGACTTTTCTTTTTTTAGCAAATGCAAATATAAAAAAAATAAAACTATATATTAAATTGCAACAGCCATATACTCTGATTTTGCATAAGAAGTAGGAATAGATATATTATCCTCTATTAATCCTTTAATATGCATTTCAATAGCTTCGGGCATATTTTTTTTAACTTTTTTTAATGTTTTTCCGGTAGCAATACATCCTGGTAAATTAGGTGCATAAGCACCATAATTGTGCTTTGCTTTTTTTAGCAATTCACAAATATAAATAATTTTATTTTTTAATTATTCGCTTAATATATTTATAATGTTTCAAAAATTTTGAATTATTTTAATTTTTTTCTAATATTTTCTTACTTCGCTTAATTTATAATATTTTCAGAACAAAAAATTTTTCCAGTCTTACCATATTGTATTAATTCCTTTTACCGATTTAAATTTTTCGTCAGACGATATTACAGGAATGTCTAAAAACATAGCGGTTGCTAAAATCATTCTGTCGTGTAACTCATAAAACCTAATATATTTGGCAGTTAAAATAATATCTGGTGTTAAATTAACAATTCTGTAAATACTTGAAGAATTAATTGCTTTAATCGTTTTTTCAACAGTTGTTTTTATTCTATTTTTTTCTCCAAGATATAATATTTCCATAAGTGTAATACTGGAAACTACTAAAATACATTGATTTGCATGTGCTTGTTGAAAAATCTTTTTTACCTTGGGTGTAATTCTTCCATTTTTAGTTAAATATCTAACTAGAGTTATAGTATCTAAAAGGTATTCCATGTTATTAATAATACTGTTTTTGTAAAATATTTAGTTCAATTTCTTTCCTTAATATTCTAATATCATTTTCCAAATCGTCAATATTCAAGTCTAAATGCGACCAGGTTCCCCACAGATTTAAAGGCTTTTTAGCAGGCACATTGTATGAATGAAGTAAAAATTCAACATAATCATTTAGATCATCTAACTTATTATCAGGAAGCATTGATAAATTGTTACTAATTTTAAACTTTTTTAAGGCAGCTTTATTCATAATATTTATTTTTTAGATTATATATACCCATTTTTTTATAATTATTTGTTTTTTGCGGTAAATATAAAGAATTATTTTTTTATCTACACCAAAATTAAAGATTTTTCTTAAAATTTGCAATTATTTTTTAAAATCATTTTTTTGTTATAAAATTGTTTATTTATTCTAAGCTGGATAAACCCTCCGTTATGCAACGGGGTAGGCAGTACCAAACAAGTTTGTTCGGTTAAATTGGCAATAGTCAATCGGCAGTCTGAATATTTTTTCTTTTTGCCGACTGCCAATTGCCAACTGCCGACTTATTAATTGATGCATAAGACTTTAAATATTTTGCTAAATTTGGATAAGATTTCAAAAGTAAGTTATTAATGAAATATTACATTATAGCAGGCGAAGCATCCGGCGATTTACATAGTTCTAATTTAATGCGGGAACTAAAGTTGCTTGATACGAATGCTGATTTCAGGTTCTGGGGTGGTGATTTAATGCTGTCCGTAGCATATGCTACGGACAGCACAGGGACTTTAGTTAAGCATTATCGTGAGCTTGCTTTTATGGGTTTTTTTGAAGTATTGTTAAATATTCGCACAATTTTAAAGAACTTAAAACTTTGTAAAAAAGATATTGCTCAATATCAACCCGATGTTCTTATATTAGTTGATTATCCCGGATTTAACTTACGAATTGCAAAATATGCAAAAAATTCAGGCATAAGAGTATTTTATTACATTTCGCCACAGATATGGGCATGGAAAAAGTCAAGGATAAAAATTATCAGGCAGTATGTCGATAAAATGTTTGTTATCCTTCCTTTTGAAAAAGATTTTTATAAACAGCTTGATTATTCTGTTGATTTTGTCGGACATCCATTGTTAGATGCTATAGAACAGAGAAACGATAACCAATTTGAAGAGTTGAATACCGATACTAACCCCGGTTGTATAATAAAGAAATACAACGGGGTAAATATACGAATTGATACAAATTATACGAATGAAATTGATAAGCCGATAATTGCAATCATACCCGGTAGCAGAAAGCAGGAGATAAGCCAGAAATTACCTGTTATGTTAAGCATAATAAATAACTATAGTGATTACCAATTTGTTATTGCTGCTGTTAGTTCAATTGACATAGAATATTATAAAAAAATTATCGGCGATTATGCTCTAAAAATAATATACAATCAAACTTATGAGGTCTTAAAGCAATCGGTTGCTGCGCTTGTAACTTCAGGAACAGCTACATTAGAAACCGCTTTGTTTAATGTGCCGCAGGTTGTTTGCTATAAATCAGGTGCTATATCATATCATATTGCAAAAAAATTAGTCAAAGTCAGGTTTATATCGCTTGTTAACTTAATTATGGATAAAGAAATTGTAAAGGAATTAATTCAGGATGCTCTGAATACTAAAAATCTAAAAAAAGAGCTTGATAAAATATTGTTTGATAATGAGCATAGGAATCTAATGATAAGCAATTATAAATTATTGAAACAAAGATTAGGAGGGCGAGGTGCTTCACAGCGGGCTGCTGAATTGATGTATGGTTATTTAAAACGATAATTAATGATATGGATTATGAAAGCTATATTGTTAAATTGTTAAATTGTTTAATTGCTAAATTGTTAAATGGCTGAAGGAATAACAATTTAACCATACAACCATACAACATTATAACAATTTAACCATTAAAGAATTAATTTCACAAATCAATAATTAACAATAAAATAACAATATAACAATTTAACCATTTAACCTTACAAATATGCACCGAACCATACTCATACTATTTACCTTCATAACTGCTACTGCCCAGGCTCAACATATAAACATCAGCATTTTTAATGATTTTAATGTTAAATCAGTTGTTATTACACCTGTTGAAGGTAAATATGATATTATTGCCAGCCCACCCCCCGACCCCCTCCCAAAGGGAGGGGGAGAAAGGGATGGAAAACTCCCAAAGGGAGCAAAGGAAGAAGATCCAAAGGGAAGTGGAACAAACAGCTCTGTTTTTAAACTAGAAACCAATAGTATTATTTATTTGACACTAATAGACGATTCAATAAGCATCAGGGATTTAGATAAATTTCTTGGTGTATTTAAAAAAATTGAAATTCGCGGAACAGAAAAAATAAATAATTTTATAATTAAGCCCGTCTCTCCTGCATTGGAACAAAGGGTTTATAATGATAATCTGATAATTAATGTCCGCCGTGGCGGAAGTGTTGCAAACAGCCGTTTAATTATTATTAGTGAGGTAGATTTGGAAAACTATATTGCCAGGGTTGTTGAAACGGAAGGTGGTCCTAAATCACCAACTGAATATTATAAATCCCAGGCAATTATTTGCAGAACTTATGCACTGGAAAAATTTTCTCGTCATATAGAAGAAGGTTTTAATCTCTGTGACGGTGTCCATTGTCAGGCATATAAAGGTAAAAGTATTTATAGCAAAATAATATTAGAGGCAACAAAATCAACATCCGGATTGATAATTGTTGATACTAACTTAACATTGATTACTGCTGCTTTTCATTCAAACTGTGGAGGAGAAACAGTTAATTCCGAAGATGTATGGGTAATGCCTAAGTCGTATTTAAAATCTGTAAAAGATAACTTTTGTATTGAGCAACCTAATTCTAAATGGAAAAAAACAATTTCAATTGCTCAATGGAAGAAATATTTAACCTCTTATGGTATAAAAATCCCCTCTATAAGAGGGGGTGGGCTGGATATTGTGTCGGGAGGGGTGTGTAATAGCAATCCAGATAAAACTCAAATTGATGAATTGCTATTTGAGCAACAAAACAGAAAGGTTTATTATACAATTAACAATGCTTCAATACCTTTAAAAAAAATCAGAGACGATTGGAAATTGCGTTCAACTTTTTTTTCTATTAAATCTGAAAAAAACAATTTGCTCTTAAAAGGAAAGGGCTATGGACATGGAGTTGGATTATGTCAGGAAGGAGCAATGCAAATGGCAAAAATGGGTTATACTTATGAGGAAATCATTAAATTTTACTACAAAAATGTTCACATAATAAGTCTTGAAGCATTAGAATTTTTTAATGATGAATATTAATGTTTAATCTGGTAGAATGATTAATACTTAATTGTTATATTGTTATATTGTTATATGGCTATATGGTTATTATTTTAGTCATTCCTTACACAAAAAAGCAGAATGAGTTGTCCGTAGCATTTGCTACGGACATTTCGTAACTGCTAACTGCCTGATAATTAAAACACCAAAACACAAGCACCAAATATCAAATAAATCCTAAATCCGAATTTCTAAACAAATCCAAAACATGATTTTCAAATAATTTAGATTATATTTGTGAAAATTATCGTTTTTTGCTTAATTATTCGCTAATTTAATAATTTTTAAATAGTCATTAAATTTTTAAGAAAATTTTTGTATTTTTGTAAAAAATATAATTTCTATGAACTTACAATATATTGTAGATACTAAAGGCTATAAAAATGGTGTATTGCTTTCATTAAATGATTGGGATAAAATACAGAAGGATTTGGAAGAATTAAAGCGACTGAAAAATAAAAAAATATTTATGGCTGAGCTTCATGAAGCCGTTGAAGAAATGAAACTAATCAAAAAAGGCAAATTAGAAGCACGTAACGCAGAAAATTTTCTCAATGAGTTATAAAGTAAAATCACTTTCCGTATTTGAACGTCAGGCAAAACGCCTGAAGAAAAAGTTCCCCTCGCTTAAAAAAGAACTAAAGTAATTTTCATTAAGGAAAAAGTCTATATCCTTTAGTTTTTTTTCAAAACTTGATCTTCAAAAAATTAGATTATATTTGGAAAAATTATCGTTAAGCATTAATTAAAATGAAATTACAAAGTATAAATAATCTATTTTCTGAAGTAAGGCGACTAATTGAATATACAAGACAAGCAGTTGCAGTTACTGTAAATTCCAATATAACCATACTGTACTGGAATGTTGGCAATTGCATCAACAAAGAGATACTTGGCAACAAGCGTGCTGAATATGGTAAAGAGGTTGTAAAAACTCTATCTCTGAAACTAACCGAAGAATATGGCAAAGGTTGGAGCGAAAAGCAATTAAGACATTGTCTACGCTTTGCGGAGACTTTTCCCGATAAAGAAATTCTCTACGCATTGAGTAGAGAATCAAGCTGGACACATTTTCGTACAATTATGTATCTCAAAGATGAGCTCAGGCGTGAATTTTATATTGAAATGTTGAAAATTGAAAACTGGGATACTCGCACTCTTAATGAAAAGATTGACTCAATGCTTTTTGAACGTACTGCAATTTCTAAGAAACCGGAAGATTTGATTAAGTATGAACTTAAAGAGTTAAGAGAAGAAAACAGGCTTACACCTGACCTCGTATTTCGTGACCCTTATTTCCTCGACTTTCTTGGCTTAGATGACAGATACAGCGAAAAGACTTTGGAAGATGCAATATTGAGGGAACTTGAAAAATTTTATTCAACAGGGTGAACCTGAAACTTTTTTTAGACTTGCTAATTTTATGTATCTTGCACAAAAAAACGGCTATATGTTTACCAGGATTGAGTATTTATTAAAGTTATATGGTTTATTTACCCTATTTGGTTGGATAAACCATATAAATTACTCTTGGTATATGTAAAATAAACCATATATTGTTTATATAGTCGTTGCCACACATTTAAAATGACACGAAAGACATTGACAATATTGACAGTCTTATTGACCGCTTCACAGTTCGGTTGGACACAGACGACATTCAACTATGGAACAGAATTGGGGTTTTCGTTTTCCCATTTTCCAACAGTGAAAGAGCGGACTAACATGACAGACCTAATTACAACTGAGACAAATCCTTTGATAAGTCCTCTTGTTGGTTTCTATGGACAGCTAACAATCAAAAAACACCTACAATTCACTACAGGACTGCAATATCAAATGACAGGGACACGATACCATTTGCATAGGGACGGGAGAATTCCAAGAGATGCCAGTATTGCACCATTTTATTACTACACACAAGACGATTGGGAAAATCAGACATTTCACAAACTTTGTCTTTCGTTGACAGTTGGGTACACATTTAAAATAGGGAAAGCTGTTAGACCATCAATTTTTATCGGTTTGAGACCTAACCTATTTCTTGTTGGCAACTACAATAGTAAAGTAGTGATTGACGCTACCGATAACTCGGAAGATTATGAGTATGAGAATGAACATAATCCCGTTGACCCTGACGAAACAGCAATACCCGTTGACAAATTTAAAACTCAATACTTATTAGGACTTTCAACTTCCATCGGACAGCGTTTCAGAATCGCCCTGACCTACAATTTCGGAAAAGACATCTCTTATGCACAATATCCTCCCGCTGGCGGAGAAGTTTGGGTGAAATCAATGACTGGTAAGGACTTTGGAATAATCTTAACATATTTCCTGAAACAACTGATAAAAAAGACAGAGACAACAGAAAAAAAAGAATAAAAAACATGGCTATATGTTTACCAGGATTGAGTGTTTATTAAAGTTATATGGTTTATTTACCCTATTTGGTTGGATAAAACATATAAATCTTTTGGTATATGTAAAATAAACCATATATTGTTTATATAGTCGTTGACTGTAATTGGGAAACAATGAAAAATATATACACAATCTTTATAGGATTATTAATATTCTCAAATTGCTTTTCACAAGAAACGATTAAAAAAACCGTTTTTTGGGGAGAAACAAAGCAAATAATGAAAGAATATTATGTCTTAAAAAGTAATCAATCTATTAAACACGAAAAATATATTAGATATTATAAAATTCCAACAAATTATACATTTACTAATGATAAATGGATAAAAGAAGAAGGATTTTATAATCAAAATGTAAAAGACAGTTTGTGGATTTATTATAAGTATCCAAAGCGAGGAAACTTAGTTTATTCAAATGTAATTTTAAAAGAAGAAAAATATAATAAAGGAGAAAAGATTGGAATATGGAAGCAGTATATTGAAAACGGGAGTGTGATTAAAAGATATGATTACGACTTAAAAAAAGAAATTGAACCAATATATAATAGATATACTAATTATCCAGCAATAGCAAGAGAATTTGAAATAGAAGGGATAGTTAAAATAAAAGTTGAATACAATGATAGCTGTAGTGTGAAAAACATTACTGTATATCAATCAGCTGATAAATCTTTGGATAAAGAAGCATTGAGAAGTGTTAAAGAAATTGAAGATTTGAAATATAAATATAGAATATCAAGAGATTGTTCTACAAAAAGAGATACAATCTATACTTTAGATTTTAAATTATATTAAAACCCACTACAGTCAACAGAATCTAAACCAACATTAAAACGTTGTTTAGCCAAATCGTTATAATCAAACTAACAATTATGATAAATTTATATGAAAGAATCACATAAAAAATTTGATAATAAAAGAACGATTTCGCGGGAAACATTTATTAAAAATTGTTTTACTTGCGGTATAGGGTTTTATGCATTAAACAATCTAATCATACCCAGGCAAGTATTTGCAGATGACTTATCTGCCGAAGCGAAAGCGGATATAACTCAATTGCATAAAGCTAAATACTGGAGACCAATAGCAGGTGAAAAAACTAAATGTGTGCTTTGCCCGGAAGAATGTATAATTCAACAAGGTAAAAATGCTATATGCTATTCAAGAGGAAATCGTAATGGAACACTTTATTCTCTTGTATATGCACGCCCTTCCGTAATATCTCTGGATATGCTCGAAAAGTCACCGCTTTATCATTTTCAGATTGATGAAAAGGTCTTTAGTATTGCCACAACCGGATGTAACCTTGCCTGCTTGTTCTGTCAAAACTGGGAAATAAGTCAGGTTGGACCTGATGATGTTGAAACTTTTGAACTTGAGCCAGAAGAGGTAATAAATCGTGCAAAAAAACATAATATTAATTCTATCAACTTTTTCTATACTGAGCCAACTGTATATTTTGAATATATGTTAGATATTGCTAAACTGGCAAAGAAAGAGAATATGAAAACTTTCTGTGTTACTGCAGGATATATTAACAGTGAACCGTTGAATGAATTAATACCATTTATTGATGCTTTTGTATTAGGACTAAAGGGTTTTGATGATGATTTTTACAGGAAATACATTGGTTGCAGCATTGCTCCTATAAAAGACACACTGAAAATTCTTGCAAAAAGCAGGGATAAGACATGGTTTGAGATAGTTAACCTGCTTATACCAGACCTTAATGATGATGAGGCGATAATAAAGGAAATGTGCCGCTGGCTCACAAATGAGCTCGGCAATGATGTTCCGCTCCATTTTACACGATTCGAACCGTCTTATAAAATGACGGACATTCCTCCTACACCTATCAGCACTCTTGAAAATGCATATAAAATCGCAAAAGATTCCGGGATACATTATGTTTATTTAGGCAATCTGCCGGGACATAAAGGGAACAATACCTTCTGTCCCGGATGCAACAAAATGGTAATTGAAAGGGTTAATTATACAGTTATAAAAAATACATTAAAAAATGGTAAGTGTACCTGTGGTTATGAAATACCGGGGTATTGGTTATAATTTGGTAACTATTCAGGTGATAGAATTTATGTAACCATTCACATAGTTTAAACAGTTAATTATAATTTATTGTGCTTTGTACTTTGTTCCACCGAAGTACGAACAAAATACGAACATACGAACTACGAAAATTAATTCGTAATTCGTATGTTCGCAACAAATTCGTAATTCGGTGGAACAAAGTACAACGGACAAATGATTAACTTTGTGAACGGTTACGTTAATTTTTAGATTTAATATAAGAGTCCTTTGCAAAACTAACTTTTAGCTGTCATTTTGAGTGAAACGAAAAATCTTATAATGTTGATAACCAATGAAATAAAAAGATTCTTCACTTCGTTCAGAATGACAATAGCGAAGGGT
>SDBV01012143.1_pt1 | contig 11073 bp, 6 predicted proteins | sample 2277081 | NCBI WGS metagenome assembly SDBV01 (sample SAMN10402039, study PRJNA504765) | marine sediment metagenome | isolation source: marine sediment core GS10_PC15, 223 cmbsf | place: Arctic Ocean: Southern Knipovich Ridge | collected 2010
CCGTGAACCGGAAAAGAAGTAGAACTGGAGGCCTGCGGCCAGCCCCAGTAAAGCGAAGTCGATGTGCTTCCCGGTGCGTATCGCCCGGAAGGCGAAGAGCAGTATGAGAAATGCGAAGAACGTGTCGTACAAGTTTGGGAAGGCGATGCGGCTGAAGTGAACGTGGAAGCTGTATACAGCAAGAAAGATCGCGCCGACCGCGGCCACCCGGCGGTCGAACATCTCGCGCAACGTGAAATACGAAAGCGCGACGGTCAAAGTCCCGACGATCGCGTGTGAAAGGCGAGCCACAAAGATGCCCGGCCCGAACAGTTTGAAGGGCAAACCTATCGTCAACTCATACGTATCGGACACAGTGGATGCTAAACCCATGAAAAAGAAGTTCTCTCGTATCCCGCGCGCCACTTCCAGACCCAAGCTTGAGAAGCCGCCCTCATCGTGCCAGAAGGGGCCCGGCTCATCGGCCAGGAGGACGACCCGTACGACGAACGCCACCCCGGTAATGAAAACGACCGCTGCCACTTCCGGCAGTGGTATCGCCCGCACTAGCGCGGGCAGCTTTTCCCAGTTCTCGACCACAAGCGGCACCAACAAGACAGCTACGAACAGCAAGAGGGCAACTAGCCATAGCCCAAACGCGAGATAATAGTCTGCCTCCCACGGCGGCCAATGGCGAGCCATCATACCAGCGGTCCAAGAAAGGGAAACGGGCAACGGCAGCCACAGAATAACCGGGGGCAACCGTCTTAGTGCGTCAGCAGCCATGTCCAGAGGGGCTAGCAGACTAGCCCACCGGGAATGGAGACGTTCCCGAGGGGCTGGCAGGCTAGCTGGCACCGAATCGGGACGTCCCCTGTCGGCGTGTTTCCGGCCGAGCCGCCAGTCGTTTAGGGCTTTCAGGAACTCCTTCCCGGTCTCCAGGAATCCCTTCGCGCCAGTGGCAAACGTCACGCTCCAGACCAGGAGACAGCCTAACGCTGATGCGCCCAGGAGGTAAGTGACTCCCTGTACGTCTTCCAGTCCGGCGAGCAGCGGAATCAAAGCTAGGTAGAGGACGGCTAGCAATAACGGCCACAATTTGGACCACAGTTGCCATTGCTGCGTGGTCTTACCCGAGAGGCTCGTCACAGGGTGCACTCCACCTTCCTGAGGCGAACCGGCGAGCGCCTAGACAAGAACACGAAATGCGCCTGTTCAAGAGCGCGCAGCCATGACTTGCTCAAGGCATGGCTGTGCACCCGGCAACTTGTACGACAGAAGTAGAGGCCGGCGCTCGGCATTCCTCACCACATCCAGTGTAACCCCCTTGGACAGGCTGGCGCATTCAAGCACCAAATCGTAGAGTTCGCCGGTCTGGTCGAATGCGACTAAGGCCAGCGCGTTTGGCGTATTCTCCTTGGCGGCAGCCGCTATGTCCTCATCTTGGAACGGGAGCAGCCCCGTTCTCATTCCTGGTAAGTAAGTGGCAGACGCCTGAACCATTACTTTGTCCCTGGCCAGAAACCTTATCTCGGCGATATGAATGGGCACCGGTGCGAAAACATACACAGCATAACTCTCATCAAACTGCTCCAAGTACTGACCGATCGCTATTTCGTTCGTATGAAAGCCACCCGCATAACGCTCGCTGGGAATAAAAGTGCCAAAGTAGAAGCTCAGATTCATGATGGCGATCAGCACAACCACAGCGCCCACCGCGACCGGCGCATACGCCCGCCATCGAGGTATCGCCGTTGCCACGGCCTCAGCCGCAACTACTGCGCCCAGGGCCACAAACGCGGCAGTGGCCGGAGCGGTGGCCAGTAATCTGGAATCTTGAATAGGCGGCCTAATCAGGGCGCCGCCGATAATGAGCGGCAGCACTAGCAGGGCAAACAGCGCCAAGAAGCGGGGCTGGTAAAGGTGGAACAGGGCGTACACCCCTCCGATGACCAGGAGCGCGCCGCTGACGGCGTCCAGCCTAGGGACCTCCGAGCAGTAATTGGTGGAGCAACCCGGGTAGATGACTAGACTGCCAAACGCCTGCTGCACTCGGTCCCAGATCAAATGCAGGTCGCTGTGCCCGGTGAGCTCCCTCTGGACTTCCAGCCAGTTCCCGGAGCCGAAGATGCTCACTTCTTCGAACCGGGCCGAAAAGGGACCGGAAGTGCCGTCAAAGAATAGCGCGGCAGGCAGGACAGCTATCACGAAGCCGGTCAACAGGGTCGCCAGACCCCAGAAGTTCCGCAGAATAAACGCCCCCCTGGTCTTGACTACCATAAGGGCCAGCACCAGGACCAACACCAGTGGCACCACCCGTAAGGAAGCATGGAAATACATAGCCACTCCCGCTGCCAAGCCGGTCAAAGCGAAGTCCACAAGCGCCCTAGTGCGAATCGCCCGGAATCCGAAATACACCATCAGGACGGTGAGGAAGACAACCGTAGACCCTAGCATGGCAATTCGGCTATAGTGCACGTCAACGTGGAGTACAGCCATAAGGGCGGCGCCCACCAGCGCTACCCGCCGGTCGAACATCTCCCGCAGCATCAGATAAAAGAGGGGGATGGTAACAGTCCCTATGATTGCGGATGACAGGCGCGCCGTCAGGATGCTCGTCCCGAACAGCTTGAAGGGTAGGGCCATGGTAGCGTTAAACATCCCACTCTGGTGCACCCCGACGCCCATATCGAATAAATTGCGAACAGCGCCATTTGCCACTTGCAAAGCCGCGAACGCTAGTGGTGGCTCATCTCGAGAGAAGGGACCCGGCTCACTGGCCAGGAGGACGAACCGTGCGACAAATGCCACCCCAGTAATGAAAGCGACCGCTCCCACCTCTCGCCAGGGCAGCGCCCGCACCAGCGTCGGCAGTTTTTCCCAGTTCTCGACGACAAGCGGGACCAAAAAGAAAGCCACGAACAGGATGAGGGCTACCAGCCACAACTCAAACGCCAGATAATAGTCAGCCTTGGCTGGGGGAACGCGGGCCATCATACCGGCGGTCCAAGACAGGGATGCGGGCAGGGGCAGCCACAGAACAACGAGCGGCAACCGCCGCAGGGCGTCAATAGCCAAGTCCAGAGGGGCTAGCAGCCTGACCCGCCGGGAATGGGGACGTTCCCGGGGCGCTGGCAGGCTAACCGTCCTGGAAGGGGGCGGTCCCAGGTTGGTGTGTGGCCGGTCGAGCCGCCAGTCGTTTAGGGCCTTCAGGAGCTCCTTCCCGGTCTCCGGGAGCCCCTTCCCGGTCTCCAGGAACCCCTTCCCAGTGTCCAGGAACCCCTTCCTGCCAGTGGGATACCTTACGACCCAGACCAGGAGACAGCCTGCCGCCGACGCCAGCAGGAGGTAAGTGACTCCTTGTACGTCTTCCAGCCCGGCAAGCAACGGGATCAGCGCGAGGTAAACGGCCGCCAGCAATAACGGCCACAACTTATGCCACCGTTGCCACAAACGAACCCCTGACTCGATCACACCGAGTGTCGCCGCTTTTCGCCCGCCTCCAGTTCAACTGACTTCACGACGGCGTATCCCTCCTATCTACTGCGTACAAGCCGGTAGACCGCGTTCGCGAACGTCACCACCAGCAGCTCTCCGTCCGGTAGCTCCCCGAACGAGGTAATCGGAAGGCCCGTGTTCACGAGTATAACCGGCGGACTGCTGTCATCAGCCGTGTTCACGGCCCAGATGCGGCCGCTGCAGAAGTCACCGTAGACATACCAGCCGTCCAGCTCCGGCATGGCGGGGCCGCGGTAGACGAACCCCCCGATCACGGCGCAGCCCCCTTCGCCACCGTACACCGCCCGCGGCATGTTTAGCCCGTTGCTGTCGCAAGTGGGCGACCGCCCGAAGCACTCCAAGCCCTCCATGACGCTCCAGCCGTAGTTCCCGCCGGCGACGATCCGCTCGACCTCCTCCCAACTGACATTGCCGACGTCCGAGGCCCACAGGTCACCGGTGCCCCTATCGAAGCTGAACCGCCAGGGGTTGCGCAGCCCGTAGGCGTAGATCTCGGGGCGGGCGCCGTCCACGTCGACAAACGGGTTGTCCGGCGGCACTGTATAGCCTTCACCGGAGACGTCGAGACGCAGGATGGAGCCCTGCAAGGTCGATAGGTTCTGACCGTTGCCCTGCGGGTCAGCCTGCCCGTCCTCACCAATGCCACCGTCCCCGAGGCCGATGTAGAAGTAGCCGTCCGGGCCGAAGGCGAGCTGTCCGCCTTCGTGGAAGAGGTTAGGCTGCTCAACTTCGAGAAGCACAACCTCGCTGTCCTCGTTCAGGCTGCCGTCCACGACCTGGAAGCGGGAGAGGATGCTGGGACCAGGGCTGCCGGTGGTGTAGTAGAGGTACACCCGCCCGTCCGCCGGGAAGTCCGGTGAGAACGCCAGGCCGAGGAGCCCCTCCGCGTCGCTCGCGGTGATCCTGGCGTTGACAAGACGGTCTGCGATGTCGCCGAAGAGTTCAGGAGGCGAGTCGTCTTCCAGCGATACGCGCCAGATCATGCCGTCTTGAGTGACTACTACGGCCTGGCCTTCCTGACCTGGTATGATCGAGAACGCCAGCATCATGTCGAACGTGGCCGAAGGCAGGGCCTGCACCAGCTCGTACGCTCCCTCGACGGGTTCACTTACGTTGACGGGTTCACTTGCGTTGACGGGTTCACTTGCGTTGACGGGTTCACTTGCGTTCCGGTCGCTGTCACCCCCGCAGGCGACCGCCGCCGCCACGATGGTCGGGGCCACTAGCATGACGCGGCCCGCCACCGACCCCCTCCGGCACCTTGCCAGCCCGGCGAGCAACGGGATCAGGACAACGTAAGCGGCCGCCAGCGATAGCGGCCACAACTTATGCCATCGTTGCCACAAACGGACTGTGACTCCTTTACGATAGGACCATCCCGCCAGTCGTGTCTGCACAGTTGGAAACGTGGTGAAGCGTCACTTCCTCAACCCAATCACCGTGGTTGAAGACAGATATCGCGAAGGCGGAACGAATCTGAAGACTATATCATCGAGCTTCTTGAGATACCTGAACCATCGCTTGCACTCATCGCCTTCAACCAGAATCTGTCGCCAGTAGCGAACCTTTGACGGATGATAGCGTTTGATGAAAAAGAAGTTGAGGAATGCCAGAAGACTAAACAGCCACAATTCTTTGTGGGAGACGGAGGAGAAATCCCTAAAAGAACTAAGCTGGGAAAAGAAGAATGGCTGCTCAACCGGGGTTCTCACTTTCTTGGCGAGAAATCGATAAAACCACAATAGCGGATTGTACCCCATAGGTTCTATAAAGAAGGCCACTCCATCTTTTTTCAGAACCCGATGGATTTCCTTGGCTGATGAGGGGAGATCAATATGATGGAGTACTCCGTACCCGTACACTACATCGAAGGACTCGTCTTCGAATTCCAAATTCTCCGCCCGCATCTTCTTCAGATCCACCTCGACACCGTGTGCCTCCGCAAGTTTCCTCGCCACCATGAGCGTTTCACGTGAAATGTCTATTCCCGATACCTTCGCCCCTTTTAGGGCGAAGTACACAGACGCCTCTCCTGCCCCACAACCCAAGTCTAGTACCCGCTTATCGTCTAAGCTCCCAAGCTGCCCCAAGATGTACTGATTATCGATCGCTGTCGGCGCCTCAAAAAATCCCGGTACCAGAAGCTCATCTACTCTTATGTCCCTTGCCCACTCGTCGTGATACCGTTCTTCGATCTCGTTTCGCCTAAGGACATCCTGAGACAGCCTAACCTCCAATTGTTGTTCGTCCATCGCCGCACCCCTTTGCTAATCTTTTGACCCTCCACCCACTCGCCACTCCATCCCAAACCAATGTTCGGTTGGTATTAACGGCATCATTCCTTATGTCAATGGCCGCACTGCTACGATAGTGCCAGCCTTGACACACCCTATGCCATAAGCGAACGCCTGACTCTATCACAACGGCGTATCGCCGCCCTTCGCCCGCCTCCAGATGAACTGACTATCCCAGGTCCAGTTCCAAGCCCCCGCCAGCGCCACGCCGATAGGCACGGCCAGGAAGTAGTAGAGACCGGCCTGAACAGTTAGAAGGTTCACGGTCACGGTCAATATCCCGAGCGCTGAGATCAGCTGGTTGGCGTGGAACTGGCCGAACCTCTGCAGCAGCGGCTTATGGGCGCCCCGCTCCCGAAACGTCCAGCGGTGGTGGCCGGTGAACCCGGCCGCTATGCCGAATTCCATCGCCACCAGCGTAGCGATCAGGAAGCGAACATCACCGTGATCGAAGAAGATGATACTGCCACTGACTCCCTTGTCCGGCAAGGACGGGAGGACGCCAGCGTCGTACACGAGGAACAGCACAGTCTGGTACACCAGATAGCTCGTGGCGCCCACGATGAGGAACTTTACGACCGTACTGTGGGCCGCCAGCCTTTGCGAGAGCGCCTCGAGAAGAGATAGCGCCCCTTCTCCCTTTTGGGCGGTAGTAGTATCCATACTAGACGTAAGACGCGGAAATTTTTGAGAGTGTTCCCTAGTATAGGGTTGCCCCACCGCCTTTGTCAATAAACGGACAGTTACGGCCAGGTGTATATTCTTACACCGCGCTTAGCACTGGTATGAGGAACTCGCAGAGAGATCATTTCACCAGAAACACGGGTTGCTCGCCTGAATCGTCGTATACGGGCGTGGCCAGTCCCTCCAAAGTCGCCAGGCGCTCTAAGTCGGCCTCGGAAGCGGTTGTCCCTTCAGGGTGGTAGACGACACAGGACGTGGGGGAGAACTCCTGCACCCTGCCTATCTCGTCGTAGGCCAGCATGACCGGCGGGCTGCCACCCCAATCTCTGCTGGCAACCGCCAGCCCGAGCGACCCGCCGGTATGGGGGGCAACTATCACCCGCTGTCCCTCCGCTGAGTTGCATTCATCCGACAGGACGGCCTTTATCACCACAGCGCCGGGAGTGTTCCTCACGTCGGCGGGGGTCACCTCCGAGAAGCGGTATAGGTTGGAGCCGACGACCGCCAGCACAACAATGGCCAGGACCCCGGCCGGCGCTGCCACCCGCAGTGCGCCGTTACCGATGTTGGCTTGCAGCATGTCATATCCTTTGCCCAGCGCTACCGCAGCGAAGATCACCATGATCGGGATTAGGTAGCTCATGCGGATCATTGGCGTGAAACGATGAGGTGAGGCTATCCCAGAGGCGCCCATAGCTATGGCGTACCAGATCAATAAGAACGCGAACTCCGGCCTCCGAAACCTCCTCAGCGCATACGCCAGACCAAGGACCGCGAGAACAGCCGTGATCGGCTCCAGGAGGGAGCCGGAAATGAAATGCTGCGCCTTCTCGTTGTAGTTGAACGCCAGCGGGCTCCGGAAGATGTTGTCCTTAATCCTGTCGAACGGGTCAGGGACTATCGCAGGATCGTAGTTGAAGACGGAGTGCCCGCCCATTAGAGAGATGATGTCCGTATTGTTGACGATGACCATTGGCGCTGCCGCCAGAACGAACCCAACGAGCAGGATAGTCAGGTCGCGCTTCAGGTCCACGCGACTTCTGTACAGCAAGAGGACCAGCAGTAGCACCGGCAGAACAAATCGGCCGGGGTAGAACACGTAGAAGCCCATCCCCGCAGCCACTCCCGCCCCGAACATCAGGAGGGCGCTGCCTCGCTTCACTCCTGAGAAAAACAGGACGAAGGCCAGCAACGACGGGAACAGGGCGAAGAGGGGATCGTACCCGGAGTGGGCATAGGCGAGCATGACGTGGGCCGCCACCAAAAGGACTGCCGCCGCCACGGCCGTCCGCACGTTGAACAGGCTGCGAACCAGTAGATACAGCGGGGCGAACACGGCGGCTCCGGCCAGCACGCTAGCGAACCGCCAGGCGAAGTAGTCCGTGCCGAATACCTCCATCACACCAGCCACGTAGTAGGTCTCCGCCACCGGAAGAACGTCGTAGACTCCCCGCAGGCTGAAGAAGTTGTCGAAGTTATTCCGCGGCGTCCCCTCGGCCACCAAGCGAGCGTGATCCCAGTAGACGTATTCGTCGCCGATGACGGAGTAGTACCAGCTCGTCAGATCACGAAGGTTCAAAGCCAGGAAGGCGCCCGTGACGACGACGAGGAACGCGACCTCCCAGAGGCCGATCCGTATGCGCAGGTCAACCTCACTACACCTGTCGAGGTAGAGGAAGGCAGCCGCTACGACAGCGATGCCGACGACCCACAAGAACGGGTAGATGTCCGAGTATTCGCCCAGCGCAAGCTGCAGCCAGACAAACCCGGTGATGACGGCTCCCAGCGCCATGATCCCCGCGAACCGCCGCCACCTCCGCGTCTGGCCGGCCAGCGCCTTTAGCCCCGGTCGCGCTCCCGCAAGGTCATCCGTCCGCTGTTCGGGGCTGACGGACGCCGCGAACACAACGCCGCCGGCCACCAACAGAAGCACACCGATGAAGATGGCCGTCGGCTGTCGGTGCATGTCGAAGACGACGTCAGCCAGCGGTGTCAGCACCGGCCAGTCAAGGACCCGCCCCGACGTGATTACGACCTGCCCCAGGGCGGCTAGTCCAATCCCGGCGGCGGCCACGACTAGTCGCCAGTGGGAGGGCAGCGAAATCTGCGGCCCAATTCCGTTGACGCTGATAAACCCTAAGCGGCTGCGGTTCCCATTCATAAGCTCTGGACGAGGAATGCGTCGTCCTCAAGCATAAACGTCCTTAGAGTGGCGTAATTACCCCGGTCTTGTGGGGGTGGTAGTCCCACTTGCGGCTCAAACTCACGGTTCAATAATGAAAGGCCCGCGGACGCTGTAGCGAGGAGAATGCCCCTCGGAGGCGGGCGGCCCCGCGGGCAACCCGCCGCAGCGAGAACCCGCGCGTGCCGAAACTTCATCGAGTGTGTACCACCCCTCAGCCTCTCATCCCATCACTGAGAAGGATATAACGCCCGGTTCCCGCCCGCAATCGCGCAGCTGGGGAGCTGACCGAGCCACCCGGGGGGACTCCGTAGTTGACAGACGGGCCGGATTGGCCCTAATCTTGTTGCCGATGGCAGATCGCAACCGACAGGTGAAGGCGCCACGTCCTTTGCCCGTGGCACTGGCCAGCCCGGCAAGGGTTGTTGTCGCCCTCGTTTTGTCCTCTGGGTCTTTCCGCGCCGAGAACCCCTTTGCTGACCTGCCGGTGATAGTTCTGTTTAATATCTCGGGGAGGTAGACGGATCACACGACTTAGCGGTGTCTTTAACGAGGTTCGCGACTGGCTGCGTCAGAGCCGCCAACGTCAACTCCTGGCAGGCGTTTCCTTGAGCGCCCTCGCAGCCGTAGTGGGCATAGCGATCTACTTTGCCGCCTCGGGGGGTGGCGGCCTGAGTGTGCCCGCCTGCCGCACTGACGCCGAAACCGAGCCGCCGCCGCCCAGTCCCGAGGCAAGCCTGACCCTCACCGTGGGCTCCTACGAAGGGACGGGTTCTCCACAATGTATCAGTGACCTGGGCTTCGATCCGGTCGTCGTCATCATCAAGGGCAACGCGGGCGGATTCGCGGTGTGGCGTTCCAGCTCGATGGAGGGAGACTCCACCGCTGACTTCGCCATCGGCCAGCCCAACGTCGAGGACGCCATCACGTCGCTTGATCCCGACGCCTTCTCGGTGGGCGATGACGCGACCGTCAACGAGGAAGGCGTGACGTACTATTACGTCGCTTTCGCGGACTCGCCGGACATCAAGGTCGGCTCCTATACCGGCGATGCCAGCGAAGACAGGAGCATAGACGATGTCGGCTTCCAGCCGGCGCTGGTGTTCCTGAAGTGGGACGGACTCAGATCCGCTGTCTGGCGTTCATCGACTCACCCGGACGGGGTCTCCTCCTTTTTCGACGGGCAGCCCGACACGACAGGCATCATACAGGAGTTCGAGGCGGACGGGTTCCAGGTGAGCGCCGACGCTTGGGTTAATACCTTTGACGACCCGGAGGAGCCCCCAATCTACCATTACGTCGCCTTCCGAGAAGTGCCAGGCCGCCTCGCGACAGGCAGCTACGTGGGCGACGATATCGACGGCACAGACATCACCGACATCGGATTCCAGCCGGACTACGTCTGGATAAAGCGGGACGATCCCGCCAGCAAAGGGGTCCACCGGCCCAGCTCGTTGGCGGGTGACTCGACGCTTCGTTTCGAGGGGGTTCCCAACGCCAGCCGTGAGATAACGGACTTGCTTCCAGACGGTTTCCGGGTGGGCGGATCAGCATCCGTCAACTCTGACGGCGACACCTACCGCTACGTGGCCTGGAAGGCCAACGGGCCCTGACCAAGCGCGATCCCTCGCTCCTCATCCACCGCCGGGGACCTCGACGACGGCAGCCGCGCCGCTCTTTCGCTGGTAGATCGTCACTTCGCCGCTTTCGAAGGCAACGTCCATGAACTGGCCGAACTTCTCCAGCGCCGTCGGCTCGTACTGCTGTCGCTCAAGCGGTCCCACGTAAACGAATTCCACATCGTACTTCTCCAGGGTGGCCTGCGCCGCCTGCACATCGTTTGTGCTGTACGCGGCCTCTACGTCGTCAAACCGTGTGCCCTGGGGATCGAAAGAGCCTCGCCACTGCCACTCGTGCCCCTGCCAGCCCAGGACCGTCGGCAGCCCGGTATAGGCGGAGACCCTGCCAAACTCGCTGAAGCTATCGCCGATGGCCTCCATGATGACTGGCCTGCCCGTGACCTCGTCGCTGAGCCATTGGATCGCTTCGTATTCGCCGGGGCGGTTCTTCAGGAAAGCGTACCCGTCCAGGCTGGTCGGGTTGTCCAACCCGTTTGTGCGGTTCATGGTGGCCATCACAGGGTAGATCAACCCGGCAACGAGGAGGAGGCCGACGGCAGCCGCCGTTACCCCGTAGAGACCCCTGCCCAGCGCCAGCCGCGGCGGGCGCCAGTCGCGCAGGAGGGTGTAGCCGGAAAGGACCGCTGCCAGGCCCAACAGAAGCCAAGCCACATACCAGTTCTTGAACACGGTGTTGAGCCGCGAGTCGAACACGTCGTCGATGAAGAACAGCTCCGACACGAGAAGCACGAGCACGGCGAGGGCGGCTAAGGTCAAGGCGAACGACGTTACCGGG
>SDBV01012144.1_pt1 | contig 11072 bp, 11 predicted proteins | sample 2277081 | NCBI WGS metagenome assembly SDBV01 (sample SAMN10402039, study PRJNA504765) | marine sediment metagenome | isolation source: marine sediment core GS10_PC15, 223 cmbsf | place: Arctic Ocean: Southern Knipovich Ridge | collected 2010
GGGTTTTCCCAGAGCAGGACGCCGCCGGGTGCGACATGCCGCCACAGCCAGAACCAGATCGAGCCGTGGTCGCCGCAGTTTTCGAAGACGTGATGGTAGAGCGAAAACAGAAGCACGACGTCGAAGCCGCCGAACTCGTGCCATTGATGCCCGATGTCGATCCGTTCGAAAGAGCAGTTTGCATATTTCGGAATCTCTCGCGCCATGCCGTTATTGTGCGCAATGAGATCGGTCGGCCCGACGCCCTTTACCGTCCTATTTCGATCGAGGCCCAGCACGCGCGCCGCGCCGTTGTCGGCGGCCAGCCATGACCAGAACCCGAAGTCGCAACCGACGTCGAGGACGGACCGCCCGGCCACATCAGGGATCGGGATGGCCGCCCGCTTTGCCGCCATGCGCTCGGCGGTTTGGTAGTCACCCGATGACATCATAGCTTTCCTTCCGGAAATCGAATTCGTCGCCGTAGCGATCGAGCAGCGCCTGCCATTTCGGCTTGCCGCCATCGGCCGGGGCCTTGTGATCGTAGCACTTTAGAGCGCGCAATTTCTGATCCCATTCTTCGTCGCTTAGGCGAAACGCCGTCGCGCCGATCCCGCCCTTGCGATAGCCGATCGTGATCGTCTTTTCCGGCCACCGCGCGGCGATGTGTTCGTGCAATTGGATATGGTGCTTATGACCATATTCGCCGGCCTTCCCATGCGTGACGATCAGATCGAACCCGTCGAGATCCAACACGTCAAGATGGCCGAGCGATTCATTTGGCCCGCCTTCCTGAAACGGCAGCAGCATGGGCCGTGCACCGAGGACGTCACACGCCGCGTAAAATTTCAACGCCCGGATCGGATCGGATCGCGGAATCGAACAACAGATGATCGTCCAGCGCGGCGCCGGGCACCGGATCAGCAAACCGCCGGCGAACAGACTTTCATCGTCCGGGTGAGCGACCACCAACGCGGCGCGGCCAGGGAACTGTATTGCCGACCACGGATCAGCCATCGACTGGCACCATCACAAAGTCGTTCCCAAAAACGGCCGCCTCACGATATCCTTGAGTGATCAGCCATCTGCGGCCAGACCGTGACCGCAGCCCATAGCGCGCGGCGTGCGGATCGTGTTGCTCGATAATTACCACCGGCCGGTCCCGTTTGATGATCGCTTCCCCGCCTCGCATCACGAAGGCTTCGTATCCTTCACAGTCGAGTTTTATAAAATCGACGCGGTCGCTCACCATATCATCGAGCCGCCGCATCGGCGCAACCGTGCCGGTCTCGCCCTTGATGGCGACCATCGTTTCGCCGCTGTTGCCGTTTGTCGACAAGCGCATTCGGACATTGCGCGTCCTCTTACCGAGCGCCATGCGATGCAGGGTCACGTTATCAGCCCAGGCGAGATTTCTTTTGAAGCACTTACAATGGATCGCCACCGGCTCGAACGCCAGCACGCGATCGAAGAAGAGCGCCAATTGCATCGACCACAATCCGACGTGTGCACCGACGTCGATCGCGAGTCCGAAGCGACGGACCTCCGCGCAAGCCGCGCGCAACTTTTCGAGTTGATAGGTTGCCCGGCCGTCCGTCGACGGTGTGAGTTCGCCGGCCATGTGCGTATCGTTTGCCGGCAGCCAGACCCCGCTTGTGCGAACCAGATTGTTCATTTCGCCGCGGCCGCTGCCGCCTTGCGCCGCTGCCGCCGCCGGCGGGTTGGTGCGCTGACGCGCTGATGATGGGACGACGGTCGAGGTCGCTGCCTCCCCCACCATGTTAAGGGAATGCCGAGCGCGGCGGACAGGATATCCGGCGCGGCCGGGTCCGCGATGTCAAACTCGACGAAACGACCAGCGCCAAACCGCGACCGGATTTCCGCGTAGTGCGCTTCGATCCAACGCTCCAGGTCGCGATCGTCAGCGCCAACGCCGGCAGGCAGGCCGGGGACTCTGTATCGCGTGATGAGGTCGCGGAAATTCTGCCACGCGTCGATCGAGGCGATCGTGTCGGCAATGTTGCGTTTTTGCAGGATGAACAGCAAATCCGGATATCGCTCGCGCACGCGCTCGAGCAGGCCATAGTCGAGTTGTGCCCAAACGTTTACTTGCGGATTGACAAAGTCTAGCTGTGTGACCGCATCGATGCCGGGGAAATCCTGAAACGGATCAAGGCCGAGACTATCCGACGCAACCATCATCGGCCCGAATCCGACGTGGTTCTTGTGCTGATGTTGGGCGTTCAGCCCGGCGCTGCGAAGTGCTCGAAAAAGCGTAGTCGTTCCCGTTTTCGGCAGCCCGACTCCCATGGCCAACATGCGACACAATCCTATTTTTTTGAGATCCGGCGGCGGCAATTTCCCCCACGCCGAACCGTCAACAACCTGATCGAACGGCGCGAACGGCCAGCACCGGATCGCCGATTCGGGATTGAGATTCAAGACCTCGGCTCCGCGCAATTTAACGAACGGCGCGAAGTTGTGAAACTCACGGACCCATTTCGGATATTGCCGAAGGCCGAATCTCGACGTCCATTCATAGCCACCATGCCAATGACCGGGCCCGGTCAAGTCGTAACCGATAAGCGCGATTTGCTTTGCCCCGCGAGCGGTCACGAGATCGAGCGCCGCGAACCCCGAATTTTGTCCATGGACCTGCTGCGGATCGGGTTTCGCCATCGGCTGTTCGCTTCGGTAGACCCTATCGATATGACCGGCCTCGGGTGGCAATCGATACCACGCTGGCAACGCGGCGAACCGCTCGCCCTCGAACGATCGGAGCAGATCCACCCGCTTTGAGATCCACGAGCCGTCCGCGGTGAAAGCCACGTCCGCCCACGGCAACCGCCGCAAGCTGTCGTTGATCGCGACGACGGTCCCCGCGCCCCGCAATTTGTCGAGGTCCAATTGCGCTGCGCTAGGGCCGCCACCGACCAGAAATACCGGCCGCGACCAGTCGACGCTCATAGCGGGATCTCCCATTTCAAATCGCGCGGCCGCGGCTTCCCATGAAAACAAACAACGCGGACGCCCGGTGGCATGGTGCCGTTGCCCTTTTCAAACCGCCCCCGCGACCTTCGGATGTTGGCCTTATAGCTGACGATCTGATCCGGCACTATGTCCTGCCACCGCTGGACCGTTGAGCCCTCGAACAGATCGCCGAGAAACTTTTGATCCCCCCGGACGTTGTTGGAATCGAAGGCCGCGCACCGTCGCATGATCTCGGTCGGCGGGCCATCGTGCCATGCTCGCCAGACGCGCTCGCGTATGTCCGTGGTGATCATCATCATCCCCGACGCCAGCCGCGCCGGCATGAAGAAGTCCGACAGCATAGTGAAACCGCGAACCGCGGAGACGTCGCGGAGGTCACCGATTATTTTGGTGTCAAGATCGAAGTAGAGCAGATCGTCGTCGAGATCGGGCCGGAACAATTCAACCTTCGCCCACCACGCCGGCCAGCCGTGGCGAAGCGGGATTCGCTCGCATGGAACGTCGACATCGGAGAGGCAGACAAATCGCGTGTCCGGCAAATTCGCCAGCACGCCATCGCGAAGATGCGCGACGTAATCGACATCGAAAACTGATGATCGTCGCAGGACGCAAGCGACCGTCATAGACATTCGGCAAGTTTCCGTTTTGGCCACCAATCGATAGCACTTCGCATCGAGGTATTGATAACAGGAATGCCCCGCTTTTCCAGCGGGCCGATCATGTACCGCAGGTCTTTCATCATCGCGGCGTAGCTGTTGTGCTTCGGCGTCCACTTGTGCGCCGCATGGTGGTGCAGCTTCCCCTTCCCACCTGGGCGCATGTCGGCGCCGAGCAGCACCAGTTCGACGGCGCCCAGGTGCACGGCGAGATTCATCGCGGCCATGAGCGATGTCCGCCGCAGGCAAACCTCACGACGGTCGGTCGCGAGGCCCTTGTCCGGCGGTGCTTGGATCAGGTTCTGGTGGCGCACGTGGTACTCCGCGCGCTGGGTAGTCGCGATGCGGCCTTTGAACTCTCGGTCGCAGTGCTCCCCGTAGGCGGTCCACCAGCGACCGTCGCCGAAGAAAAGGATGTCCGCCCATGGCGCCACGAGATAGCTGTTGTTGACGACGATCGTGCGGCGGCCTTTGACCGTCGCGCAGATCTCTTTGTTGACCGAGGGACCGCTTGCTATGACGAAGACCGTCTCGCCTTCCCATTCTGGCGAGACGGTCCAAAAGCGTATCTTCTCAGCCACGACTGCCAAGGTGCAACCCTTACGTCCGTTTGCCCTGGACCAGCGTGTTCGGCCGCGTGCAGAACTCGATGGCGTTCATCTGCACATCGAAATTCCTGCCCTTGCCGTTCGGCATGGCGAACTGCCGCGCGTAGAGGCGCTGCCCGATGGTGTTGACGGTCTCTTCGTAATCGGCCGGTGCGTAGACCGTGCGGAAAAGACCAGGCGCTCCGATCGGGAACATGTGGCACTTGTCCGTGTTCACGAACGTGGTGCCGCCCACCGCACCACGGTAGTTTTCCCAAAGCACGCCGCCGAAGGGGAACGCGCCAAACGACAGGCCGCTCTCGATGTATCCCTGCCGCAGTTCGGCCGCCGCCGTCCAGCTTGTGAACGTCGAACGGACTTCAGGATGCGCCAGGAAGTCGTCGTAGAACGCGTCGCCGCAGATCGCGCCGACCCCGCTCAGAGGCACGCCGTCGAGAGTGACGGCGATGTCGCGGACGGTCTGGTTGATGAGCTTCCGCAAGGCGCCCGAAGCCGAGTTCGCGTTGTCGAGATCGAAGTCGACCTCGGAAGGCTGCGAGACGCCGAACTCGGTAAAGAGGTTGAGCGTGGTCGCGTCCGCATAGGTCACGATGCCCTTCACCGCTCCGACCCTGCTGTACTCCTGGGTCGCCGACATCGATTGCGTGTGTTCGACGCCGCGCTCCGTAACGCGGCCCTGGACGGTTTCGACTTCCGACTCCGCACCGAAGGCCCTGACGCCCTGGACTTCCTCCGCCATGATCGAGTCGTTGATCTCGAAGTGCGGGATCGTCAACCGACGAATCTTGCGCAGGGATTTGTCCAGCGTGGTGCCGGTCCCGCCGCGCGGCGACGGAGAGATCAGAGTCAGGATGCCGTTCTTTTCCTCCACGGCGATCGACGTGGTGGCGACTCCGTTTTCTTTGAACAAGCCCATCGACCCGATACGTCCAGGCACGAATTTGAGCTTGTTGATCATGTCGGTCAGACTCACGACTCCAAAGGCGTCGCTGTCGAAGATGTCGAGCATTGGCATGGCTGAGTTTCCTTCTAAGGGACTGCCGCGTCATCGCGACGGGGCCGGTCTGGTTGGTGCGCTCAGAGCGCGGCGTCTGTGCCCGCTGGTCGTTAGCGGACGATGATCCCGAGAAGATCGAGGCTGGCATTTACGGCAGCCTTTTCCCCACCGGCGGTCGACTCCGTTGGGTAGGTCATGACGTTGTTGTTGACCGTGCAATAGCGCGCGATGTAGGCCGCGGCGATGGCGGAGGACGACGCGTCGACCTTCTCGATCAGGACGCCCACGGCTTCCGTGATGACGTCGCCCGCGGTGTCGAGCAGCCCGTCGTGAGCAACAAGCTCGGCGCCTGAGAGCATGACGACTGTACCGGCCGCGAGATCCTCACCCGATTTGACGGTGCCGTTCTCCCTCGAGATATCACCGTTCCCCTCGTTGAGAATGAATGCCGCCGTGCGGCGGGCTTGGTCAAAACTGCTTGGCATGATCGTGTTTCCTTGTGGTTTCGGAAGTAATGCCCGGCCGCAGGCGGCCTTGGTGGATGGGACGGTTAGGCGGCCTTGTTACCGAGGCGAGCGTTCGCCTTCTCGACCTGCTTGTCCCAACCGCCAACGACCTGCTGGCCTGCCGGGTCCACGGTAGAGTGCGACGCGTCGACCGGCTTTTGGGTGCCGGCCATTTTGGTGAACAGGTCCGCGCGGACTTCCTCGAGCGTCTTCGCCTCGGCGAGGTATGTGTCCGCGAGTTCCGGCTTGATGGCGGGATTCGTTTTGCCCGCCAGGGCGACGGCCGCGTGGATTTCCTTCGCCCCGTCGACACGGCTCCGCGTGTCTTCGACCGTGGCGCCACTCTTGATCAGGGCGGCCGCCATCTTCGGCAGGCCGGCGTCGGCACAGATCTGTGAGATCTCTGCAGCCACGGCCGTGGCTTCCTCGGCGCCCTTCTTCTGGCCCATCGTCACGCCAGCGGCGTGCGCAGTGGCCTTGTCTTCGGTCACCTTCGCGGCAGCGGCTGTGGCCTTCTCGACAGCGGCCGTGGCCTCGGCGGCGAGTTCGGCTTCGGTCTTCGGCATGGTCGTCTCCTTGTTACGTTTCGGGCGGGCCGATCCCGCCGCTACGGCTTGACGTTTGTTCCACCCGTTCGCATCTGCGAGCGCAGCGATACGATCCGGAGCATGGTTATACAATTGATAATTGAATGCCGTCGCCTCGGCCGCGCCATCGGCTTCATCGTCGGCGACGTCGGCGTAACCGCGCTCGACCGCTTCCTCGGAGGTCAGCCACGTCTCCGCCTTCATGTCGGCTCGGACCTCTTTGACATCGAGCCCGGTGCGCTCGGCATAAACGTCCGCCAAGCTGATCGCGATCACATCCAACATCTCAACCGATTTTTCGTGGTCGGCGGCGGTGCCGACCGTGAACGCCATAGGGTCGTGGATCATCATGACAGCGCCGGTCCGCATTGTAATCCGATCGCCACCCATGGCGATGATCGAAGCGGCCGACGCCGCGATGGCTTCGACCGACAGATCCACGTTGCCGCGGTGTGCCTTGAGCGCGTTGAAGATGGCGACGCCCTCTTGTGCCAGCCCGCCGCCGGAATTCAAACGGACGACGATATCGGTGCCGCGACCAACGGACGCGAGCGCATCGACCACCTCGTTCAGGGTAAAGCCGTCGTCGAAAAAACTGTCGCCCACGAACCCTGAGAGCAGGATCTCGTTGTCGTTTACCGGCACGGTCATGGCTATTCCTCCGGGGCCGGCGGTGGGGCCGGCGGTGGTGGTTCGGGGTCGCCGGGCAACTCTGCCGCGGCAAGTTTCTTGGGGCCGAGTTTGAGGTCAAGCTTCTCGACCCTCTCCTGGTCCGCAGCGATCCGTCCGTCCGTCTCTACCGGGTCGAGGCCCTCGGCGATCATGACGTCGGAGCGTGATTTCCACCCTTCTTCCACGGCAATCCTCTCGGCCTGCCTGTCTTTCAGCGGGTCGACCCACGGCCAAGCCGGCGTGATCCAATCGGCGCGTCGAAGATCCGCGCGCGTCTCCAATTCCAGCGCGGTGATCGGGATCGCTCCCGCCAGGACCGAGTCGTTCATCCAGCGGTTACGCACGCGCCGGCAAAGCTGCCAGATCATCACGTTGCGTTGGATCTGAGAGATCCGCCTCCGGTACTCAACCTGCCCGCCTCGCAGCGAGCCGTAGCTGGTCTGTCTCAAGTCGCCGGTCATATCGGCGTATGGCACGCCCATGCCCGCGGCGATCGATGACAACATCCGATATTCGAACGCCTCGAAATTGCCGCCGACGTCAGCCGGCAGGGACGGGTTTGCCTTCTCGCCCGGCAGCAATGTGATCGCGGCGCCGGGCTGGATCTCCAGGCCGCCGTCCGGCTCCGCCTGACCGGCGTTGTCGCGGTTGTCGGTCGTTCCCCCACCGCTCAGTGCATGATCGCTGTCGTCGATCGCGTCGCGCTCGATGAAGACCGCATGCAGGGCAGCGGTGCGCTTCCGCTCAAGCTCCGCGTCCTCGTACAGATCCATGATCGCCAGCCGGGTGATCCCCGCCAGCGTGTGCGGGATGCCCCGGATCTGACCAACGACCCGCGGCTTGAACAGATGCAGGATGTGGTGCGCCTCAACCCGCTCATATTCGCTCGAGAGGAACGCTGAATCGGCGCCGGGATGCTGCTTGTGGAAGTGATAGGCGACGCGCTTGCCCTCGGCGCTGAACTCGATCCCCATCACGATCTTGTTGCCGTTGGCGAGTTTCTCGTTCTTCGCGAGCGGCAGCATCTCCATCGGCAGCAGTTGCAATTGGAGTGGCGCCAGCGGGCGCAGGTTGAGCCGAACCAGGAACCTTACAAAGCACTCGCCGGCTTCGAATAGCTCCGCCGCGACCTGGGTCTGGAGGCCGTAGAAGTCCGTCTGCTCTGCATCGTCGGCGACATCTGCCCAATCAGCAAACGCACTGGTGAGCGCCCGTTTTTCATCTTCATCGGTGACGAGAAAGGACGGACGGATACCGTTACCGACAAGCGAGCCACAGAAGCTCTCCTTCGCATTCGAGGCATAGGGATTATTGTTGCAGAGGTAGCGAGATCGGGCAACGACGGTCGCGCCGTACTGCCGGATCAGCGCATTCATCTGCCGTGAGTTGCTCGGGATCGCGCGCAGGCGACGCACGTTCTTTCCGGCGTCGAACGCCTGCACGGTCCGCGCGGTGCTTGCAGCAGCAGTGCGCTTCCGCCCGTTCGACTTGCGGGCGACCGATGATCGTTTGGCTGGCATCACAGTGCCTTCGTGCTTTGGTACGGATAGTGGATGCGACGGTTCGGCGTCGTCAGGGCGGCAAGTTTCCCCTCGAGATTGGTGATGATGGAGCGCATTGCCCGGAGCGATCGGTACTCCGTTTCTGTGTCGCCATGCTTCACGCGCACCGCGCCGGTATGCAGCGCGGCTTCGATCTCCTGAATTCGCGTGGTGATCTGACTTGCAGTTAGCGCCATGATCGCGATCCTATTTCATCCAAGAACTAACCCGGACCTGTCGCCGCTGTCGAATCGGCGGAGCGGCCTTGGCCGGGGCCTCTGCCTTTCCGTCCGGCCGTGCCGGCGGTGCGACCGGCTTGGTGCGGTGCCCGACAGCCCGCTCCAGGTCTGCCCAACCACCTTCCGCCAATCGATCGACGCCGGCAACCCACGCCGCGGCGCGGGCATAGACGCGGCAGTCCAGCGCTTCGTTCCGCTCCCGCAGCTTCTGCCACTCGAGGCGCGAGAAGCCGCGCTTGTTCTTGATGGTGACTAGCTGCTCGGCCACGAACTGCTTGCACCATTCGGCGTCCACCCAGGCCGGCAGATGAACCGTGCCTTTCGGATAGGCGATACCATCCTCGAGGTCGGTGTCGGTGGGGCGCGGCAGGCGCAGAAACCGGTAGCACTCCGACTTGAACGTGCTGACCGCGACCGTCCACAGCCGCGCTCCGCGGCGAACCCGCTTCCCCTTGGTGTTGATATCGACCAGCGTGGGGCCGGCAACCGGGCTGGTCCGGTTCCAACCATCGGCACCTTTGACCGGCACGACCTGGGCGAACCCGGCTCGCCGGGCCCACATATAGACCGCGCTGGTTTCGTAGCCGGTATCGATCGCGAACTTGACGATCGACATCGTCGCGCCGCTGGCGTGCTGGTACGTCTTGCCGAGCAGTTCATCCAGTTCGGCCCAGGCCTCTTCGGTGCCGGGCGCGTGGTCGACGACGATGTGATCGATCAACCAACTCTCGAGGCCGCGGCCCCAGGCCCACACGTCGATCTCGATGCGGTCTCTTTGCACGTCGGCGCCGGCCGTGAGAAACAGACCGTCCGCCGGAACGGCTCCCGGCTCGCCTTCCTCCCGGCGATCGTAGATGCGCTCCCAATCCGGGGCCTCGCCCGACTCCTGCCACGTCTCACCGAGGACCGTGTTCTTGTAGGTCTTCAGCAATTCATCATTGCCCTGCGCGGCTTCCCACTCGCGGGCGACGTCAGCCCAGGACAACCAGCCGACCGGCGAGTAAAGGCCGCTGATGTGGAAGCCGACGACGCGGGGATCGTCGCTCGTTCTGGTCGCGCGCCACTCGCCGGCGGCAAGCATACCGGTCTTCTCGTACTCCGCGATCGGCTCGTCGCAATGTTCGCAGACGTAGTGAGCGGTTTCGGGCTGTCCCTTTTCCCATCGGAGCCGCTCGAACTGCAGCCATTGAAACTCGCCACAGTGCGGGCACGGCACGAAGTACCGGCGTCGGTCTGAGGCTTGGTAATCTCTTTCGATCCTCGACACTCCCCGAATCGTCGGCGTGCTGACTTCGAAAATTTTGGCGCGGTGGCCGAACGTCCTGGTGCGCGCTTCGGCGAGCATAATCGGGTCGCCCTCGCCGTCAACGTCGGCTGGATAGGCATCGACCTCGTCCAGGAAGATGAACCGGGCCGGCATCGATCGCAGTCCGACCGCGCTGTTCGCCCCGGTAATGACAAGCTGCCCGCCAGGGAAGCGCTTCGACAGGACCGTGTTGCCTGAATCGCGGGCGCGCGCCGGCGGGACGATCTCCCGAAGCACCGGCGACTCGTCGATCAGCGGGCCGATGCGCTGCTGAGATAGGCGTTCCGCCAGCAGTTCGGTGGGCTGGACCGCCAGGAACGGGCCCGGCGTCTGGTGGATGCAGTAGCCGATCCAGTTGTTACCTCCCTCCGTCGCTCCGACCTGCGAGGCCTTCATGAAGACCACGGTCCGCACCGGGCTGACCGGTGACAACTCGTCCATGATCCCTCGCATGAACGGCACGCGTGAAGTTCGGTATCGGCCCGCCTCCGAGGCGGCACGCGAGGACAGCATGCGATGCTCGTCTGCCCACGCCGACACGGTGAGATCAGGATCGAGGCGCCGGCCGCTTGACCAGCCTTCAAGGAGTAGCTGTTCGTCCGATACCATCCGATCACGTCGGGAACTTGATGTCGGCAAGTTCGGTTGAATGCTCTCGGACGTGCTTCACCAGGGACTGCTCCATCGCGTGCGCGTCGATCTTCAACTCCCCTGCCATGATCGCGGCCACCCGCGCCGGCCACGCAAGCCAAGCATCGCGCTCGATGCGCGCCAGATTGAACACGGTCGCCACCGCGGTGTTCCGATCGATCAGGTCGCCGCGCAATTTCTGCAGCCGTAGCTGCCGCTCCTGGACCTTGAGCGCCTCGTTGGCGGTCTTCGCTCGGTGGAACGAGCCGTCAAGATCGGTCGATGGTCCGCGTTGCTTCGATGGATCGAGCGTCCCCGGCCGCTTGGCCTGCGACGCCTCCTGGTTGATCGAACCATCGG
>SDBV01012145.1_pt1 | contig 11071 bp, 9 predicted proteins | sample 2277081 | NCBI WGS metagenome assembly SDBV01 (sample SAMN10402039, study PRJNA504765) | marine sediment metagenome | isolation source: marine sediment core GS10_PC15, 223 cmbsf | place: Arctic Ocean: Southern Knipovich Ridge | collected 2010
GAAGCGAGGAAGAGTCCGATTCATACTAATTTCAGGAAAAAATGACACCAATTGTTCGGATCTTTTCACGCATAAGTTTGCGCTCGATCTTGCTAACTGTTTTTCAGTTAGCTGCGATCTCCGTGCTTCCTTCTGCGCAAAAATCTCTCTCCAATTAATGCCATTTTTTCCTGAAATTAGTATCTCGAAGCCAGGTCAGTTCAAGACGCGAAGCGCCGCAATGCAAAAACGCTAGTTTTTTGCATCTCTAGAGGCCCCTCCATAGAGGAATTATTCAACAACACCCCGAGAAAGGAGAAGGGGTTTGTCAAAGCTGCAGCCGTCTATTGAATTCAATTTTTGTCCGGTACAGAGGCAATACGGCTTCTTTGGAGCGAGATGGCGTTCAAGACGACAGAGATGGAGCTTAGCGCCATGGCAGCGCCGGCAACCATGGGGTTTAAAAAGCCGAAGGCTGCAAGGGGAATCCCTAAGATGTTGTAACCAAATGCAAAGCCGAGGTTCTGCTTCACCTTTTTAAAGGTCGCCTTGGCAAGGTCGACTGTGTGGACAACGCCCCTGATATGGGAGCGCATCAGCCCGACGGAGGCGGACTCCATGGCAACATCGGTCCCTGAGCCAATGGCAAAGCCGACATCGGCAGCAGCAAGCGCTGGCGCATCGTTGACTCCATCACCAACCATGCCCACGACTTTGCCTGCAGCCTTGGCATCTCTGACGCGATCTGCTTTTTCTGCAGGGAGTACCTCTGCTTCGAAGAGATCGACGCCAAGAGCATTGGCGACCTCTTCACCCACCTTTTCGCGATCACCGGTGAGCAAAATCACCTCAATACCCCGTTGCTGTAGCGCTTTCACAGCCTCGCGGCTTCCCTCCTTGATTTCATCGGAAAGGGTAAAATAGCCGAGAAGCTCATCCTTTGTTCCAAGGGCAACGACCATCCCCACTTCTTCAGCAAGCGCCTGGTCAAGTAGAGTCTGATCCACACCCTGCTGAGCCAGATAGGTCGTCGACCCAAGGAAATAGACCTGCTCGCTAAATTCTCCCTGCACTCCCCTTCCCGGTACCGAAAGAAATTGGTCCATGGGAAGCGAAACGATCTGTTGTCGCCGCAGGGCATCTGCCACGGCTCCTGATGCAGGGTGCTCTGAAGCTTCTGCGAGGGCCTTTGCGATCGGCCAAAATCGTTCATCCAGGCTGATCCTGGAAACTTTGATGATCCCTTCAGTTACTGTGTTTGTTTTGTCAACGAGGAGCCTTTCAATCTTTTGCGCTTTTTCAAGGGCTGCCGCATCTTTGATCAAGACGCCCATTTCGGCTCCCTTGGCACAGGCAACAATAATCACCATAGGAGTAGCAAGTCCAAGCGCACAGGGACAGGCGATGACGAGGACCGCAACAGCGTTGATGATCCCCTCTCCTCCCATACCGGCAATCCACCACCACAAAACCCAGGTGAGAAGCGCCACTACGAGCACAATGGGAACGAAAACAGCCGAAATTTTATCTGCGAGTCGCTCAATAGGCGCCTTAGAACCTTGTGCTTCGCGTACAAGACGTACAATATGGCCAAGTGCCGTCTCCTCTCCCACCTTGGTGGCTTTCGCAACCAAAGAGCCATGCTTGTTGATCGTTCCTGCATAAACCGGACTTTCGAGCTGTTTTTCGACTACAAGACTCTCTCCCGTAAGCATCGATTCATCGATGACAGAGGCGCCTTCCACAACGACTCCATCAACGGGAACGCGATCACCTGGGCGCACACGAAATAGCGCGCCGAGGGAAACCTCTACGGTTGGAATTTCTTTCCACTCCTCTCCTTCCTTCACCCAGGCCATTTTTGGCTGCAAAGATAGGAGTGCCTTCATCCCTCCGCGTGCCTTATCTGTTGCACGCTGCTCCAAAAGCCGTCCGATCAAAATAAAGGAGATTAAGACGCTACTCGTCTCAAAGTAGAGCCCACGACCTGGCTCAAAAAAGACAACATAGAGGCTAAAAAAGTAGGCTGCCGAAGTTCCCAAGGCAACGAGGGCATCCATACCGACAGAAGCGCGTTTTAACCCTTGGTAGGCTCCGAGGTAAAACACATACCCAGAGAAGAATTGTACTATTGTGGCTAAAATCCCCTGGATGAGTGGTGGAACAGGCACCCCAAACATTTGTAAAACGAGAGGAATGGAGAGTAGGGCAGCGACAACTGTGCGAATGACCAGCCAACGACTTGTGCTCTTATCGTCACATGCTGCGCAATGATTTTCCATCTAGGACCAACTGGTTATATACATTTTCCATCTGATCCAAGGTATGCTTGAGGGTAAAATTATTTTCAACAAGCCTACGTGCACGCCGTCCCATCTCTTGACGAGCATCAGGATCATCAAAGAGTTTGAGAACAGCGCTGGCCACTTTTTCTGGACTATTGGGAGGAACAAGAATTCCAGTCTCTCCTTGAATACACACCTCAGGGAGCCCTCCCACTGTCGTTGTCACAAGGGGTTTTTGGAAATAGGCAGCTTGCAGTGCTGCCTGAGAAATCCCCTCATTGGCCGTGCTTAAGAGGGTAAAAATATCAAGCGCATTTATCGCAGGAAAGGGGTTCTCCAAATGTCCTGTAAAATGAAGAATTCCCTCAAGCTCAAGTTCTTTGGCAAAGCCGCGGTATTCATCGACATACCCCCCTCCAATGATCACCCACTTGAGTTGAGAGATGTCTCTGAGCAGATGAGCCGCTCGTATGAAATCCTTAATTCCCTTCCAGGAGCGCACAAAGCAAGCGGTTCCCACGAGGCAATCGCCATCGGTAAGACCAAGACGCGCTCTAAAAGCCTCAGAAGATTCGGGAATGACTTTCATCTCGCTTGGATCAACTCCGGTGGCTACGCAACGACAGCGGGAGGCGGAAATGCGCGACTGAGAGACAATTGGTCCCACAACGCTGGTCGAAGTTGTGACCACAAAGTCGGCTAATTTATTATAGAGCAAACGGCTGTTGATCCCTTTGCGTATAGGCGTCGAAAGATGACGCGTGCGCAGCACCCGTTTATTTGCTATGCGAGCTGCAATCCCGCCAAGCCAACCATCTAAGGAGGAGTGGGTGTTCACAAGGTTTATCTTGTGTTTAGAAATAATCTTTAATAGCCGAGCAATCGTTTTGGCGGCGGAGGCTTTAGTAAAGTCACATTCATAGACAGTGAACCCCGCTTGCCGGGCAGGTTTTATCAAACCACCACCCCTAGCAACAGCTAGAAGGACCGTATGGCCCCGCTCGCGCATCCCTTCCGATTCACGCAAAATGCGCATCTCTTGGCCGCCCCATCCATTGGAGCTTTCTGTATGTAAGACATGCATAGCTACCTCGTGATTACCTCGGCAATTTTCCGATGGCCTGCGCAAAAAGAAAGGCTCTTAAGCTCATCATGATGTTTCCAGGAAAATCCCTCAACAGTTGATTTCTCTCGACTGAACCAGATGGATGGAAAAAGTGTCGCTCGAAATTTGGTAAATGTCTGCTTAAGACTCGGTAAGTCTTCTCTAAAAACGCACTCAAGAGCCCATCGCTCTTTTATTGCACGCGCTCGCGTCTTTACCGAAAGCCCTTTTCCATTTTCAAAGTAGGGAAATTGCCATAACCCTTGCATGACCCGATCTTCTACTTCTTTGCGCAGCAGATAATATTCTCCATAGCAGATAACTGGAACGAAACGATCCAGGGATACATATTGAATGGTTTGCCGCCGGATCGGAAGCTCTTTCTCCCTCCCCTTGCGATGAGCAAGGCAGCGATCTGCAAGAGGACACTCCTGGCATTTGGGGAGCTTTGTGCAAACAAGGGCTCCCAACTCAATCAACGCCTCCATGGTGACCCATGGCTCTTTTTCTGGTATGAGATCGAGGACATGGCCGCGGACGAGGGCGAGTGTCTTCTGAGAGGTAATCTCCTCCTCAATCTCAAATAATCGACTCACCACCCGAGCCACATTGCCATCGACTGCGGCAGCCTTCTGATGAAAAGCAAAGCTGCGAATGGCTCCCTGTGTGTAGGGGCCAATGCCTTTGATTTCTCTGAGCTTGCTCTCCTCAGAGGGCAACCTCCCCCCATGTTCCTCCAATACAAACTGGGCCCCTTGATGAAGGCTGCGCGCACGAGAGTAGTACCCCAGCCCTTCCCATGCTTTGACCACCTGCTCCTCTCGTGCATTAGCAAGGGCTTCAATCGTAGGAAACTGCGCCATAAACCTCTCAAAATAAGGGATCACCGCCATCACCTGCGTCTGCTGCAACATCACCTCAGAGACCCAGACGCGATAGGGAGTGGGACTCTCCCTCCAAGGAAGAGAACGACGCTGGCCCATAAACCACTGATTAAGCAAATCCATGAAAAGACAATAGCGCAACCACAAAATTTTTATCGATCTCTTGTAATAATGATGCGATCTTGGTACACGAGGAAGACCATGAATAAAATAACGCCTAAAGAAAATCTTAAAAAAACTCTCCAGCTAGAGATCAGCTTGATGAGAGAGCTTCTTTCTAATCTACATGAGGAAGAGCTGGCTCTAATGAGCAGCAACCGGCAGGATTGGGACCAAGTCATGAAAAGACGCTCCGATATGGTGCTCAACCTGCAAGAGTTACGTATTCAAAGACGTGTGGCAACAGGTGAGGTTTTAGATCGCGGTGAAAGCCCCCTGGATGTGCCTCTTGAACAACTCATCGACCCCGATGATGAAGATAGCTGCGAGCTTACCTCCCTTCTCGACCAGCTCCTTGCTCTGATTGAGAGGCTGAACCTACAGAATTGCCGCAATGACCAGCTCTTTGACCAGACCAAATATCTGGAAAAACCGCCGCTTTATTGCTCCTATCCTCACCCAAATTTCCAACCTATGACGGCTCGTAGACGCCCATACGTGAAGACGAAGACATCAAAAAAATGAATCGACTTGGCGGGATCCTACTCGCTCCTGATACCCACCACCTTGACCATTTAGCTCCCTTGTGCAGCCTCCTGAAGATCCCTCTGATCCTCTCGACTCAAGAGCAGCAGAGGCTAGCCACCACCTACTACCCAGACCTCGCCACCAGACCTCTCGAATCTGCGGAAGCCATCGTCAAACAATTTGATAGCCTCATCACCTCTACTCCCCGCGCGCTCTTTGACCAGACCTTCTTTTTCGCCCAACACCTTCTCGGCAAAGAGATTGAGACCTTCTGGTGCCCACATGGCAATTCAGATAAGGGACGGGTTAGCACCTTTATGGAAGGGCTAAAAGAAGAAGGGACCGCCTTAGTTTATGGCCCCTTAATGGCAGATTTTTTGAAAGCGAAAGGCATCACCGCTCAGCAGATTACCATTGGAAATTACCGCCTAGCCTACTTTGAAAAACATCGAGGGTTTTACAAAGGGCTGCTCCCTCCATTGCAAAAAACCACCACCCTCCTATGGGCGCCCACATGGAATGACGAAGAAAAAAGCAGCTCCTTCCCTTGGGCCCTGCAGCCTCTGCTCCAAAACCTTCCCGAAAAGTGGCAGCTGATCATCAAACTCCATCCCCACCTCTATGATCAGTTCACCTCCAAAATAGCCGCCCTCAAATCCCAGATCGAAGAGCGCCCAAATATCCACCTTGTCGAAGGATTTCCTCCCATATATCCCCTGCTTGAGAAAGTGGATCTCTACGTTGGAGATCGCTCCTCCATCGGCTATGACTATCTCGCCTTTGATCGCCCCATGGTTTTTTTCGATAAACCGAACCCGCACCTACCTCTTCTTAGCTGCGGGCCCACCGCTCCATTCGCTGATCCCTATCCCACGATCGTCGAGGAGCTCAGCAACAAAGAGCGCTACTCAGAGCAGAGGCAAAGGCTTTACAAGCAAACCTTCGCCGAATACAACCCATGTAAAGCGGATTTACATTCGCTCTCTCGACCTGCTTTTTAAGCCTGCTCCTAGGAACTTTTTCCAAGCTGTTATTTTGCTCTCCACAATAGCCCCTCAGTTTTGCCCATATTGAATGCTCTCGCGTTAAAGTGTACTAAGAGCGTTGCCCTCTTTGCGCTCGCCCATTCGTTTTCGGCTATGGGACTCCAAATTCAGCCTTTTCTACCACCTCAAAAAGAAATTTTTTCCTCTTCATAGGCAGCTTATGGATTGTACTTGCTAGAATCTAGGGTTTTATTCAACTTTTTCGACTCAAATCCAGGTAGAAAGGACATGTAACACTGTGCTATATTTGATCCTTAACTTGTAGCGCTCACATTGAAGTTAATGTCATAGATCGTCTTTTGGGCTCGTCAGCCTCTCCCCGCTGGATGAGCTTACCGTCGCAGAAATACGGCCACTAAGTGTCTACGTTTGTAGGTGCTCGACAAGCCAAGTAGATTAGCTGGGTATGTTGCTAATATTCGTGCTTCGGCACTTTGGACATTTAGATCCAAATAACCCAGCTTGCCATTCGTGTTTGCAACTGTTACAAATCTGATGAAAAGGTTTATCCCAGAAATCTCGAGACACTGAAGTGAAATAGCCACATTCATCGAAGAGAACAAGTGGAAGATAAAATTGATTTTCGGAGTCTATGTGAATCATTCCACCTAGGCCATCGTCCATTTTCTTCTTAACAAACTGTTCTTTGATGTAAATCTTGTCGCCGTTCTGCCACTTGATTATTTCAGGGGAGCGTGAAATAATCCCGTGGGTTAAGTAAATGGTTTGAGAGATTTGGTGTTCATTTTTTTGTCGATCAAGTCCTAGACCAAAAATCTGTGTTTGGGAAAAGAGAGTAAACAATACAAACAGGAAGCGGAGGTGTTTCATGGCGATCCTAAGCGTTTTTTTTACCCGCAGTTTAAAACATCTTTTTTTCTTTGCAATATTTTTTTTGACAAGTTGTTCAGTAAATCAAAGTAATGTTTCTCTACAATCATTTGATATTCCGATGGAAGATCGGGTTTGGATAGAAAAATTCATAAAAGATTTTTTCCTAACAGAATCGACGATTTACACACTGTTTGGCTCTAAACCCATGTCGGAGATTCCTCTTTGCTGTGCAGCAAAGGGTGACTGGCTCTCTGGTTATTCAAAGCTCATTCAAAATTACCCAGAAGAGAAAAAGCAAAAGGCTCTATCTGAGCTCGAAAGCTATATTGATGACTATGATTTACCCATCAACTGGAATAGATGGGTGAATTGGAGTTCCAAGAATCTTGATCGGTCGTTTTTGTTCTCGAAAAGAACAACTGATTCCAAAGATCTCTTTAGTATCTATGTGGTCAATGTTCAAGAAACGGCATGGATCCTTCAAAAGCATTATTCTCTGATTAGTCGCGAACTTGACATGGAGTTTGAGCCCCTTCAAGCCGTGTTGGAATTTGAAGATTTAGACTCTCTCTTTTGGCAAAAAGTTTTTAACAGTCATTTCGTGCAGGGGATTCTTCATGGTTACGGCAAGAGGAATTCCTACTTTTTTGACCGAAAAATACTCTTGCAAGAAAAAAATACTTTTGACCTTTATACCCACCCAATTTTCAAATCTGCCTTAGACATAAAGGACAAAAAAAAAGACTTGCCCTTGCCACGTTTCCGTTCTTTTTCTTCCGATCTATCGCAAGATCCCGCGCACCAAAAATACCAAAGAGAAAAGCAGCAAATTCGAAAGACTCTGAAGGAGAAAAACAAATTCGACCTTGTTTTAAAGCAATTGGGCTATCGAGCCAATTTTCAAAGCGAAGAGATTGCTTTTAATTAGCTGTGGCATCAATTGCATTTCCAGTCTCGCTTTTTGCTATCTTTGCAACCTCCTAACAAGCAAACCTTCGCCCAATGTAAAACGGATTTATACCGAAAGGGTTTCGAAAATTGGCCTATCAACGCTGAATTTCTACATGGTTTATTATACAAAAATTCTTGCTGCAAACGGATTGTTTATCTATACTACTGCGTCTCATGCAAAATGCCACTTCAAAAATTGGAGTAGGTTGATTGCGAGAAATTACCAACCTTAAGAAAGGAGTTTTTTATGGCCTCAAATGCTAATTTTATTCCAGATACTGTTAACAGTCTTATGAGTGAGTATTCAGGAGGGGTAATGCTAGGTCGAATCTCTCTGGAAGTAGCTGCAAGAGATACTTTGAAAAATAATGGTTTTATGGGATCATACAATGTTGTTTTCCTTACAAGTAGAGATTCTATAGAACATGAGGCCCCTGGATGTATTGCTGCGCCATTAGTCAATATGTTTGCAAAAGATAAATTAAGTTTAGGGGTAGCTGGACAAGGCAGTCAGCCCGTTCCGGTACGCATTTTTGCTCCAGCTCAACTTACTCTTACATCGCAGCACCTTTCTGTTGGAGATATTAAGTTTTTGGAAGAGCCTAAAAGTGGATTTCTTTCATGCAAAAAATTAACTTTGATTAAACCGACGGAAGACGAACCTGTCTATTTTGATTTGATAAAAAGCTGGGTCATTGACGACGAAACACAAATAGAGATCTTAAAACGTTGATGCTCTTTATAGGGATGTGTTCAGAGCGTATAAAAAAATATTTCTCAGAAAATAAAGGGCGGAAGGGCGAACAAACCGCCCTCCATAGGTCCATCATAGCGAGCGGCTTTGATCTATGTATGAAATTTTTGCGATAGTCCTCTACTTCTCTCTTCTTTTCTCCTATGTGAAGTTAAAACAGAAGAAGGGGCTCACACACATAGACTTTGTCATTGGAAAGCGCTCATTAAACAAGTGGACAACAGCTTTAGCTGCCCACGCAAGCGATATGAGCAACTGGCTATTTATGGCATACCCTGGAGCGGTCTTCGTTATGGGTGGGCTGCACATTTGGACTGCGCTTGGCCTCATTCTGATCATGTGGGTAAACTGGACCTTCATCGCGCCAAAGATACGTGTCGAAACTGAGAAGAAAGAGTGCATTACCCTCTGCGGATTTTTTGAGAGTAAACTTGATCAGAATTGGCCTTCTGGGCGTATTTTAACTTCTATCGTCTTATTTGTTTTTTACACAGTCTATGTGGCAGCTGTCCTCTGCGGCATAGGTCTACTTTTAAATACTCTCTTCCACCTCCCCCACCATTATGGAGCCATTATCGGTATCTTGCTTGTCCTCCCTTTTCTGCTCATCGGAGGGTATTCAACGCTTGCACAACTCGATCTCTTCCAGGGGATTTTTCTACTGTGTGTGATCCTCTTTACTCCATTATACATCATCCATCATACAGGAGGAATGGGCGCCATGATGGCCTCCGTTGCTCAAAATGGAAGATCTTTTAGCCTCTTTGGAGGAGCAGGGATTTCTTCAATCGGTGGCAGCCTCCTTTTGATGTTCGGATGGGGTCTGGGCTACCTTGGGCAGCCCCATATTTTGACCAAATTCATGGGAATTAAAAATCCGGAAGAGATCTCCGCCTCAAAAAAAATTGGGTTGAGCTGGCAGGTAATTTCACTACTGGCTGCAACACTCGTTGGCTTTGTTGGAATCGCTGTATTCAATACTTTGGAAAACCCTGAAAATGTCTTCATTGCCCTGGTCAGAGAGTTCTTTCCTCCCTTTGTTTCTGGCATCTTTTTGTGTGCCATCATCGCAGCTATCATCAATGCCATGAGCTCTATGCTCCTTGTGCTATCAACAACGATCGCCGAAGACTTTTATAGGCGCTTCTCTAAGAGCGTACCCTCTGAGAAAAAACAGCTGCTTGTCACACGCCTTGCCTGTATCCTTTCAGCGGTGATAGCTCTTACGATTGCACTCCCCAATTTTTCAACTATCGATGCTCTTGTTCTCTTTGCATGGTCTGGGCTTGGCGCTTCTTTTGGTCCCCTTTTAATTGCCTGTTTGTTTTTTAGCAGGGTGACGAAAATAGGCGCTTGGCTAGGGATTTTTTCAGGTGCATCGATTGCCTTTTTCTGGCCTATCCTCCAGACAAATATCCCGGCGCTTATCATTGCCTTCCCAGTGTCTCTTTTTGCTATCTTTGCCGCCTCCTATCTGTTTATCTATGAAAAGGCAACCATCAATGAATAGAGAAGTAGCGATACATACCGGCCCTTTTACTCATCTAGATCACCTGGTTCCCATATGTCTGAAGTTTGACCTGCCGCTGATCGTGACAGATGAAAAAGCTTATGCAATAGGGAAGGAATTCTATCCCCAAATCTCGCTTACTCTGATGGATCCAGCGGCGCTCTCATTACCATTTCTTGCTCGCTCTTTTGATACCATCTTCACCTGTGGAAAATTCTGGGCTCTAGAGCTTAGGCCTCTCCTCCAGCTTTTTCAATCAAAGCAGATGCGCTTTGTTTTCTGCCCGCATGGGAACTCTGACAAGGAAGCATTCCTGCAAAAGAGCGGTAAGAGCGTCTCTCAGGACACTGCTCTTGTCTATGGCCCTCAGATGGAAGCGCTCATGAAAAATAGCGCAGAAAAGCTCATTACCGTTGGCAACCTACGAGAGGGATTCTATAAAGAACATCAAGACCATTTTGATAAACTTTTTGAGGAGAAATTTTTCCTAAATCCTCTGAAAAAGACCATTCTCTATGCCCCTACCTGGGAGACAACGGCTACTGGAACCTCGTTCGTTTCCTCTGCTAGTGGTGTGATTGACCAGCTTGGCGATGGCTATAATCTACTTGTAAAGCCACACCCTCTGCTTGAGGAGAGCCATCCAGCCCACTATTATCGTATGGAGGGGAAGTGCAGCTCCCTGCCCGATGTCCATTTCATCGATGGCTTTCCAGCCATCTACCCGATTTTAGAGAAAACTGACATTTATCTCGGGGACCATTCCTCGATTGGCTACGATTTTTTACTCTACAACCGTCCCATCTTCTTTCTATCAGATAAGGCGGGACCGCTACAAAGCTGTGGGGAAACAATAAATCTGGAAGAGTTAAAGGAAAAAATAGCATCCAAACAGGTGGAGCTTTCAGGTGTACGAGAGAGGGTATACCGAACATGTTTCGAAAAAACCCCGCTCGAGAGAGCAGGGTCTAAATTACCGCCGTACTCAGAGTCGTCTTCTTCGACAACGGCAACTTCTTGCAGTTCTGTTAGCTCG
>SDBV01012146.1_pt1 | contig 11071 bp, 7 predicted proteins | sample 2277081 | NCBI WGS metagenome assembly SDBV01 (sample SAMN10402039, study PRJNA504765) | marine sediment metagenome | isolation source: marine sediment core GS10_PC15, 223 cmbsf | place: Arctic Ocean: Southern Knipovich Ridge | collected 2010
TCAGTAACTTCAATTTTGCAGAAGATTTAATGTACGAGATCGCAATATCGACTATGGATAGCATTTATTTTTTTATGTTGTTAGTGGGTAAAATGTCTAATTTTAAATTTTTGTTTTTATTTTTATTGCGAAGTCTAACCTTAATACTGTTCGTTTTCGTTGGGAAAACTTTTTGACCTCACATCCTCCATGTAATTCTGAACCGCACTCTTGATTTCCATCTGCAGGTTGTGATAGCGGCGAAGAAACCTGGGCGAAAACTCTTGTGTAATACCCAGCATATCGTGCAGAACCAGTACCTGGCCGTCCACCGCCGATCCGGCCCCGATCCCAATGGTTGGGATGTTAATGGCTTTGGTCACCTCACCTGCCAGCTTTGCCGGAATCTTTTCCAGCACCACCCCGAAGCATCCGGCGCTCGCAAGTGCAATTGCATCTGATTTCAATTTATCAGCCTCTTTCTTGTCTGTGGCACGAACCACATAAGTTCCGAACTTATGAATGGCCTGTGGGGTTAGCCCCAGATGGCCCATCACCGGTATACCCGCAGAAAGAATGCGTTCAACAGATTCCACGACCTCAACACCACCTTCAAGCTTGATGGCACTGGCACCGGTCTCCTTCATGATCCTGATGGCAGAAGCAAGCGCTCCCATGGAATTTCCCTGGTAAGTACCGAAGGGAAGGTCAACCATCACCATGGCCCGGCTTGTGGCCCTCACAACAGAAGCTGCATGGTAGATCATATTGTCCAGCGTAATGGGCAGTGTGGTTTCAAAACCTGCCATCACATTGGATGCAGAATCTCCCACAAGGATCACATCGATCCCGGCCTGGTCCACCAGGCGTGCAAATGAATAATCATAAGCCGTTAACATGGTTATTTTCTCCTCCTTGAGCTTCATGGCAAGAAGCACATGGGTGGTGACGTGTTTCACTTTTTTGTGCAGGGACATGATTATAAATGATTGGTTCAGCGCAAAGTTTAAAATAAATTTCCTTTTGACAGTCAATTTGTCAGTAAACCTGACAACATCCGATGAAATTACAACACAATATTGTGTCAGAATTGCACCACAACTGGTAAAATTCAAGTTGGCATAATCTATGATAGCTTAAAGATCAAAGTTCAAAGTTAAAAGTAAAAAGAAAAAAGAATATATTATGAGTAAAATTATTGGAATAGATCTTGGAACCACCAACTCCTGTGTAGCTGTGATGGAAGGGAATGAACCGGTTGTAATCCCCAACAGCGAAGGGAAGCGAACTACCCCATCCATGGTGGCATTTGTTGAGAATGGTGAAAGAAAAGTGGGTGATCCCGCCAAAAGGCAGGCCATTACCAATCCCACAAAGACCATTTCATCCATCAAACGATTTATGGGAGAAACCTATGACAGGGTGACCAAGGAGATTTCAAGGGCTACTTATAAGGTTGTTAAGGGTGAAAACAATACCCCCCGGGTACAGATTGATGACCGCAAATATTCTCCGCAGGAGATCTCAGCCATGGTGCTTCAGAAAATGAAAAAAACTGCTGAAGACTACCTGGGACATGAAGTATCTGACGCTGTTATCACTGTTCCCGCATATTTCAGTGATTCCCAGCGCCAGGCCACAAAAGAGGCCGGCGAAATCGCAGGTTTGACAGTAAAGAGGATCATCAACGAGCCTACGGCTGCCGCGCTGGCATACGGACTTGACAAGAAGACCACTGATCTGAAGATTGCTGTATTTGACCTGGGAGGTGGAACATTTGATATCTCCATCCTGGAACTTGGGGATGGCGTTTTCGAGGTAAAATCCACCAATGGAGATACCCACCTGGGTGGTGACGATATCGACCAGGTGATCATCGATTGGCTGGCTGAGGAGTTCAAAAAGGATGAAGGTCTCGATCTGAAAAAAGATCCCATGGCATTGCAACGCCTGAAGGAAGCTGCCGAAAAAGCCAAGATTGAGCTGTCCAGTTCTACCCAGACTGAGATCAATCTGCCCTATATCATGCCGGTGGACGGGGTTCCCAAACACCTGGTTAAGTCCCTTACAAGGGCCAAATTCGAATCCCTGGCCGATAAACTGATCCAGTCCACCATCGCGCCCTGTAAAAAAGCTTTGAAAGATTCAGGGCTGAGCCGGGATGAAATCAACGAAGTTATCCTGGTGGGTGGCTCTACCCGGATTCCTGCCATCCAGAAGGTGGTGGAAGACTTTTTCGGGAAGACTCCCTCAAAGGGTGTAAACCCGGATGAGGTAGTTGCCGTTGGAGCTGCCATCCAGGGAGGTGTACTTACCGGAGAGGTAAAGGATGTACTGCTGCTGGATGTGACCCCATTGTCACTGGGTATAGAAACCATGGGAAGTGTTGCCACCAACCTCATTGAGGCCAATACAACCATCCCTACCAAGAAAACCCAGACCTTCACCACTGCTTCCAACAATCAGCCTTCGGTGGAGATCCATGTACTCCAGGGAGAAAGATCCCTGGCCAAGGACAATAAGACCATCGGCCGGTTCCATCTTGATGGGATACCACCCTCTCCCCGTGGAGTACCTCAGATCGAGGTCTCTTTTGATATCGATGCCAATGGAATCCTGAATGTCTCTGCCAGGGACAAGGGAACCGGAAAAGAGCAGAGCATCCGCATTGAAGCCTCATCGGGACTCTCAGATGCAGAGATCGAAAGAATGAAGCAGGAGGCCAAGGAAAACGAAGAGGCTGATAAAACTGCCAGGGAACGCATTGAGAAACTTAACAATGCCGATAGCCAGATTTTCCAAACGGAAAAGCAGCTCGAGGAGTTTGGAGAGAAGATCCCGGCAGAAAAGAAGGCTCCCATCGAGGAGGCTCTGAACAAGCTGAAAGAGGCCCATAAGTCAGAGGATCTGGATGCCATTGATCAGGCCACAGAAGCTTTGAATACCGCATGGCAGGCAGCATCTCAGGATATATACAATGCACAGCAGGCCGGTGGAGATGCCGGGCAACCTGAGGGGCAGCCTGAGGGGCAGCCCGCCGGGGAACCATCGTCGGACAAAGGGGATGATGACGAGGTGACCGATGTTGACTTCGAAGAAGTAAAATAGATATATCAGGGCACCTTTAGCAGTGCCCGTTAGCACCGGAAAACGGTTTATGAAGAGGCTGTCTCACCAGGGACGGCCTCTTTGACTTTTATATTCGTTTAACTATATTTGGCCTGCTATGATAAGAGCAATGTTATTACTGATTCTTGCCGCAGGAGCAAATGGGCTGCATGGCCAGAACCTGGTGGATGAACAGGGTCAAAAGACCGGGGAATGGAAAGTGGAATACCCCGGTGGCAATACCCTGTATGAAGCCAGCTTCCGTGAGGGGAGACCGGTGGGACTGATGGTCCGGTTTTATGAGAGTGGTGCTGTTCGGGCCCGCATGATGTTCGATACCATTGAGGATCGAAGTTTCACCAGGTTGTACTACAAAAATGGGAAGCAGGCAGCTGAAGGCTGGTTTGTAAACAAGGTGAAAGATTCTGTATGGACATATTACTCAGAGATTGACGGGAATGTGAGGATCAGGGAACCCTATCTGGAAGGCAACCTTCATGGAGAGGCCAGGAGCTTCTATCCCGGTGGGATGGTCTCAGAACAGGTGAGTTGGGTACAGAACATCAGGGAAGGTCCCTGGAAACAATTTTACAAAGATGGTTCCCTGAGGCTTTACGGCCGCTATGAAAATGATATTCTGAATGGTCCCTACCAACTATATTATTCTGATAGTGTCCTGAAAGTCAGAGGAGTATACCTCGATAACAAATCACATGGCACATGGAGCTATTTTGATGAAGCAGGGGAGGAAATGTATGCCATAGAATTCCTGTTTGGGAAGGCTGTGGAACAGGAAAAATACCTGCAATTGATGCAGGATAGCCTGAGCCGGTTCGAGGTGATTGCGGAACCGGAGTTCATTAAGGGCACCTCTAAAAACTAGTTCTGTACATGAAGATCAAACTGGTCATTGGATTGCTGTTCATCATGTCTGTTGCCCCGGGACAACAGATTGCCGATAGCGTATACTGGGTCTATTTTACGGATAAAACCGGGAATGGGTATGCAGTTGATCATCCTGAAGCATTCCTTTCGGAGCGCTCTTTGAACAGGAGGGCGTGGCAGGACCTTGCCGTTGACCATACGGATCTTCCTGTCAACCAGTCCTATGTAGAGGAGCTGAAAGCAATGGGAGTGGAAATCAGGCACGTCTCCAGGTGGCTGAACGGGATTGCCTTTATCAATGCCGGTCAGCAATTGTTCGAACAGGTGCTCGCACTACCTTTTGCGGATACGGTGGCCTGGGAACCTGACAGGGATGATCTCTATTTTCCCGGAACTCCCACCGGCAACAGGTTTGAACCACCGCTCTCCTCCCCACCCGGATATGAATATGGAGTGGCAACCGAACAGATCCTGATGATGGATATGGATCTCCTGCACGAAAAAGGCTATACCGGGAGGGGTGTCTGGATCGCCGTTCTGGATGCAGGTTTCCGGAATGTGGACAGCCTGCCTTCATTTGAGGCCATGATCGGTGAAGGCCGATTGCTGGGAACCCGCAATTATGTCAATGATATCCCCGTTTTCCGGCAGAGTTCAACCCATGGCATGTACGTACTCTCCACCATGGGCGCTGAATGGAATGGCAATATGGTGGGTACCGCACCCCATGCCAGTTACTTTCTCTGCATGACCGAGAACATAGATCAGGAGACCCGTATCGAGGAAATTGCATGGATAGAGGCTGCCGAGTATATCGACAGCCTGGGATTTGATGTGATCAATACTTCCCTGGGTTACTCGGATTTCGACGGCACCGGTTTCGATTATACCTACCGGAACATGGATGGAAAAACCACCTTTATTTCGCGGGCAGCATCCCTGACTGCTGCAAAAGGGATTATTTCGGTGAACAGCGCCGGCAATTCAGGAAACGATTCGTGGTTTTATATTACGGCCCCTGCCGATGCAAATAACATACTTGCGGTCGGGGCAGTGGACAGCACCAATTTGATCGCAAACTTTAGCTCCAGGGGACCCTCTTTTGATGCAAGGATCAAGCCAGATGTGGTGGCCATGGGCGTTGCCACCGGTCTCCAGCATATAAATGGAGGTCTGGCCCGGGGAGGTGGCACCTCTTTTTCTTCACCACTCATTGCAGGTTCGGCGGCCAGCCTGTGGCAGGCCTATCCTGAAACACCCGCAAAAGAGCTGATCCATATGATCAGGCAGAGTGGTGACCTGAAAAAAAATCCGGATTCCACCTATGGCTTTGGGCTTCCCAGCTTTTTAAAAGCATACTGGAGCATCACCAGCACTCCTGCGCGGTTCGTGCCCGGACAGATGGAAATCTATCCAAATCCTGCCCGGCAATACATCATGGTCCGGTTGCCTGAAGATATTGCGGGGAGTTATGAACTGCGCTTCCTCGACATGAGCGGCAGGATCGTGGGGGCACAACTCGTTTCAATTCCAGGTCAGGTTACCCTGCCGGATCTGCTGGTTGGCGGCCTCTACATCCTGGAAATCAAAACACCCCGGGGTGTTTATCGCAGCCGGCTAATCAAAGAGTAATGGCTGAAGGTTCAATGTCATTGTCGGAAATCCTCCAGCAGGTCCGCAGCGTGCTGGGAAAGGAATTTCCCGGCACCTACTGGATCGTAGCCGAGATCCTTGAACTGCACGTAAACCGCAGTGGACATTGCTACATGGAGTTGATCGAAAAGAGCCTTGAAAATGACACGCTCCTGGCCAGGGCCAGGGGGACCATCTGGGCCTCAAGGTACAACATGCTTCGCCCCTTCTTCGAAACCTCCACAGGGACCGAATTGAAAAGTGGAATCAAATTGTTATGCAAAGCTTCCGTGGAATTTCATGCCCGGTATGGTTTCAGCCTTAATATCATTGATATCGATCCCAGTTATACAGTGGGCGACCTGGCCAGAAAGAAACAGGAGGTGATCACTAAGTTGCGTAAAGACGGGGTGATGGAAATGAACCGGGAGATCCCCTTTCCCACAGTCCCCCAACGCATTGCAGTAATTTCCTCGGAAACTGCTGCCGGCTATGGCGATTTTATGGAATCCATCCACAACAACAGCCAGGGCTTCTATTTTCACACCATGCTGTATCCGGCTGTCATGCAAGGTGATGAAGCTCCGGGTTCAATCATCAGTGCCCTGGACAAGGTATTTGAATCTGTGGGTGAATTTGACTGTGTAACCATTATCAGAGGAGGTGGATCAAAGGCAGACCTGGAGAGTTATAACAATTACGATCTGGCCTATTTCATCACCCAGTTTCCATTGCCGGTTATCACAGGGATCGGACATGAAAGGGATGAATCGGTGGCCGATATGGTGGCCTCCCATAGTCTGAAGACACCCACAGCTGTGGCTGAATTCCTCGTGGACCGGCTCCTCGCTTATGACCTCCGTCTGTCGGTTCTCCAGGATAAGCTGTCCGGCATTGTTAAAAGGATCGTACAGGTCCAGGCAGCCAGACTGGAACGTTTTTCGAGCAACCTGGAGCATCTTTCCGGAAGCTTCCTGCACAGGAAAACAGAGCATCTGAAGCAGGTCAGCATGCTCCTTCACCGGGAGATTAACAGCTACATGACAAGGAAAAAAGATCAGCTTACCCTGCTTGAAACCCGCATAGAACTTGTCAATCCTGAAAACATCCTCAAAAGGGGTTACTCCATCACCCTGCTTGAGGGGAAAGCCCTGTCGGGGATTAAAAATGTAAAACCCGGAGACCTCCTGGAAACCAGGGTCTATAACGGAAGAATCCTTAGTAAAGTTGAAAAAACCACTGGAAAAAATGGCCAAAGATAAAATAAATTATGCCGGCGCAGTAGAAGAAATTGAGACCATCCTTGAAAAGATCGAGGGGGGAGACCTGGGTGTGGATGAACTTGCAGAAAAAGTGGGCCGTGTTACCGAACTGCTGAAATCGTGCCGGGACATGTTATATAAGACCGAAGGACAGATCGACAAGATCCTGGGAGGGGAATAGCATCCATGCTATATAGTGTTTGAAAACTCCTGATTTTGTACTGTGCTTGATAAGAAAGCGACAATAACAAGGCTTGCGCGGTCTGAAAAAACAGGAGTTTACTATTCGTAAATGACTGGTTTAAAGACAAGCATAACGCAGTTATTGGTGTTTTCTTTCAACCACTATATATGCCTGGCTAGCGTCTCAAGCAACTCACTCACTTTGATAGGTTTGCTGAGATAATCGTCGCACCCGGCTTCCCTGCTGATCTCCCGTTCACCCGACATGGCATAAGCGGTCTGGGCAACCACAGGAAGATCGGGTCGCTCCTTCTTAATAACCTTTGTACACTCATACCCGTTAATGAGTGGTATCTGTATATCCATTAAGACAAGATCCAGGTCCTGGTGCTCCCTGAATAACTCAAGGGTTTCCTCTCCGTCCTGGGCCCACAGGATCACAACTCCTGTATCCTTTAAAGCTTCAAAAAGAAAATAGTAATTGGAATGGTCGTCCTCGGCAATCAGTATTTTTTTACCTTCCCATGATTTAATTTCTGAGGGAGGTGCCCTCAATGCTGCTTCATGCTTTAAGGGCACTTCATTCCGTGGAAGTACAAACCAGAACGTAGCTCCTTCACCTGACTTAGAATCCACACCTATCTTACCGCCCAGTATTTCGGTCAGGTTCTTGGAAATGGCAAGACCAAGGCCGGTACCTCCGTAAAGCTTTGTTTTGGTCTCATGTCCCTGCATGAAACGGTCAAAGATCAATTTCTGCTTCTCTCTCCTGATCCCGATACCCGAGTCCTTCACATAGAACAGGATCCCTTCCGGATGCTCCTCAATACCCAGCATAATTTCACCCTCTTCCGTGAATTTGACGGCATTGCTCAGCAGGTTGATAAGGATCTGTTTGAGCCTGAACGGATCGGTATAGATCGCCAGGTCGTTCACAGGCCAGTCCCACTTCAGAATGAATTTCACATGTTCCTTGCCGCTCCGTTTGATGTTCTGGATAAAGGTCAGGTGCAATTCCTTGAAAAGGTCCCTGATAAAGCACTCGGAAATATGAACGTTTACCTGTCCAGCCTCTATTTTTGCGATATCAATGATGTCATCAATAAGCCGCATCAGGTCATCGGCTCCCTGGTTAATCTGGGCAATGAAATCCCTGCGCTCTTCCGCTGTCAGGTCATCATCCGAAAGCAGATCTGAGAAACCCACGATGGCATTCATGGGTGTCCGGATCTCATGGGACATATTGGAAAGAAAGGCAGTTTTAAGCTTGTCCGATTCCTCAGCTCTGACCTTGGCTTCCAGCAAATCTTTTTCTGCCTTTTTCCTTTCAGTGATGTTCTTCAGGATGAGTACCATTGATTCGGGCTTCCCGTCGGTGGAATAGATGGCACCGCTCGAGACCTCCCCATCAAATACCACCCCGTCGGGTCGGACGATCTGGTACTCCCTGTTCTTCAGATACCCGGATTTCCAGGTCTGATTAAAATCCCTCATGGCCTGTCGCCAGTGCTTTTTATTAATAAATCGAAATACTTTCTGACCATATACCAGCTCTGGCTCCACCGCAAAAACCTCAATGAAGGCACTGTTAAAATCGAGGATCATCGCATTGGGATCTGTAACAAGCATCGGATCGGGGGATGCTTCAAACACCCGCCGTTGTTTCTCCTGGGTGGCCCTCAGATTATCCTGATGCCTCTTGCGGTCAATGGCCATGGCGATCTGGTCACTGGCAAATTCAAGCAATGAGGCATCCGATGGGGTATAGACCACATCGTCTGTATAGGATTGAACGGCAAATACACCGATGGTGGTCCCTTCATGCTTCAGGGGAACTCCCAGCCAGCTTTTGCACGGGGCTCCAACAGGTTCAATCTCGCCCAATTCTGTTAACTCCTTCTCACGGTCAGTGTCCACCAGCTGAGCTTCACCTGTTTTGATCACATAGCTGGTGAGGGTCTTGCGGGCAGGGAACTCGGTAAAGGAGTCCATTTCATCCTTCATAAACGGAAGGGTCAGGGTATCAGTACCCTCGTTATACAGGGCCAGGAAACAGTTGGTCGTATCCACAACCCTGCCCAGGTACTCCCTGATCTTGCCGTATAACTCTTCCAGGCTCTGGGTTGTAGACACCGCATTTGAAATATCAAACAGCACCTGCTTCACCTGGTCAGCCCGTTTTCTCTCATCAATGTTCTCATGAATACCCGTGAGCCTGATGGTATTTCCCTCTGCGTCAAGTTCTACGGCTCTTCCCATACTGCGAATCCAGGTGTAGGCCCCGTTTTTGTGCCTGAGCCGGAATTCGATCTCAAAAGAGGCATCCCGGTTCTTAATAACGTCCTCCACCGTCTTCACCGATTTCTCCCTGTCATCCGGATGTTGCAGGGAAGTCCAGGTGTCAAAAACCATGGGCAGTTCATCCGGACTATAACCCAGCATTGAAAACCATATGGGTGAAAAATAGACCTCATTGGTAACCAGGTTCCAGTCCCAGAGGCCCAGACCGGTGGCATGCAGGGCCAGGTTCAGGCGTTTCTCGTTCTCTTTGAGGGCATCCTGGTCCTTTCTTGACTCAGTGACATCCCTTGCCACACCAATGACAGAGTCAACCGCCCCGGAGTTCCCTATCTCGGGGTAAAGCCGCCATTCAAAGGTGTAAGTCTGACCGCCCATGCCAATATCAAATACAATGGAAATTGGTTTCCCCGATGTGAAAACTGTTTCAAGGGCCTCTTCCCAAAGCTTGACATTCTCCTCAGGGAAAATCCCCATCTCCCGGTGACTCTTGTTGATAAAATCCTTGATCTTCAATCCGGCTGAACCTTCAACCGCACCGTTCACATAGATATGCCGGTGGTTGCGGTCAAACCGCATGATCATATCCGGTGAATTCTCTGCAAGAGCCCTGAAATGTTCCTGGGATTTAAGGAGCGAATGCTCCAGCTTTTTCTGTTCGTCAATATTCCTGGTAACCAGCAGTATGTGAGGTTTCTCATCAATCTGAACTATGGAAAATGAGTTGAATGTCCAGAACCTGTGTCCGGTTTTTGTAATGTTCCGCCACTCAAACGACACCGGCTTCCCTTTGGCAGCTTCCTTAATAAGCTCCCTGGCACGATCGATGGTATAACCCTCATCCGCCGCGGAGTAGTCGTCGAGTACAACGGTCTTCATGTCATCCCCGGTAAAACCGAACATTTCCAGTAAGCGGGGATTGTAATCGGTGATTGCCCGTGTTTCAAAATCGATAAGCAGGATCCCGTCGTTGATCGATTTAAAAATGGACATGTACCTGTCACGCGACACACTGAGGGCACGTTCTGCCTCCTGCCGCTGCTTGATCACCCTGGAATACTTCCGCGATGAATAGACAGATGGGGCCAGTTTATACAGTTGTCCTTTTTGTACATAATCCCACACTCCGAGTTTGAGTGTATCCGCAGCCCTTCTTTCGTTCTTCTCACCCACCAGGTAGATCAATGGGACCTCCGAATAGTAAGGCTCCATCTCACTTTCCACCACCTCACGAAGGCTGTCGGGCAGATCATAATCGGAAATCATAAGATCGGGAGGATTATCTCTCAACCTGGTTCTCATCTTCTCACGGTCTGTTAAATGACAGTGTTCCACGTCAAATTTACCCTCCTTAAGGGTCAATAAGACATCCTTCACCACCATTGGGTCCAGGTTCCAGAAACATATATTTATTTTCAGACCGGCCATCGGGTTGAATCAACATTCCATGCTTTCGATGTTAAATTAATTAAAAAATATGAAACGAACATGATAAATTTTAATCAAATATTTCTCAAACAAGAATGATTAAAATTTTTTAAACGTATGAAACGTCCATGATACCTTTTTCAGAAACTCAGCCGGATACCGGCCATCAGATATGTTCCTGCCTGTGGATAAAATCCATCAAAAGAACCTTCCACTGCTCCCTGGTAGTACCTGTAAATCCATGCATTGGTCTCATATTCAACATTGAAAAGGTTCGAAACCTTCAGATGCACCGA
>SDBV01012147.1_pt1 | contig 11069 bp, 8 predicted proteins | sample 2277081 | NCBI WGS metagenome assembly SDBV01 (sample SAMN10402039, study PRJNA504765) | marine sediment metagenome | isolation source: marine sediment core GS10_PC15, 223 cmbsf | place: Arctic Ocean: Southern Knipovich Ridge | collected 2010
GAAAACATCTTATCACTATTAAACTTTTTTGCAATGTTGGAAGGTATTGATACTACTGATAATCCCAGAAGGTGGTATCATTTTTCTCTGTCAGGTGGTAGTGTTTATATGTGGTACTGAAAACCTAGACAGACCTTTTGTGTTAACTCAAGATAAAAAGCTGGTTACGGGCATGCCGTACATGTATAGCTAGGGCAATCGAACTGCTGCTGTAAGACTGGTTAAAACATGGGTTGAAGACAATATTATTTACCTTAATGTGGAGGAACTGAACTCACCCAAAACCTTCACGCTTTCATGGAACTTGGATTACCAAGGCAGTTATTACCTCTGGACTATCGCTGACCTTCCTACCCTCATTGATATGAGTGAAAAATGAAAGGATGTTATTATCACAATGTCAGCTAGTTACCATAATCCATTGAAAATAGTTTGAAAAAACATGGGGGGAAAGCGGTAACAAACGCATGCCTATCTGGATTAATACATATAAACCCACAAAGGATAAGATATGGAAATCCGAACAACCTTTCACCTTGTAACTGGAGACGAAGCCTACTCAATTTGGTTCGGTTACAACGATGGCGATACTGAATACTTTGATGCAATGATTTCTGTTGAACTCAACTTGGAATTAATAACAGGTGCTAATGGAGAGGTCTATGCTCATAGAAGTAACCTACCCTATCCGTACTCTCTCATGTTCAAACTAAGTGGTGCTTGGGAATTTACAGAGGACGCAGACCTTCTTCGTGAAAAGGGCTTGTTTCGATTGAAAGTTATTTACAGGAACTTTGCTTTTAACTGATGCGAGTATTGATTTTTTTACATTTTCGACTGTTGATAAAGGTTGACAACCTCTTTTCTAAGTTTTCTAACATCAGTCTCTTTGGCATTATCAGGTATCATTGCTACCGTATCCATTAATGCAGGGACTAAATCAGATTTGATTAAAAGTTCCTCCCTTACATAGTTTAGAATTGCAAGCCTCGAATAATATTCACTATTCGAATCCTTAGCATCTTGAATAGCCGTGATGTAGCTTTCTCTTCCAAGGTCAGGAAAGCCTTTGCGAAAAAATATAAGACCTCTTGTAGCAGTTAAACAGATTTTGGTTGATGTGTCAGACAACGAACTCTTCTCTAACCTATTTAGCAAAGACATAGCTTCATCAATCTTGTTCTCAAGGGCTAAAGAATAAACAAGATTATTTAATAATTGAGGGTCATTTGGATGTGACAATAACCCTGCTTTTAGAAAATCCCTTTCTGTCTCTCTATCATCAAGCAAACCACTAATGTGCGAGCCAAGAAGAACAGGGCGTTTTGAGAAAGGCATGTCTAAGAACCAATGAAATGAATCTCTCTGCGCTTCTTGGAGATTATTTTTATTAAAGTTGTCCAAAGCATTCGCCTCGAAATTGCACTTGACTTGGAAGTCATCTAAATTAAGTTCTAACCTGTCATCAATTTTAGATGCCCATTCTATCTGCGCTAATGCATTATCATTTGGGGCAATCAATGCTTTCTGAAAAAACAAGCGACTCTTTTTATTACTCCCATTTAATATTTCTACAGTGCCAATTGAACTTGCCAACTCAGTAAAGCTAAAGGGTGAATAATTCATTGAGGAAACCATTTCAATCCCTCGTTTTATGAACCTTGAATTTCTTCCTCTTAGTGTGGCTAATGATATTTCAGCTGAAGTTAGCCAAGGGTCGAAATTCGTTAACCTATTTTTCCTGACTATATCGTGCGAAAACTCTAACTCATCGTAGCGAGCAAATAGTCTTACAGCAGACCTAAGAACAAATCTGTTTTCAGGAGCAAGATGAAGAGCTACTTTCATAGAAGAAACAGATTGTTCTTGTTGCCCAATAATAGAGTACAGCCTTGACAACTCTACCCAGACAATTGGATTGAAGTGAAACTCTCTCGATAGTCCTTTTAGAGAATGAATCTTCTCCCAAATCTGTTCAGATTTAATATAGTTCTCGCAATCACTTATTGTATAAGTTTTAAGGTTGATATGGTTATTGTTACCAGATTGTCCAAAAGTGATTCGTTCAGCAATCGAAATTTGAGTCTTGGTAGCACCCTTTGAGTTACTCAAGACGAAGTTTGCCGCTTCAATAACAGTCTTATCTGTCTCAAATCCGTTAACAATTGCAGCACTCAATAAATCTCCAGCATGTGGTATGCTTCGATTCTGTATGAACTCAACTTTGTAATCTTCGATTGAAAATGAAACATCAGGTTTCGGAGTAGAATGGTTGGATACATCTAATTCCCCAAGCATAGCAGTTCTTTTAAAACTTCTCCAATTGGGGATAACTCTTCTATCCTTATTTTCGAAAAAATTAGCCATCTACTTTTTTATTAAGTATTCTGCTTTCCTTTTAAGAAGGTCGAAGCGTGTAACAAATCTTTCAAGGTTAAGATTACTCCCTTTTAAGGCGATTGTCCGAGGGTGACCTCTCCCTTCAGGAAAAGGGAAACACAACTTCTCCACCAATTCCAATATATGCTTTTGGAAATATGGATGCTCTATGCTCTCTCCAAATTCAGTCAGTGCTTTTGAGAATCCTTCAGCGATATATGGTCTCACCTCTTCAAATGCTCCTCTCCAAAGCTCCCATCTAAAACTATCTGGAATATGTTTGAGAAGCAATGCTGACATACTAACACCAGCAAAATAAAATACTATCATACTACCCAGTAAATAACAATCTGTTGCAAATACTCGTTTATGCCAGTCAATTTCATAATACCCATACATTATTTCTGGGGGAGCATAATTTAAATCACCTGAGAACTTTAAATCATCATATGGACTTGCAAGGTCTTTGCATATTGACCTACCCAAATCGCCAAGTTTAGATTCTGACTTAAATACTAAGATATTTGATGGTTTTAAGTCTTGATGTGATATTTCAATTGCATGAAGTTGTTTCAAGCCCACTGCTATATCGTGTAGGGATTTCAATTTCCATGCGAAATCAAGTTTATCTGAGAACTCAAGTCTATTTCTTACATCTCCATCTGCTAAATCGAATATTAAATATGGTACAATGGATATTGAGAATCCACTAATCATCTCTTGCCCCGCTTCTTTCACAAAAGCCACCTTAGTCACATGATGATTTCGACAGTGATTAGATAAGTCTCTTTCATATTGATAGGCATTAATCATATCACCCATGATGTCAACAACTTCTTTGTCAGGCTCTGCAATCTGAAAGAATTTCGCAAAATCAAAAGCTTTGAGAAAACATATTTCCCCTTCCTTTTTCACTTTATAACATACAGAGAAGAATGAACCTGTTGAATTGTCAGTTTTGACAAACTTTTCGAGAACCTCCCAACCAGTTTTAAGAGTAATACCTTTTAAATTGTGTGCTGCATTCGCTTCCATAAAACAATGAAGTATATGACAATGATTCTAATTTAACCGTAAGAATTATTCCCTGTTATAATAACTCACATTTGCATTCGGGAAGAAAATCCTTGGTATCAGATGGTACTGTCAAACTTACAAGTTTTTAGCTATTCCCACTTATTGTTCCAATAATATTATTTAAACAAAGCATGTCTGCTGAATAACATATAATTCATTGGGTTACATTCTGCCTTTTGCGACATTAAGAAGTAGACTCAATAACAAAATGTTATGAAAACTAAATCAGAACAACTCCAACACCTAAAAGGTGAGCTAGCCTACGTTTTATATTGGGAGCAAGTATACAAATGCCGACCTCGACTTTCAACAGTAGAAACAATTGACCTTAATCTTGAGATTATTATTGATGATAGGCAGACCATATTAGCATTTCGCCATGACCTTCCAAAAGACATGATGGGACAGGTTTTAAATGCAGGGCATTGGCAGGTCTATATTGAAGAGAGCCAATGTATTGAAGCAGTCCAGAGACTTCGTTCTTTTATTGGAAGGTTGAGGACTGATTTCTGTCTGAATTGAAAAGGAATAATTTCTTATTGTTTCAGATACTCTTTAAAGTCATCAATTTCTTCCGAAATGTTTTTACCAAATAGGTCTTTCAAAACTGATTAAATGTCTATTATCTATCCTAAAGATAGACATTATAGTCTTGATTTATAACTCGTTTCAGAGATGAATAATGCATTGCAATAACCAATCATAATGAATACCTTAGATGCCATAATTTTGCTTCTCAGAAGAAATTCCTTGTTTATTTGTGGAGAGTGAGGTAATTCCTACATGGGAAGCGGTATAATTATATGCATTTAACACTTTAAAACTAACATGTCTGAAGACCATAAACAACAGCTAAACCAGCAACTCTGGAACATAGCCAATGACCTTAGAGGTAAGATGGATGCCGATGAATACCGTGATTACATTCTTGGCTTCATATTCTACAAGTATCTATCAGAAAAGATGATGCTGTATGCCAATGAGATTCTCAGGGAGGACAAAATGGTGTACATGGATATCAAAGAAAAAACTGAACTTGGTCAGCAGTACCTTGAAGCCGTAAGGGAAGAGTCGCTGGAGAAACTTGGTTATTTCCTTAAGCCATCCGAACTCTTCTGTGAGATTGCCAGACGTGGAAATGGAAACGGTGGCAAAGAAAGTAATTTCATTATTGAAGAACTCGATGGCATACTGACCAACATCCAAAACAGCACGATGGGTACGGATAGCGAAGAAGACTTCGATAATCTCTTCGAAGACCTTGAACTGAATAGCACCAAACTCGGAAAAACGGTTGACCAACGAAACGCAACCATCGCCAAGATTCTTTCACGTCTTGATAAGATTGACTTCCAACTTGAAAACACCGAAATTGATGTGCTCGGTGATGCTTATGAGTACCTCATCGGTCAATTCGCAAGTGGTGCTGGTAAGAAGGCAGGTGAATTCTACACACCACAACAAGCCAGTAAAATTCTTGCGAGAATAGTAACGCTGGGTAAAACCAGAATCAAATCAGCATATGACCCAACTGTCGGTAGTGCATCGCTTATGTTGAGGCTTGCAAAGCAGTGTGAAGTTCTGAACTTCTATGGTCAGGAACTCAACCGAACCACTTACAACCTTTGCAGAATGAATATGATTCTGCATGACGTGCATTACAGCAAATTTGATATCAGGCTTGAAGACACAATTGAGCATCCCCAACATAATAAACTGGAAGCCGAAGCCGTGGTTGCAAATCCGCCATTTAGTGCTAAGTGGAGTGCCAACCAGTTATTCATGACAGATGACAGGTTCAGTGAATACGGTAGACTTGCACCTGCATCTAAAGCCGATTTTGCCTTCATACAGCACATGATATATCATCTGGCAGAAAATGGCACAATGGCTGTTATAATGCCTCATGGCGTGCTTTTTAGAGGTGCTGCTGAAGGTCATATAAGGAAGTACCTGATAGAAGAGAAAAACTATCTGGATGCCGTAATCGGACTTCCAGCAAATATCTTTTTTGGCACAAGTATACCCACATGTATACTGGTGTTTAAGAAGTGCAGGGAACAACCTGACGACATATTATTCATTGATGCCAGCCAACATTTCGAAAAGGTCAAAACACAGAATTTCCTTCGTGATGAAGATGTTGACCGTATTGTGGATACCTATGCAAAAAGAATTTCTATTGACAAGTACAGTTTTGTTGCGGGTCTCGATGAAGTCAGGGAGAACGATTACAACTTGAATATCCCTCGGTATGTCGATACCTTCGAGGAAGAAGAACCTGTTGATATCGTTGAAGTCGCTGGTGAACTGGTGTCACTGGAATCTGCTATGAAAGCAAATGATAAGACCATTCAGGGTTTCTGTAACGAGTTAAACATCCCAACACCATTTTAGGTTATGGAGAAACAAAGGAATTTACCTGATTTACGTTTCCCAGAATTTATGGAAGAATGGGATAAAAAGAAGTTGAAAGAATTAGCCAGTTTCTATTCTGGCGGAACACCTTTAACAAGTAAAAGAAAGTATTATAACGGTGAAATTCCTTTTATACGTTCAGGTGAAATAGACTCAATTTTTACGGAGCAATTTATTACTGAAGACGGGTTGAGAAACTCATCAGCAAAAATGGTTGAGACAGGTGACATATTATACGCTTTATATGGCGCTACAAGTGGTGAAGTGGCAATTTCAAAAATTGCTGGTGCTATTAATCAGGCAATTCTTTGTATAAGGTCAACACAAGACCATTACTACATCTACACTTATCTTCTGTTAAAAAAAGACACTATCATTAAATCATTTTTACAAGGGGGGCAAGGGAATCTATCTGCTGAAATAATTAAAAAATTACCAATTCATATCCCCAGCCTTCTCGAACAACAAAAAATCGCCTCCTTTGTCACCGCCATTGACCAAAAAATATCCCAACTCAAGCAAAAGAAGACCTTGCTGGAACAATACAAAAAAGGGGTGATGCAAAAAATCTTCTCTCAGAAAATCAGGTTCAGGGATGATAATGGGCAGGAGTTTCCGATGTGGGAGAAGAAGAAATTGGGAGATATAGGTGATTTTAAAAATGGAATAAACAAAGGCAAAGAAGATTTTGGTTTTGGAATTCCTTTTATCAATCTGATGGATGTTTTTGGTAAGCCAATAATTTCAAATTCGGAATTAGATTTAGTCAATGCAACAGAGAAAGAAGTTGAACTTTATGCATTAAAAAAAGGAGATGTTTTATTCATACGCTCATCTGTAAAAAGGGAAGGAGTGGGTGAGACTTCACTGGTATTAGAAGACCTAAACAATATCGTTTACAGTGGTTTCTTAATTCGATTTCGGGATACCAAAATATCATTGTCCTTGAAATTCAAAATATATTGCTTTTCAAATTCATTGTTTAGGAAAAAGTTGATTTCAATGAGTACTACAAGTGCTAATACGAATATTAATCAAGAATCATTATCCGAATTAATAATTGAAATTCCCTGCACTGAAGAACAAACCAAAATTGCTAACTTCTTATCATCCATCGATGATAAAATCAATCATATTCAAAACCAAATAGAAAAAGCCGAACTTTGGAAGAAAGGTCTGCTTCAAAAAATGTTTGTGTAAAGAGTTTAGATAATATGACTACAACATACTACATAGATAAGTTTGAACAAATTATAGAAATCGGAACGACCTTTGGATATAATTGGTATAGAGGTCATTCAAAAATTGTTAATGAACTTACTCCAAGTGTTTTCCGAGGCAAATATTTAAACGATATTTATCAAGCATTTAACCCTGATGTCGAATTAAAATTAGCAAGTGATTTTAAAAGGAAAGCACCTTCGATATCTAAATCTCTACCAAAACAGAACAACCATATCGAATGGCTATTTTTAATGCAGCATCACGGTGTTCCAACAAGGCTACTTGATTGGACAGAAAATATATTAGCAGCCACCTTTTTTGCTGTCACTAATGATTATGACCAAGATGGTGAGATTTGGTCAATGCTACCATGGGAATTAAATAAAAATCATGGTATTTGGGGATTACCATTAATTGGAAAATCACCAATAGTTAAGTTTCTATCCCATGAGATTTTTCATACAAACCCTGAGAAACTGGCTGAGGAATACAAACTCAAAGAAATCCCAAGAACACCCATGGCACTTCAGCCACCACTTAAACATCCAAGATACGCAGCACAACAAAGTTGTTTTACCATTCACCCCGTACCTTCAGAAGGGAATACTATTCCAGAGTTAATTACGGATGAAAAGTTCCTTATTAGGTATATTATACCCAAGGGACAGAAGAAGAAATTTGAAACGAAACTACGCTATCTGGGAATATCTTACGTATCACTATTCCCAGATTTAGAAGGTCTTGCAAAAACAATTGTTAAACAAGAGGATTCCATTGGCTGGGGGCAACCATCACCGTTAAAATATAGAGAATACAAAGATTAACAGAAATACCAATGTCACGCCAACCCGAACTCATACTCGAAGAAAAACTGATTCAGCAATTATCTGAACTCGGTTATGGTTTGGTGTATCTTAAAAATGAATCCGAGGTCATTGCTAACCTCAAAACCCAACTTGAAAAGCATAACGAAATCAAGTTCAGTGATTCGGAGTTCGAGAAGGTGCTGAACATACTCAGCAAGGGTTCTGTTTTTGAGAAAGCCAAGACCCTTAGAGCCAAGCAACATATTCAGAAGGATAACGGTGATAATCTTTACTTTGAATTTATTAATACTGACCATTGGTGTCAAAACCAGTATCAGGTCACTCATCAGGTTGCCGTGGAAGGCAAGTATAAGAATCGTTATGATGTAACACTGCTGGTGAATGGTCTGCCTCTGGTTCAAATCGAATTGAAACGTAAGGGACTTGAACTCAAAGAAGCCTTCAACCAAATCAACAGATACCAACGTCATAGTTTCGGTGCTGGGTATGGTTTGTTCCAGTACGTCCAGATTTTCGTTATCAGTAATGGTGTCAACACCAAATACTATGCGAACAATCGCAGACAATCATTCAAGCAGACCTTCTTCTGGACTGATGAACATAACAAACGAATAACTAATATCCTTAACGGTTTTACATCGGACTTCCTCGAACCCTGCCATATCAGCAAGATGATATGCAAGTATGTGGTACTGAATGAAACCTATAAAATATTAATGGTTCTCCGACCCTATCAGTATTATGCTGTTGAAGCACTTGTTGACAGGGTCTTGCATAGCAGAAAGAATGGATATGTCTGGCACACCACGGGTTCAGGAAAGACGTTGACGAGTTTCAAGGCGAGTCAAGTCTTAATGGGTCTGCCAAAGGTCAAGAAAATTGTATTTGTTGTAGATAGACGTGACCTTGATTACCAAACCAACAAGGAATTTAATGCATTCTCCAAGGGTTGCGTTGATGGCACGGATAATACCCGACAATTGGTTAAGCAATTCGGTGATGACACTAAACTTATTGTCACCACGATTCAGAAACTCAACACCGCCATCAGCAAGAAACAGTATCTCCAGAAGATGGAGGAAATCAGGGATGAAAGAATCGTGTTTATTTTCGATGAGTGCCATCGTTCGCAGTTCGGTGAGACCCACGGAAGAATCACGGAATTCTTCACTAACATCCAGATGTTCGGGTTCACAGGAACTCCAATATTTGCCGATAATGCCGTTAAGAATGTCCTGGGTAAACGTACAACCAAAGACCTGTTCGGAGAGTGCCTTCACAAGTACGTCATCACTGATGCTATCCGAGATGAAAACGTGCTGAAGTTCAGCATAGAGTATGTCGGGAAATACAGGGATAGGAACAGTGCCAATGACATCGATATTCAAGTCGAGGCAATCGATGTTGAGGAATTATTGGAGTCAGAAGAACGACTTGAAAAGATTACCGACTACATACTTGCATATCATGGCAAGAAGACCCATAATAAGACGTTTACAGGTATGTTTGCCGTCAGTAGTGTAAAGACCCTAATCAAGTACTACGAGGTCTTTAAACGTAAGAAAATCGAGGGTGAACACGACCTGAGAATTGCCACTATCTTCAGCTACACAGCCAATGAAGATGATGCTGATGCCGATGGCTTCATTCCTGAAGAATTACCGATGGCTGCCGAACCTGAATTGGTTTATAGAAACTCTCATACCCGTGAGAAACTTGATGAATTTATCGAGGACTACAACCAGATGTTTGGCAGTGCTTATTCAACTAAAGACAATCAGTCATACTATAACTACTACAATGACATCAGCAAAAAAGTCAAGGAACGCAAAATTGACATCTTGCTTGTCGTGAATATGTTTCTGACTGGTTTTGACAGTCCATCATTGAATACACTTTATGTCGATAAAAATCTCAGGTATCACGGTCTTATTCAATCGTTTTCCCGTACAAACCGCATAATCAACGAACTCAAGTCTCAGGGCAACATCGTGGCATTCCGAAACCTAAAAGATGCCACGGATGAAGCCATAACACTTTTTAGCAACAAGGATGCCATAGAAGAAATCATCATAAAACCCTATGATGACTACGTCAGGGCATTCAACCAGGCTTACAAGCACATGTTGAGCATTGCGCCAACAGTGGATAGCGTTAATGACTTGGAGGCAGAGGACGATGAATTGGAATTCATAACGGCATTCCGAAGTCTTATGAGAATCAGGAATATTCTGACTTCTTTTTCAGACTTCAAGTGGGAAGACGTGTACATGGATGAACAGGAATTCGAGGATTACAAGTCAAAGTACCTCGACCTGCATGATAAGGTCAAGAGTAGTCATGAAGCCGATAAGGTCAGCATTCTCGATGACGTGGATTTTGAACTTGAACTGATACACAGGGACGAAATCAATGTAAGTTACATCATCCAACTTCTTATAAGACTGAAAGCAAACCAAAAAAAGGATGCCGAGCAGGTCGAGAAGGAAATCCAGAACCTCTTGAACACCGAAACCCAGTTGCGTAGCAAGAAAGAACTCATAGAGAGGTTCATCAGGGAGAATCTTGCAGGTATCAAAAATACAGATGATATCCCTCAGGAGTTCGAGAAATACTGGAACTTCGAACAGGACAAGGCATTCTTGAGACTGGTTAAGGACGAAAACCTAAGCAAGGAGAGAACCCAGGCACTTATCGAGCACTTCATTTATGCCGAGAAAGAACCCATGCGTGACGAGATTCTTGAACTTTTAGATGGAGACAAACCAACGCTGCTTCATCGCAAATCAATTGGCGATAGGATTTTGAAGCGTATTGTGGATTTTGTTGACACCTTTATAAATGGGGTGGCTGGGAGTTGAGTTATACGATAATTAATGGCTATACATCAGATACTTATCTGCGAGCATCTAAGATATTGAAGTGGAAAACATCTATCTCATTTATATACAGTGTAATCCATAGCTTTATAAGGTCTCCGTAGGCTGATATACTTATTTGTTAATCTAATTTTCGGAAACGCTTTAGGCGCCACCCCAAAACAGTACCACTGATCACTAAAAAACGGTACCACTGAAAAGCGGTATCAGTAAACAATGTGATTAAGAGTTTTCAAAGTTTCATTTCACGAGACAAATTCCGATC
>SDBV01012148.1_pt1 | contig 11068 bp, 9 predicted proteins | sample 2277081 | NCBI WGS metagenome assembly SDBV01 (sample SAMN10402039, study PRJNA504765) | marine sediment metagenome | isolation source: marine sediment core GS10_PC15, 223 cmbsf | place: Arctic Ocean: Southern Knipovich Ridge | collected 2010
CTATTCACCCTTATAATACAGGGAAAGAAATCAGGGGAAAAAATCTAAAAGAGGAAGTATTCAATGACTCCAAATATTCTTTTTATAACCACTGACCAGCAGCGTATCGATACTCTGGGCTGTTATGGCAATAATATAATCAAAACTCCGAATCTGGATAAACTTGCCTCGGAGGGAGTTCTTTTAGAACGAGCATATTGTGAAAGCCCGGTCTGTATTCCATCACGGGTAACTATGATTACAGGCAAAGCTGCTCGTCATCATGGAGCATCTCTCCACAATACTTCAATGAGAACTGATGAAAAAACACTCGGGGATGTTTTACAAAAAAAAGGTTATAAAACAGGTTTTATTGGCAAACCACACTTCAAATCACAACAGCACAGAGGAACAGAAGAGTCCATAGCTGACTGGCGGGATGGACTCAGGGACGGCTGGACAGGTCCTTATGCAGGATTTCAGGAAGTAGAGTTGATTTTAGGTCATTCAAATCCTCTGGTAGGCCATTATGGAGAATTTATTAAAAAAAATGCTCCTGAAGCAGCGCTGGAATTCTCAGATCTACGTGTCAGGACCTATCCATTTAAATCGGGTAAGGGTGTTCATGAGAATAATATCCCCGAGGAATATCACTCTTCATCCTATGTGGGAGAGAGAACATGTTTATTTATGGAAAAGTCGGTCAAAGAGAAAACCCCATTTTACTGTTTTGCCAGTTTTCCAGACCCCCACTGGCCAATTATGCCGCCTAAAGAGTATTTTCATCTATATGATGATATTTCTGTTCTGGAAAATATTCCGGAAAATCAAGAGCATTTAAAAATAGACTATCCCCGTCAGTATAAGGATGCGGTTAAAATGATGAAAGGAACCGGTACACTTCATTATGATGGTGCCGGACACAAAATGGAAAACCCGGATGAGGCTGAAGCTATCATGAGAACATATTGGGGTGCCGTTACACTAATAGATAAAAATGTAGGGAAGATACTTGATAAACTTGATGATCTTGGATTAAAGGAAAATACCATTGTTGTTTTTACTACAGATCATGGTGAGTTTATGGGATCCCATGGTTTAATGGCTAAAGGAGCATTCCTTTATGAATCATATGTTCATGTCCCTTTTATCTGTCGATATCCTGCAGGAGAAATAAGTTCTGGACGAAGATCTGATTCCTTATTTTCTTTTGTAGATATTGTCCCTACCTTGCTTGATCTCTGCAATATATCCGGTCAGGAAATGTACTCAGACGGCTTTTCCCAAAAATTAGTTTTGACAGGGGAAACTTCCTCCATGAGAGAAGCGGTTCTGATTCATCACCCGAACAACGATCAGAAAGTTCCTGTTTCTGCCCTGTTTTCAGATGATAAACTTGACAGTGCCTGTATTAATCCTGACCTATACGCAATTATCACTACTCGCTGGAAACTTGTATATTATGCAGGACAAAAGAATTCCTTATTGTTTGATCTGGAAAATGATCCTGAAGAACTGGAAAATCTGTATCAGAAAAAAGAATACAGGGATATTGGCCAAGTTTTGGAAAAGAGATTGCTCAACGAGCTGATACTCACTCCTGACCGTCAGAAGCTGTATGAAAGGACTACAGCCGATCAATATGGAAAACATTTTATGACCTACAAAATATGGGGGAAGGAATATGATGAAATCCTTAAAAAAACCTAATATTTTTTTATGCCTGATCAGTGGAATCCTGACTATCTTGGTTTTTTGGATAAAGTACCGATCAGAACTCCAAATATTGACAAATTAAAAGAGCTGGGTCTGTATTTTCCAAATACAGTCACACCCTCAACCCTCTGTGCACCGCCAAGAGCCTGTCTTTCATCGAGTAAAGGCTATGGTCGGAATGGAGTTTTTAATAACTACTCAGATCTTCCCCTTGATGAGATTACTTATTACAAACTCCTTTGCTTGCTACGCCCCGAAGGGTGAACTCCAGAATAGTATCAAAATCTCTGCTTTCAAACATCACAATTAAGGCAATACTGAAAACGGTAAGAATCAATCCTTAATCCATTAGTACCCCATGTATTTCTTATTGAGCAACCTCTTCAGGTTTTACGAACCGCTGGCCTGCTATTTTTGATCGTTCCGCAGGAATAATCACCGGTTCCTTTTCTCCCGCATCCAGCATTCTCCGAATCAGCCTGCCCCGCATATACTCAGCGACCTTCTCATGGCTTTCATGATTGATAAGATTGTGCAGCTCATAGGGATCTGACTTTATATCGTAAAGAAAATCTTCCTTATATGTCTCTGCCTTACTCGAATTAGAACCGTTTTTTCCTGGAGCCCTGACACTGTATTTCCACCTCTTTGTTCTTACAGCTCGTCCGACCTGGGATTCACTTATTTGAATAAACACATCTTCATTGATTGAGTCAACCTCCCTGTTAAGTAGAGGTATAAGGCTTTTCCCGTCCATAGTACCGGGATTGGGTATACCGGCGGCTTCTAACAGAGTAGGGGTGAAATCCAGAAGACTTACAAGACCGTCTATTCTCCCTCTTCCTGTAAATCCCGGGCCTGTTGCAGCAGCAGGAATCCGCACTGAACTTTCATGACAGGAGCGCTTATAATCGTCGTGACACCCTTCGTCAAGTGTTTGGTTTCGCGTTCGGAAATGGCATCCATGATCGGATGTGAAAAGCACAATCGTATTATCAGCTAAATCGAGACTCTTAAGAGCATCCATAATACGTCCGAAAGCCTCATCCAGTCTTTTCACCATACCATAATAACCTCCTATATGACCCGGCGCAGACCCGCAATATGCAGCTAAATCCGGAGGAGTCCAGCGGCCGGTATATTTTCCCTCGTATCCCTCAGGTGCGGGAAAAGAATCAGTACTGTTCTGAAAGTGAGGCTCCATATGAGAGAGAAATAGAAAAAAGGGATCTTCTTTATTATTATCGATATAGCGGATTGCCGCATCAGTGAGGGCGTCTACACGGTAGCCTGGAAGCTTTACCGGATTATTATCATTATCAAAAAGGGTCGTGCTGTAGCTGTCAGAGACAAACTCAAGGAGATCTGCTGCCAGCCAGTAATCATATCCTCCCCTGCGGTTTTCAGGGACCGGTTCCTGCCCTCCGTAGATACCGGGTTCTACTCCTCCGAGATGCCATTTCCCTATGTATCCGGTTCGGTATCCGGCTTTCTTAAAAAGCTTTGCCAGGGTTGTATCATCCTCTCTCAGAGGAATACCATTCCGAAAGACTCCGGTATTTGTGGCATACATTCCTGTTTGAAGACATGACCGAGCCGGAGCGCATACCGGCTGACAGGTAAAAGTATTGGCAAAATGGGTGCCTGCAGCGGCCGTCCTGTCAAAATTCGACATCAAATTCAGGGGATTCCCATGAAGTCCTGATGTATCCCATCGATGCTGATCAGTAAAAAAAACAACAACATTCGGCTGTCTCATTAGTTTGTCCTCTCTTTATTAAAATATTCTTGGGCGGTATAAATCCATACTTTGTAGTTCTCCGCCATCAGTAGCGCCCAGTAAAAATGCCGTACCTGATGTTCGCTCATTACTTGTCCATCTTTTTAAATAAATACCTACTAATTTTTATAATTATTGTAAGGAGTGTTTTTGATATTGTCAACAATACAGAGGTTTTTACGATGTATCACCTTTTTAGAATTTGAGGGCTATGTTGCTTCAATAATCTTTAATAAGTGCAGTATTGTTTGATATATTAGAGATTATAGCCCCAATATACTGTTGAAACCATACACATCGCAACAAACTTTATATTTAATATAGCTTGTTGCGTTGTCCTTTTAATTCTATTTTTAACCTTCTTCAAAACAGATTTTCAACTGGTAGTACCATAGAATTTTAACACTAAGACTGAAATTACCATGTTTTTAGCAATTATGGGATTAAAATCCTAACTATTTACAGATTTTTAGAGTTTGTAAATTTAGAAGCATACACCTATCCATTAATATCATAATAAATGAGCAATTTTTTTATTATCCGGCTCTTACAAGGGACTTAATTAAATCAGGTTTACCCTCCTTAGTTCAGCCAACAGCAAGAGAAAGCATTATGATAAATGCCAATCCTACTTTTATACTCATTTCCTTCTGCTCATGTTATGGTTTTTTACACTTCCTGCACTTGAGCGGTAATAATGGTGATGCACCCTGATAAAATCTCCATCTTATTTATAACACCTGATTTTTATCAAATTCAGCATCAGGAATCTTGTTGATTCCCTGATGCATACTCTGATTATTATAATATGTAACATATTCAGAGATGATGTTTCCAACCTGCTTCCTTGAAATGATCAAGTGCTTCTCTTCTGACGGTTCCATTCAATCTTTCAATATAAGTATTCATATTCCAGTCAAACCATAATAATAATCTCACTGGAACAAGCTTTGCTTGTTTGGGAGAGCAAGTGAAGCATTAATACCCGCAATACAATAGTCAGAATAAATAAAAGAAGTGAATTGAGGTGTATTATCATATATTAGTGTTTTTGGTTCAGGAGTATTTTAAGTAAAATCAATTATTTGTTGTCTGACGAATTCTCTGCTTGGGAATTCTGTCAGCTTCCAGTGAATGATTTTTCTGGAATTTAGTTCAATAATGATGAGGAGATATAATCTTCTGCCAAAAAGAGTATCAATCGTCATGAAATCCATAGCAAAAAGAGTGTCCCAATGCATCTTTAAGAACTTTTTCCAGGAACCATTTGGTTGAATTAGACCTTGCTTCCGGAAAGTCCTGATTATTTTGTTCACAGTTGTAAAATGAATATCAATATTAATTTTCTTCAGTTCGTTAGCAATTTTTTTACAGCTCCAAAGAGAGTTTTCCTGCTTCATCTCAAGAATCAAATTTTTGATGTCTCTGGTAACAGACTTCCTTCCGTGTGATTTACGTTTATAGCTCCAGAAGTTCTTTATGAATCTGCGTTGACAGATCAAGACAGTGTCTGGTTTGGCTATCGTCAGATGATTAATTGCTCTCTTGGATAGAGCATTTATCATTGCAAGAGAGAATTTATCCCCCTTCTTGAAGTGGAGTTTCTTATTCTGTAGATTGAGATGTCGTCTGTAAATCTCATTTTCTTTTTTGAGGAGTAGCATTGTAAAAATGACATTTTCCCTTTTTCTGAAAATTGTTTTAACTACCGAATCGAGTAGTGAGATTAGAAAGTTTAACATGATATTATTATAGTCTGATTGTTTAATATGGTAAATTTACTTAATTAGAACTATGTCATAGTCCGGATGTAAAAAACTAACCCACGCGCCGAATAAAGCTGCCAAGAGAAGAAACAACATTAGGAATAATTATAGTAATAAAAAATTATTAAATTCTTCCTTGACAATTTGTGTAAGTATGGTATACTTACTAACCTATAGGAATAATATGAAAACAAAAGGCGATCCAGAAAATGCACGTTTGATAAATCGATCTTTGATTCTGAAAGAATTGAGAATCAAGGATATGGTTTCTCGAGCAGATTTAGCTAGATCGATAAATTTAAGTAAGATGACTATTTCTGCAATTGTCTCTGATTTAATAAATGAAAAATTAATATGTGAGACAGGTGTTAGTGATTCTATGAAGCAGGGTGGAAGAAAGCCGATTCTTTTGACCTTATGTACTATAGAAAAATATGTAATAGCCGTTGATGTTGGATTAACGAATACGGCAGTTTCAATTGGAAACTTGAAGGGTGATTTGATACAGAAGTTGAGAGTACTCACTAGACGGAATCACGACCAGGAATCAATTCTTGAACAAATAACAGAGCTCGTAAATAATCTGATAGATGACTCAGGATTTAACAAGTCTTCATTTTTAGGGGTAGGATTGTCTATTGGTGGGTTGGTAGAAAAACAATCAGGCTATATATCTTTATCTCCCGATTTTAACTGGAAAGATGTTCCTTTAAGATCTTTGTTAGAGGAGACACTAAAACTTCCTGTTATCGTGGATAATTGCACTAGGGCGATGGCTTTAGGTGAAAAATGGCACGGTTCAGCAAGTAATACGGATAATTTTATCTTTATCAATATCGGATTCGGCATAGGATCAGCTATCGTTATCAAAAATCAGATATATGAAAAAAACAGTGAATTTGGTCATGTTTATATTACAAGTAAGGATGTCAGATGTGACTGTGGTAAACAGGGATGTCTCGAATCTGTAGCTTCGGGACAGGCAATAGAGAGGATTGCCAACCAGAAAATAAAAGAGAAGAATGGAAGCTGGTATTCTGCTAAAGATGTTGCTGATCTTGCATTAAAGGGTGATTTGGAAGCAAAGCAGATTTTTCAAGATGCAGGCAAGTATTTAGGTCGGGCTTTGTCTATGGTCGCAAACCTTTTTAATCCTGATAAAATTATTATTGGCGGGGGGGTAGCTAATTCTGGAGAATTACTACTAGAGCCCTTAATTAAAGAATTTCGCATTCATAGTATGGATATTATCAGTGATTCAACACAATTAGAATTGTCTGAATTGGGAATAGATGCCGGTATTGTTGGAGCTGTATCACTGGCATTAGATAAATATGTATTTCATTCGGAAAGGATGTTGTAATGAAAGAAACAGGAATATTAAATAGGAAATTGTCGGAACTTCTTGCTACTCAAGGGCATCAGGATCAAATGATGGTTTGTGATGCCGGATTTGCCATCCCCGAAAGTGTAACTGTTGTTGATCTCAGCCTGAAAAAGAACAACCCCCTGATAGATCAGGTATTGGACGAGTTGAAGAGCCATTACTCGATAGAAAAAATAATTATGGCTGAAGAAACAAAAATTATTAGCCCTTCAAAATTTGAAAAAGTCAGAGAGATTATTGGAAAAGAAATAGATTGTGAAACTATAGCTCATACAAAACTTAAAGAGCTAAGTCATAACGTAAAATTTGTTATACGAACTGGTGATTTTACAGCGTATTCCAATGTACTTCTGATCTCTGGACCTGGAGACCGCTGGTATTTGGAAAATCCAGATGGTAAAAATTAGGAGAAAAATATGAAACAACAAATCATGACTGAACCGGGGAAAATAATTTTTAATAAAATCCCTATTCCAGAGCCAAAAGCTGGGGAAGTTCTGATAAAAATAGTGAGAATTGGTGTCTGCGGCAGTGACATCCATGTGAATCATGGCAAACACCCCTACACATCTTATCCTGTGACTCAGGGGCATGAAGTCTCGGGTGTCATCGAAAAATGTGGATCAAGTGTCAATGTCTTCAAAAAGGGAGACCTGGTTACCATACAGCCTCAGGTCGTCTGCGGAACCTGTTACTCCTGTACTCATGGTGGTTATCATATCTGCGACAGTTTGAAAGTCATGGGATTCCAGACCACCGGAATGGCTTCGGACTATTTCTGTACCGATGCTGAAAGGGTTTTGAAACTCCCCGATGGAATGTCTCCCGATGAAGGAGCCATGGTAGAACCTTTAGCCGTTGCCTGTCACGCACTTTCACGATCAATTGATGTATCGGGAAAGAACGTACTGATTATGGGCGCCGGTCCAATCGGAAATCTGGTTGGTCAGGCAGCAAAAGGTCTGGGGGCTAAAGCTGTTCTTATCACTGACTTAAGTGACTTCAGACTGGAACTGGCTGTAAAAGTCGGTATTGATTATACGGTAAATCCATCAAAAGAAGATCTCGGTGAGGCAATTGCCAAGTCCTTCGGTGATGATAAGGCTGATCTTATTCTCGAATGTGTCGGTGTTCAGGCCACTATGGAAGCTGCCATAACTAATGCACGAAAAGGAACTGATATCATTGTTGTCGGTGTATTTGGAGATAAAGCTCTTGTGGACCTGGGGCTAGTTCAGGATCATGAGATCCGCATGATCGGAACCGCCATGTACCAGACCAGAGATTATCTGGCGGCCATAGATTTGATCCAGAAAGGAGCTATTCAACTGAAGCCCCTGATGACAGATCATTTTTCTTTTGATGATTATGAGAAGGCCTATACCTTCCTGGATGAGAAAAAAGACAGGGCAATGAAAGTTTTCATTGATATTGACAAATAAGGACATAATTATGACAGAGACAAATAAAATAGAACAAGTCTGTTTTGATCAGACTATAGAAGCAATTGATCCTGCTTCAGTACATCAGGTAAAACTGGCAAGCGGCAAGATTATGCCCGTCGCTGCCTTTGGTACTTTTCACTCCGACTGGGCCCAGGATTATATGTTCGATGCAACCCTGGAAGCTATTCGCATCGGATGGCGACACATTGACACTGCAAGAGCCTATGAAAATGAAGAAATTGTCGGTCAGGCCATTGCTGAAGCTATCAAAAGGGGGTATATCACCTCTGCTGATGAGCTCTTTATTACGGCTAAACTCTGGAACGGGAAAATGGCCAAAGAGGATGTTGCTCCAGCTTTTGAGAACACCTTAAAAGCTCTTGGAGTCGAGAAAGTCGATCTCTATTTAAACCACTGGCCCTGGCCGAATGTACATACTCCGGGCGCCGCCATCGATCATAAGAATCCCAACGCCGTACCCTACATCCAAGAGGAGTTTATGGAAACCTGGGGAGAAATTCTCAAACTGAAAAAGGCCGGTAAGATTGTTGATGTGGGTACTTCGAACCATACCAAAGGCACCATGCAGATGCTGCTTCGCGACTGTGCTCCCGATGAGAGACCTGTAGTCAACCAGATGGAGATGCACCCTCTCTTTTCTCAGAATGAGTTGCGTCGATACTTTCAGTCTGAAAATATTGTTTGTGTAGGATATATGGCGATGGGTTCGCCAAATCGTCCGGCCCGTGATTCATTTAAAGAACACAGAAACGATATGGTTGATCCGACTATGGAGGCAATTGCAAAAGAGCTGGGGGTTGTTCCTCCGACTGTTTGTCTTAGCTGGGCAGTACAGCGGGAAAATAAGAGTGGTGGATTTGTGGCTATGGCGACACGTTCCGACTGGATCATGAGCAACCTGGAAAATGCTACACACGACCTGCTTTCTAAAGAGCAGCTTATCAGAATGAGTGGTGATGGTACCAAAGGGAGTGACGGCATTGATGCCAACAATCGGCTTATATGGGGGCAGGTTTTTCTCTGGACCGAAGCGGATGATGACTGCCGTGTTCTTTGGAATGACTCTCAACTTTTTGAGACAAGATCAGACTATCTTGATTTCAAAAAAGCCTGGAATGAATATTCCATTATTAAAAAAGCTAAAACCTTTCAGGTCAAATAAAAAGATCTGTACTTAATTTTCATAATAGATCCTACCCGGAAGGGGTAAGGATCATTGATGCAAAGGGAAAATCGTTGAAAGGAGGGGACTATATGCCGCCGAAAATTTGGTAAAATCATCGGGATTAAGGGATATATGATCGATGAATACAAAAAGCTAAGAACATCAGGATAAAATGATTGTTTTTGGTACCGGTTTTGCTATCTCTGATGTTTCTGCACTGTTAGATATGAGTTCCTCTATTGTGACACTTAATAACTACTTTTTTTAGTATATCAAGTATCTACTAATTTAGGGGAAACGTCATAAGTTTTGTACCAATCAATTTAATTGATTGTAATATTTTTTAAGGAGCAAGAAGAATGAGTAAAAGAAAGTTATTATTGAGTGCTTTGGTTTTAATTTTTTGCAGCACAATGATGTTTGCTGCCGGAAATCAGGATTCAAAGTCTTCAGATGAAACCATTACACTGAAGTTTTGGAGACATGGTACGCAGACAGTTTGGACTGACTATACCAAAGAATTCATAAAGCGTTATGAAGCTAAGAATCCCAATATTAAAATAGAATACGAATATTATCCTCCCTTTGATACGTTCCAGAGGCTGAATGTTGCTTTTACTGCTGGAGTGGGACCTGATATAGTGGGAGTTAGTTTGAATCATGTAGCTTTGTATGCAGAGAAAAAACAGTTTATGGCTTTGGATGATTATATTAACTCATGGCCTGCTAAAGATGATTTGATGGAATCCATGTTGGCTGCCTCAGAATTAAAGGGTAAACATTACGCAGTAGCATATCATCCTGATCCATACGTTTTTGCTTACAGAAAAGACTATTTCAGGGAAGCAGGGCTTGATCCTGAAGATCCTCCGGATACATGGGAAAAACTTGCGGAAATTGCTCCAAAACTTACTATAAGAGATGGAGACCTAGTAACAAGAGCGGGATATCTCCTTCCGATAGATGATTACCTTTCCATGGTTCCTTTTGCTGTCATGTTAGGAGCTGAGTTTATTTCATCAGGCACCAATCCACAACCGACATTTAATCAGAAGCCATGGGTAGATGCGCTGACATTTATGACAAAAATGTTTAAAGATGAAAAGGTTTCCCTGGAAACCATCATGAAAAGTGAGTGGAGTTCATCCACCTTCGCAAAAGGCAATGCAGCAATAGCTCAGGTTAATTCAACAATGTTAAGTATTTTAACAAAATCAAACCCCGATGCGGAAATCGGATACTTTCAATTGAAAGCTAAAGAAAACGGCCCTACCAGTAATTGGAATGGTGCATGGTTATTGTCTATTAATGAAAACAGTCAGCATAAAGATGAATCCTGGGCATTTATCGAAGAATGGATGAGTAGCGAAAATATGTGGAAGATGTATCAAGCTACAGGAAATCTACCACCACTGAAAAGTCTCAAAGAAAAATTTGTAGAATCTGCAGTAGATCTGGAATTGAACAATGCACTGTTTGCTGCCATTGGAACCGGCCTAGGAAACCCTCTGGTACCATGGTCTGGTTTACAGAGTGTCTACGTCAACCAGGCTATGGCACAAGCTTACTATGGAGAAAAAACTCCCGAAGCTGCCCTGAATGATAATTATAATCTTCTAATGGAGGAAATTAAAAAAGCGAATTACTAATTCATTTATTAGGGCTGTCCGGGTGCACAATCCTTTACGGATACAGGATAGTCCTGTTTTTACTGACCATTCCAATATTTGATATGAAGGTAAATCATGAAGAAACTTAAACACAATGGAACTGGTCATTTAATGATACTTCCATGTTATTTTATTTACT
>SDBV01012149.1_pt1 | contig 11066 bp, 7 predicted proteins | sample 2277081 | NCBI WGS metagenome assembly SDBV01 (sample SAMN10402039, study PRJNA504765) | marine sediment metagenome | isolation source: marine sediment core GS10_PC15, 223 cmbsf | place: Arctic Ocean: Southern Knipovich Ridge | collected 2010
AACCGATTACGATCTTGTTCATTCGTTTTTCGGATTTCCAACGGCTTTTCTTTGCTATCGCGATTATATGCATACGCCTTATATCATCTCTTTGCGGGGTTCGGATGTTCCCGGTTATAATGTCCGGCTTGGCCTGGATTATATACTGCTTTCGGGTTTGTTCAAGAAGATATGGCGTAACGCATCTGCGGTGGTTGCCAACAGCAAAGGTTTAGCGGAGCTTGCGAATAAGTTCATGCCTCGGCTTGATATAGAAATTATCAGCAACGGTGTTTATGCGGATCGGTTCTCGCCGTCGGACGCGGAGCGTTCTTTAGATCCGGTCAGGTTGCTTACGGTTTGTCGTCTTATAAGCAGGAAGCGCATCGACATATTGATCGAAGCTGCGGCGAAGCTAAAGAAAGACGGCGTAAATGTCCGGCTGAGCATCGCAGGCGAAGGGAATTTATCTGACGGACTGAAAGGCATTGCTGAAAGCTGCGGCGTCGAAAACGAAGTTAACTTTTTGGGAAGGGTTTCCGCCGAGGATATGCCGGGGGTGTATCGTGACAACGATATTTTCGTAATGAGCAGCGCTCATGAGGGGATGAGTAATGCGATGCTGGAAGCGATAGCCTCGGGGCTTGCGATAGTGACGACCAGGTGCGAAGGCGTCGAAGAACTTGTACAAAACAACGGTATCGTTGTAGAAACCGCCGATGCCGAGGCGATAAGCAGGGCGGTAGCGGAAATAGTAAACGATCCTCAAAGGTATTCGGAGTTTAGCTCTGCGGCGTGCGAACGCGCCGAACTGTTTACCTGGGGTAACATGGCCCAGGAATATTTGAAGTGTTATAAAGAAACGATCGAACGGAAAAGCAATGGCTGAGGGCATTGATAAGATCAAAGTATGTTTTGTGGTTCCGAAGGTGTATCCTTTGTTCGATAGATCCCTGAAAAGTGTGTTTGGCGGGGCCGAGGTCGATGTCTATCTGCTTGGTACCGAGCTTGCCAAGGATGACAGTTTCGATGTTAGCTATGTCTGTGCCGATTATGGGCAAAACAAAATTGAGACATTTGAAGGCGTTAAAGTATTTAAGAGCCTGACGTTCAAAGAAAACCAACTGTTTGGTGCGATGAAGATATGGCGTGCGATGAAAGCCGCAGACGCCGATGTATATATTCTAAAGACAGCTTCACCGGGCGTTCCGTTGGCTGCGATGTTCTGTAAACTTAACGGTAAAAAGTTTGTTTACAGAACCGCTCATCGTCGGGAGTGTGACGGTACATACATAAAAAGCCACCCGTTGCTGGGCAAAGGTTTTGTGTGGGGGTTAAAGAAGGCTGTGGCGGTATTGAGCCAGAATTTAGAAGATGCAGAAGCACTTGAGAGCACGACAGGTGTGCGGTCAAAAGTTATAGCTAACGGGCATCGTCTTGGTGAGGTCGTAAGCTCACAAAAAGAATCTGTGCTGTGGGTTGGAAGAAGCGCGGAAGTTAAACGGCCGCGGTTATTTGTCGAACTTGCGGAAAAAAATCCGGGTCAAAAATTCGTAATGGTTTGTCCGAGGGCGACCGATGACGATAAATACGACAGCCTTTTGTATTATGCAAAAGGAGTAAGTAATTTGGAATTTCACAAGCGTGTGGATTTCTCCGAAATAGACAAGTTTTTTGCACGGGCAAAGGTTTTTGTAAACACCAGCACCTCGGAAGGGTTTGCGAATACCTTTATACAGGCGTGTAAGAATTCAACGGCGATACTTTCGCTTGCGGTCGATCCTGATGGGTTTATCGAAAAGAACGCATGCGGGGTGTGTTGTAAGGACGATCCGAGTAAATTACAACATGGGCTTGATTTCCTGCTGGAAAGGGACCGCTTCGTCGAGATCGGGCAAAGCGGAAGGCAATACGCCGAGAATAATCATGATGTCAGTAAGATCGTCGAAGAATATAAAATGCTTTTTAGAGAGCTTGTTGGCTAATAGAGTTCAACGGGATGCAGGTAACGGAATGTGCGGGATATTAGGTTTTAACTGGGAAGACAGAGACAGGCTTGTTGCACTTGCCGGTCTGCTTGAACATCGCGGGCCGGAGCAGGAGGGGTATCATGTCAGTGATGGGGTTTCGATAGGGCATAAGCGTCTTTGTATTCTGGATCTGTCCGAAAAGGGCATCCAGCCGATGTATAACGAACAGAGGAATATCTGCGTTTCTTATAACGGTGAGATATATAACTTTGAAGAGCTTAGAAAAGAGCTTGAAAGCTGTGGGCATATTTTTAAGTCGAACACCGATACCGAAGTGCTTGTACATGGATACGAGCAGTGGGGCAGAAAAGTTCTCGGTAGACTTAACGGCCAGTTTGCTTTTTGTATTTTCGATGCGTCCAAACAAAAACTGCTGCTTGGGCGGGACAGACTTGGCATAAAGCCGTTGTATTATTACTGCAAGGGTGATAAATTCATATTTAGTTCTGAGTTGAAGGTGATGTTAAAGAGCGATATCGAAAAAGAAATCAACAAGGACGTGCTTGACCATTATATGATATTTGGGTATACGCCATCTGAAGAATCAATATTGTGTGATGTGAAAAAACTTTTGCCCGGCAGATGGCTTGAGTATGACCTTGATAGAAAACAATTAGGCGATCGCGGCTGCTACTGGGAGCTGGATTATTGTGAAGATAACAGCATTAGCGAAATAGAATGGCAGGAGCAGTTGAGGGAGCTTATAAGCAAGAGCACGAAAAGGCGATTGATAAGCGATGTTCCGCTGGGGGCGTTTTTGTCAGGAGGTGTGGACAGCTCAATAATTGTAGCAATGATGCGGGAACATGTTAGCGACCTGCAAACATTTTCTATCAGGTTCGATCATGAGGAATTTAACGAGTCGCAGTATGCAAAGATCGTTTCGGATATGTTCGATACGAATCATTTCGAGATAGAGTTTAATTCCAAGGATGTCGGAGAACTGATACCGGGGCTTGTATATAATTATGATGAGCCGTTCAGTGACCCGTCAATGATACCTACGTATCTTGTGTCAAAGGTTGCCAAAGAGCATGTTACAGTTAGCCTGTCCGGGACTGGCGGTGACGAGTTGTTCGGGGGATATAACCGTTACAACGAATTTGCTACACTTAAAAGACTTAATTTGCTGCCGGTTTTTGTTAAGTGTGTGCTGGACGGTTCGGTTGGGGCTGTCAATGTGTTTTTAGGGAGCGACAAGCTTAATAAGCTGCGGAGTTTTCTGGGCGATAAAGAGCCGGGGTATGTTTTATACGCTAAGCTGTTAAGTTATATGTTCAGGGAAAAGAACGAGCAGACGAAGGGTCTGGAGTCGTTGAACTATCTTAGCGGGTATTTTAAGTATGACGACGATCTGACGAACCTGCTTAATACGGACATGTGCGAATATTTGCCAAACGATCTGCTTGTGAAGGAGGACAGAGCATCAACGGCAGTAAGTTTGGAGGCGAGGGTTCCGTTTTTGGACCATGAATTAGTTGAGTTTGCGGCGAAGATGCCTGCGAAGCTTAAGATCAGGGGGGGCGAGACGAAATATATTTTGAAAAAGAGCTTTGAAGGCATACTGCCAAAGGAGATACTATACAGAAAGAAGCGTGGTTTTGGTGTGCCGCTGGTGCATTATTTTAGAGGGCCGTTGAAAGATTTTGCGTATAGAGAGATATTTGATTTTGACGGATATAATTATTACGATAGAAATATGATCAGGAAGATGTGGGGCAGGCATCAGGGTGGGAAAAGCGATTACTCGCGTATCCTTTTTAGCGTGATTGTTTTTAATATGTGGTACAAAAAGTGGATGGGATAACAGAGGGATAAATGGCGGGAAAACCTATCAAAATTTGTTTTGTTTCTTGCAAGGCCTATCCGATTTTTAATCCGTCGATAGAGTCTGTTTTCGGCGGAGCGGAGGTGGATTTGTATCTGCTTTCGACTGAGCTTGCTAAAGATGACGCTTTCCATGTCAGTTTTGTTGTCGGCGATTTTGGTCAGGACGATGAAGAAACTCGCGAAGGTGTTCGGCTGATAAAAAGCCTTGGCCCGGAGACAAGTTTTTTCGACGGTTCGCCTAAGATATGGAAAGCACTGCGAAAAGCCGACGCAGATATTTATTTCGACGAGGCGTGTTCGCTGGGGACGGTTCTGTATGCGGTCTTCTGTAAAATATATGGCAAAAAGTTTGTTTATAGAACCGCCAGTAGCGAAGAATGCGATGGGACGTACAGCAAGAAGAATCCTTTTAGATGGATAGCGGTTAAGTGGGCGTTTGGTCAGGCAGATAAGCTACTCGTTCAAAACCAGGATGATCTCGACAATCTTAAACGAAAGAAGATCAAAGCTGAAGTGATTAAAAACGCAAGTAGGCTGTCCAAACAGCAAGATGTAACAAAAGATTTTGTGTTATGGGTCGGCAGAAGCAATCCCATAAAGCAGCCGGGGCTGTTTATCGAACTTGCAAAGGAAATTCCGGAACAAAAGTTTATTATGATTTGCCCCGAAGCTACTGGTGACAATAACTACGAAAGCCTGAAAGCCGCGGCAAGCGAGATTTCGAATATCGAGTTTATCGAAAAGGTTCCATTTGAAAAGATTGGCGAGTTTTTCGCAGGAGCGAAGGTTTGCGTTAACACAAGTGACTCGGAAGGTTTTCCTAATACTTTTTTGCAGGCGTGCGAGTACTCGGCGGCCAATCTTTCGTTGAACGTAAATCCCGATAGTTTTTTGGATGAAAATAATTGCGGTTTGTGTGCCGGTGGTGATTGGGACAGATTTGTCGGGCAATTAAGGGAGTTTCTGAGTGGCCAAATTGCAGCTCAATATGGTGCTAACGGAAGGTTATACCTCGAAGCAAATCACGATATAAAAAAAATTGCTGAAAGATATAAAGCGATCTTTTGTGAGCTCACAGGTGTAGTTGATTAACGCAGTTCTATTTTGCTTTGAACTTTGGAGGAAGAGTAACCACACGTCTGCGAAGATTGAACATCCGAAGTGCCTTAGAGATAAGATGACAGCAGCACGCCGTTGTCGCGGGACTGATGGTGAGCAGTTTCATAAGACTTATATACCCGACTGAAAGCAGGTCGCTGTATTTTTCGAGTATGTTCCTGATGTTGTTCCCTGAATTGTAAAACAGCATTCCGCGTATCCATCTTTTCAGCATAAACGTTGCGCACGGTTTGAACAGTTCAAGGCTGCCTGCATTCTGGGCCAGCTTTAAAAGATCGTCAATTAGTTTTAAGTTCGTGTCGATCTGTTCCTGCTTTGGCGTATCGTGCATTAATGAGCCGGGTCGATCGAGATAATATACGGCGATGGGTTCTTTTACAAATCCGATCTTTGGGAATGTCATAGCCATTCGCATCCACATGTCAATATCTTCTGAATAGGTGAGGCCATGCTGGAAGGGGCCGACTTGTTCTATGGCCGATCGTTTCATGAACATTGTGTTTGTATGTCCGCCGGCTCCGAGCCTGAACGCTTCGAAATAATTGTCGAAATAGTCTTTGCAGTGCATAAGTTTTGTCAAGGTTTGCGGGTGGATATGAGCGCTGTGTCTGTGCTCCGAATACAGATGTTCCTGGTAATTACCTGATGACCATGCAAGATCAGGACATCTTTTCAATAATTCCACATGAAGCTTCAGATTGTCTTTAAGCCATTTATCGTCGCCGTCGAGAAAGGCAACCCAATCGCAATCGGTGTTTTTTATCCCTGTGTTACGCGAAGCGGCGGGGCCTGCGTTTTCCTGATGTATGTATGTTACTTTATCGCCGTAGCCCTTTATTATCTGGGCAGTGTTGTCCGTCGAGCCGTCGTCAACGACGATGATCTGATCTGGCTTGTGTGTCTGTGCGAGTACGCTGTCTATTGCGCGGGCGATATAATCAGCGATATTGTAGGCAGGTATCACAACACATATTGTAAAGTCTTCATTTGTTTCTGAGTTTTCCATGTTATTGTTTCGGTTTTTTCGGCGGCGGAATTACCGGGCTTCTCAGTTTTAATTTTCTGACAACTTTAGAAATAAGGTGACAGGCAGACGCGGTAAGCCCGGGGCATATCATAAGTGTCGAGATCAGCAGTTTAAAGGACGGGTTCAGCAAATCACCGAATTCATCGATCAATAGCTTTATTTTTTCGGGTTTATTCTCAAAAAGTAACGAACGTATTCTTAAGGTGATAAGCTGCCTGATCCAAGGGGATAGATCGTTGAGACAATTATGTTTTTTAGAAAGCTCAATATGCATTCTCAGGAAATCGATAAGAATTTTGAGGTCGGTTTGCGTCGCTGTAATGCTGTTCGGCACGTTCATGTGGTAAATGGCTAAAGGTTCTGGCACGAAGCCGAAATCCGGATATTTGTATGCGATCCTGAACCACATATCCAGATCGTTTGCAAGTGGTTGGCCGATCCTGAATAGGCCGCAGTCGAACAGGGTGTCTTTTTTAATGAGCATTGTTCCCGTCCATCCACTGCTACCCTTAAGTAGTGCTTTAAAATAATTATCGAAGTATTCCTTTCCCTTTAAAAGCATAGCGGCTTTTTTGGGAGCGATCCTATGGGACTGTTTGTTCGCATCGCAAAGGCATAATATAAAGTTTGTCGATGCCCAGGCCAGGCTTGGATTTCTTTGAAGGTGTTCTGTTTGCAGTTTCAGTTTGTTTTTCAGCCATTCGTCGTCTGCATCGAGGAATGCTATCCAGTTACCCGTTGCAGCCTCGATGCCTGTGTTACGCGCGACAGAAGCGCCGGCATTTTGCTGGTGTATATATTTTACATTGTCGTATTTTTTTACGACATGGGCGGTATCGTCCGTCGATCCGTCATCTACGACAATAATTTCGTAAGGCGCGAGCGTCTGGTTCAGCACGCTGTCGATAGCGCGTGCAATGAACGCCCCTGAGTTGTAAGCAGGTATTACAACGCTGACGCTGATCTGGTTTTTGTTTTCCTGGTTCATTTAGGTTTCACGATGCCGAATAGTATTTTTAATGTTTCAGTAAGCGCCCCAAGTCTTGAAGATAACCTGCACAGATATGCCATAAAAAGCATGCTCGTTCGCTTGTTTTTTACCAGTTCGCTTCCCCTTGTTTCTATATTGTTGTCCACATAAGCTATTGGCACGCCGGTAAATATCATGTTCCACACGGTGTACGGTATTTCGTGCAGAAGGGTATGTCCTTCTTTGAATCTGCGGTGAGCGTCACCTGTCCCGATCCTGCGGCACTTGCCGAGCAGTTCGCCAAGACCTCTGGCGGGGTGCTTGACAGTGGCTTGCGGGCCATAAGCGATCTTGAATCCGTTCTTGACGGCGTTAGTTGTCCATAGATAGTCTCCGCCTGATCTCACTTCGGGAAAGAGTTCTGTTTTCTCGAAAACTTCCAGCTTTGTAAAGAGATTGGCGGTCGCCGCCGATGCGTTTTGCTCCACATAGGCCTTGGCGTTTAAATAAGTGATAGAGTCGTAAAGCTCCGCGTTTGTAGGTTTTTGGGAAAACGTAAATTCAATGTTTCCGCCAACAAGATCGGCATTTTCTTTTATAAGCGTCTCAACTCCCTGCCTTAGCCATTGCTCGGTTGCGATGCAGTCGGCGTCCGTAAATGCGAGAAGCTTATGTTTGGCGGCTTTTATCCCTGTGTTGCGTGCGGCATAGGAGCTTTGCGTTTCCGTTTCATATAGAAGCGTAACAAAGGGGTATTTTTTGACAGCAATAACCGTATCGTCCGTTGAACCGTTATCGACAACAATAACCTCGTAAAGATCTTTCGGATAGTCCTGCGACAGCAATGAGTCTAAAAGATCGGCAACCCGCCCGTCGCTGTTATATACCGGGACAATAACCGAGATGGGCGGTAAGTTTATGTTGTTATCATCCGACATTTGCTTTTTCTCCAGAAGATACGGTTCATCAGCGGATAAGGTTCATAATATCGTTTTTCGTCAGCCACACGAACAGCGTGATAATGAACGCAAGCCCGGCATAGCTTATAATCTCCTGTACCTTTTGGCTGATCGGGGAGCCCTTTATTTTTTCTACGATAAGCAGCACGATAACTCCGCCATCGACGACGGGTATCGGCAGCAGGTTCATAAACGCAAGGCACGAGCTTATCAGACCCATAAAGTAGGCAAAGTATGTCATGCTTTGTGTGGCGGCTATCTTATAGCTTATCGTTACAATTCCGACCGGCCCTGAGACCGCTGCACTCTCTACGTTTCTGGAGATTAATCCTTTAAGCGTAAGGTAAGAGTTAACGATGAACATTTTAGTTTGTTTAAGGCCCATCGTTATAGCTTCTCCGGCGTTGGATGCTTTGAATATCTCCTTGTGATAGTCGAACGGCACCATGTCCGCAAAGCTTGTCTTTACGGTGATGTAATCGTGAGCTGCATGTATCGCGACACCTGTACCGCCGGCGTTTTTACCGTCTGCTGTAACAAAATCGATGCTCATACGCTCGCCTTTGTTTTTCTTTATAATGTTTATTACGTCATAGAATGATGAAACTTTCTCACCGTCCATAGCGGTTATGGTTGCTCCTTTGGGTATCTCCAGTGCTGACGGGCCGTTCTTTATGTCGATCGTGTCAGCCACCACGGGGTTGTCCATGTCGAAAACAGTGACGATGCCGATCTTGACTTTACCCTTTGGATCGTCTTTTGTAGGCTTTCTTACAATCTTAGGTGTGACGGTCAGCTCGACAGCTCTACCATCTCTTAGAACTTTCATGGGCATAGACTGTTCGGCGTATTTGTAAGTTTCGTCTTTGAGATCCTTAAAAGTTGGATCGGAGATGCTACCTACTTGTAGAATAATATCACCACTTTCAAGCCCTTCTCTTTCTTCTATCTCTTGGGTTTGTTTGAGTATTCTGTATTTCCAGAACGATGACAGTGCTTCACTGAAAGTCTGAGTTTTCCTGAGTTCCTTAACATACGTTATCTTAAGCCTTGGGATGATAGAGTGGATATGTGCGAGATCGTATCCTGTTTTGAAATTGTCATTGTAACTGCTCACTTCCAGAGGCATTTCAGCGGTGACACGCGATACTTCGTTTGTTACCTGATTCGTCCTTTCTACGGTAAGTGTGCACGAAGGCGTTAATGCATTGTCGACGATCTTGTTCAGATGCCATGCATCTTCAAGTTGTATTCCGTTAACGGCAACTGCTGTGTCCCTGCTCATCAGTCCTGTTTTTTCAGTATACTCAGGGCCTAATCCGTCGAAGATAGTCAGGCTCTCTGACTGCAATATTCCAGTATCCTTGCCCGGCAAGAGAGATCGCGATCCAGCTGGTTTTTCGGGGATGACAGTTACATCTTTGATCGTGCCGTCAGGACGTTCGATCTTTAGCTTGAGCGGGTCAGCGTCATCTGAAAGCAGTGTTGACATTGACAAACTCATAAAGTCTACGAATGTTTCACCGTTAAGCTCGACGATCCGGTCCTTCTCACGTATTCCCGCTATCGCTGCCGGCGAGTTAGGGCGGACCTTTCCGACGACGGCCGGCATGAGGTCTACGCCGATAAGAAAGACGATCATGAAAATAAGTACCGCACTGATCGCGTTGAAAACAACTCCCGCCAGGACAACCGCCATACGGATAGAGACAGGCTTGTTCGCATAAGATCTCGGGTCATCGCTCTGCTCTGCAAGTCCTGCATCCTCCTGCCCAAGCATCTTTACGAATCCGCCGAACGGGATCAGGCTGATGCGATACTCCGTTGGTGACGGCCGATGTTTGCCGGGTATTGTAAAGATGATGCCATCGTCATTGTCGTTGCCTGTGTTCTTCGGGAAGAATTTCGGAAGCAGACGAAGACGGATGCAGTCTTCCATTTTTTGTATGCCCAGAAGCGTCGGCGGAAAACCGATAGAAAAGGCCTCGACCTTTATCCCGCTAACTTTCGCTACGATAAAGTGTCCGAACTCGTGTATCATGATAACGGCGCCGAAACCGATCGCCACGATCATTATATTGCCGATCACCGGAAGCGACGCAGCAAAAGAACCCGGCGTCCTTAAAAACAAAAACCACAAGATCGCAGCTATGGCGGGTATCGCGATTAACATTTTCTTCAGTGGTGAATCTTTCTTTTCGGGCATATATAAAAACCTTTTACAAATAGAATGATTATCTTGTGCTTAGAGCACTTTAATATTTTCTGCTCCGCTTTATGGCGTCGAGAGAACAAGGCTGACAAAGAAGAATACGTAGCAATATTGAAATATTGCAAGTAATTCTGATGCCGACAGCCGAAGCCGCAACAGGCAGAAAGCGATCACGAAAAATTAAATTGCTCTAATACGCTTAAATCGTCAAAGCAGCGGCAATACCTTTAAGCTAACTTTCGCTCTTTTTCGTGAAAAAGGCGGGTTTCATCGCTCCTCCTGTACATTTGCTGCTGTTTTTTGTTCGATAAATTCAATGACCTGCCTCCTGCTCCACACATCGACCTCAAACAGTTCGTCCAGAGTTTCGCACCGAACGGTATCGTGTTTGGCAAGGCAGTGTTCGATTATTCGTGTTATCATCGCAAACTTTATCTTCCCTGCCAGAAATTCCTCGACCGCCTGTTCGTTGGCTGCGTTAAAGACAACCGGCAGCGACCCGCCTTTTTTCGCCACCTCAAAACCAAGCTTTAGCGACCTGAAGGTTTCAAGGTTCGGCTTTTGAAAATTCAACGTACCAAGCTCGTCGAGCTTAAGCCGAGTGGTGATACCCCGCAGGCGTTTCGGATATGTAAGGGCATATTGTATCGGAAGCGTCATATCAGGCGTCCCCATCTGCGCGATAACCGACCCGTCGTTAAACTCCACCATCGAATGAACGATAGACTCCGGATGAACAAGCACGTTTATCTTCTCCACCGGCGTATCGAACAGCCACACTGCCTCGATAATTTCCAGCGACTTGTTCATCATCGTTGCAGAATCTATCGTGATCTTCGGACCCATGTCCCACGTCGGATGATCCAGCGCCTGGGCAAGCGTTACGTCTTCAAGCTGTTCGGGACCGAATTCTCTAAACGGACCGCCCGACGCGGTCAGG
>SDBV01012150.1_pt1 | contig 11066 bp, 9 predicted proteins | sample 2277081 | NCBI WGS metagenome assembly SDBV01 (sample SAMN10402039, study PRJNA504765) | marine sediment metagenome | isolation source: marine sediment core GS10_PC15, 223 cmbsf | place: Arctic Ocean: Southern Knipovich Ridge | collected 2010
AGGTCGGTCTTGCCGACGAGGTCGGTCTTGCCGACGAGGTCGGTCTTGCCGACGAGGTCGGTCTTGCCGACGAGGTCGGTCTTGCCGACGAGGTCGGTCTTGCCGACGAGGTCGGTCTTGCCGCCCAGGGCGGTCTTGCCGTCTTCGCAGAGAAAGTGAATGATCTTCTCGCTTCCGTGCTTTTCGATTTTCTCGATGCCACAGTTCTTTACCAGATTCACTCCGTCCCGGGCAAACGCCCTCTCCACGATCTCCGACGCCTCCCGGTCTTCTCGCGGAAGGATGCGGTCGGTTTTTTCCAGCAGCCAGACCTCGGATCCGAAACGGGCAAAGGACTGAGACATTTCACACCCGATCGGCCCGGCGCCGATCACGGCAAGGCGTCGCGGTAACTCGGTGAGAGAGAAAAGGGTTTCGTTGGTCAGGTATCCGACGTCCGAGAGACCGGGAATCGGAGGGGCTGCCGCCCTTGCGCCGGTGGTGATCACAGCTTTGACGTATCTGAGCTGTTTGCCGCCGAGCTCTACGGTATCGTTTCCGGAAAAACGGGCCTCGCCGAGATAGACATCGATCCCCAGATCTGCAAACCGTTGGACCGAGTCATTGGAGCTTATTCGGGAGCGCAGTCTTCTCATCCGCTCCATAACCTTTGGAAAATCCGCCCTGGCACCTTCGGGAACGGTCACACCAAAATCACCGGCGTCCCGCACATCGGCATAGGCCCTTGCCGCTCTGATCAGCCCCTTGGAAGGCACGCATCCCACGTTGAGACAGTCGCCTCCCATGAGGTCTCTCTCGATCAGCGCAACCTTTCCCCCGAGACCAGCACAAATCGCTGCCGTGACCAAGCCTGCGGTGCCGGCTCCGATCACAACCAGATTGTATCTTCCCTCTGGCTCAGGATTGACCCAATCAGACGGATGCACGTTACCCACCAACTGCCTGTTGTACTCGTCCTCAGGAAGAACCGTAACTTTGCCTGCCGTGTCTGCACTCATCTTAATACCCCCACTGCGTATTTAGCCGTTAGATAAAGTTATACAAAAGGTAACCACCCACACAGGAGGCGTCAAGAAAGCATTGATTGTTGACGACTGCATTTTATCTTACTAACTTAGTTTCAAGACATTTATGATTATATTACTCATATATGTTCAGATAGAGAACATTTGGAAGGAGATACAGGATGAGCAAGCTCGACAGTGTGTATGATCTGGGTCAGGCGGTATGGTTGGACTACATCCGCCGCTCGTTTCTCGCCACCGGGGGGTTGAAGGACTTGATAGGGGATGGATTGAAGGGAGTGACATCGAATCCGTCGATTTTCGAGAAGGCCATCGCCGGCAGTTCCGACTACGATGAGGCTCTTCAAATATTGGTAGGAGAGCAAAGATCGATCGATGAGATCTACGAATCGCTGGTGTTGGAGGACATCGCCCGGGCTGCCGATCAGATGGAACCCGTATTTGACGCAACCAAGGGCAAAGACGGCTTCGTGAGCATCGAGGTCAGCCCCAAGCTGGCCAACGATACAGAGGGTACGGTTGCGGAGGGCAAGAGGCTTTTTGCGTCTCTGGATCGACCCAACGTTATGATCAAGGTCCCGGCCACAGCAGCAGGTATTCCAGCAATCGAGAGACTGTTGGCTGATGGTGTCAACGTCAACGTGACCCTCATTTTTTCGCTGGAACACTACAAAGCCGTAGCCGACGCCTATCTGTCAGGGCTCGAGAACCTGGCCGCTTCTGGCGGCGACGTCGGGAAGGTTGCCTCCGTCGCGTCCTTTTTCATCAGTCGCCTCGACAGTGCCGTGGATCAGCAGCTTGAGAAAACCGACAGACCCGAGCTAATGGGAAAAACCGCGATCGCCAACGCCAGAGTTGCCTTTTCTCACTTTCACGACTATTTCAGCGGATCCCGCTGGGAAAAGCTCGCGGAGATGGGCGCCCGGGTACAACGGCTCCTGTGGGCCAGCACCAGCACAAAGAATCCCACTCTTCCCGACACGCTCTACGTCGACAGCCTGATTGGCGAGGACACGGTCAACACGGTCCCGCCTGCAACCCTCAACGCCTTCGTGGACCACGGTTCAGCCAAAAGCACGTTGGCGACGGGACTTGAGGAGGCCCAAAACCACCTCGAGATGTTAAAAGAAGCCGGGATCGATCTAAACGCTGTCACACGGAAACTTCAGGATGACGGGGTGGCGGCATTTGCCAAATCCTTCGAATCTCTCGTGGCGAGCATACATGAGAAGAGAGAGCATCTCGGCGATTGGCGGAGCAATCCTCTCATGCTACTATCGTAGTCAGCATATTCGGCCCGGAGAAGCGCCCGCTGCGGCGGATCGCCGCCCTGGGGATCGGGGGTGAACTCATGAACGCAAAGACGAACTTAAAGACAAACTCAAAGACGACTCCAAAGACAGACGCTGCCGTTGTCGTAATCTTCGGAGCCTCCGGAGATCTGACCCAGAGAAAGTTGATTCCGGCCCTTCACAGCCTCGCCTGCGAAGGGCATCTGCCCGAGAAGACCCGCGTGATCGGACTGGCTCGAAGCCCTCTGACGGATGACGCGTTCCGCCAGAGGAACTTCGAGGGTGTGAGCAACTATGCACGGCTCAAACCGGATATCTGTGAGCGTTGGCCCCAGTTCCAACAACGAATCACCTACATGGCCGGGGGTTACGACGATCCCGAAACCTACCGTAAGCTGGCACACGAGCTCTCAAAGATCGACTCGAATCAAAAAATCCAGGGCAACTATCTCTTCTATCTCGCTACACCACCCAATCTCTATCCCGTTATCATCGAGCAACTCGGAAAGGCCGGTCTGAACCGTCCGGAATCCGCAAAAAACGGAGAAAATTGGAAACGGATAGTAATAGAAAAACCCTTCGGCCGCGATCTCGAGAGCGCCCGCAAACTCAACGAGCAGGCACACGCGGTGTTCAACGAGAAACAGATCTATCGAATCGACCATTATCTCGGAAAAGAAACCGTTCAGAATATTCTGACACTACGGTTTGCCAATGCTATCTTCGAGCCTCTGTGGAATCGTAACTTCATCGATCACATCCAGATCACAGTTGCCGAGAGCGTCGGCCTTGAGCACCGCGCCGGCTACTACGACAAGGCGGGTGTGCTGAGAGATATGTTTCAGAACCACCTGCTTCAGCTGCTCACACTCACAGCGATGGAACCTCCTGCCGTCTTTGGCGCCGACGCTTTAAGGGATGAGAAGGTGAAGGTGTTGCGAGCTCTCAGGCGTGGACCCCGTGACGTTAGAGCTCAATACGAAGGGTACTTCTCTGAAGAGGGTGTGGCACCCGATTCCCGGACACCTACCTACGCCGCGCTGGAGCTCTACGTTGACAACTGGCGCTGGCAGAACGTGCCATTCTACCTCCGTTCGGGCAAAAATCTCACAGCCAAAACCAGCGAGATAGCGATACAGTTCAAATGTGTTCCCCACCTCATGTTCCCATTGGCTCCCGGAAAAGACATCACTCCAAACGTGCTTTCCCTCTGTATCCAGCCCGATGAAGGCGCTCGTCTGCGATTCGAAACCAAGAGACCCGGTGCAGGAATGTCAACCCGTTCAGTGGACATGAAGTTTCAGTACGCCGAAGATTTTGGTGAAGGAGTATTGCCCGAAGCTTACGAGCGGCTTCTTCTGGACTCCATGCAGGGAGACGCCTCCCTCTTTGCGCGTTCCGACGAGATCGAGCTGGCCTGGAGCATAATCGATGCGATAACCGCCGGCTGGGAGGAGCCCGATGCTTCACCCTTAACCTCCTACAAGCCGGGAACTTGGGGACCAAAAGAGGCGGATGAGTTACTGGCTCGAGAGGGCCGCTCCTGGTTACAGGGGTGTAACGCAAAAACCGGCGGGTAGCACTGCGGGATAAACCAGGGCGAGGCACATAGTTCGGGCAATCGTGGCGACGCACCGCCGCCACGCCCCGGTGGCTATTACAGCAGCTTCTACGTATTGCATACGTATTGCAGGAGCATTATATTCCTCTCTGGTCAAAGAACAGGAGACGGTATTTCAAGTGTCAAGCGCGATAATTCCTCAGAAGATCAGGTAGCCGCGGATCCGGCCACACTGATTTCCGGAAGTCTAATAGCAAGAGGACCTTGAAAACCCGTGGTACTCTGTGTTTCCCGGGATAGGTACATCTGAGCCTGAACATCCCTGATGTTCCCCGACACCGAGCCTCCGGTAACGGGATACCTCTGTCCGTCAGGATCGGTATAGTAGGCCAGACGGAACTCTCCGCCGAAATCTCCGGTCAGGGCTTCGCTGATGAAGTCGGAGAAGGATACCACTTCCAGATGAGCTCCGCGGCGCAGCTCTTCCCTCGCTTTCGATCCCGGGGTTACTGAGAAGTTGCGAAAAGCCCCAGTGGGCGCCACGTCCAGGTAGTGGCAGAATCGCAGGGGTCCCCAGTAGCGCTTCATCACCCCCGCTTCAAAGATTCCTGTTGAGTGCACGGCAAACCCGTCGTGGTCGTAGGGAGCCGAGGATGGGGAGTTCTTGAGGTAGGGTTCCAGGGTTAGATTTATGGTATCTCCGGCGATTTGCCCCCCCTGAATGCTGTCTCCAACCTTTGCCTTGGAGATGCCGGAGTACACACTCTCCGCCGATGATTGAGTCAGGTAGTACTGGAAGAAATCGGACACGGCATCCCCCGAGATCAACACAGGGCAGCGCTTCAGATGGGGAGCGGGTCTGGCCACAGCACGATCACGGCAGTATCGAAGCTGCTGATGAACTTCGGCGGCGAGGGCGTCAGGTTCAAAGTCCGAGAAACTCATCTCTCTGTACAGTTCCACTTCCCCGGCTGAACCACTTGACTCCACGATTAGCTCCAAATAGCCCTCGTAGGTATGATAACCGACGTCGAGACCCAGAGAGTTGATGATACGGGTATCCACCCGATCCAGGAAGAGCTCCGTCGAGTTGATCCTGACTTCCTCCCCGCCCTTGTGGTCGTAGATGCTCTCAGCGAGGGGAGCAAGCCACCGCTCCAGGGATCGGGCGGCGAAACTGCTTTCCGGAATCTCCAGAGCCTCTGACCCCGGTTCCACCAGAGGATAGTGCTCATTACGCACGTATTGGGCTGAATCCAAACTCTGATGTATCAGTGCCCGTATCTCCTCCGACGTATAGGTCGGGTGAATCTCAACCAGGACAGAACCACGGTAGCGGTTTGGGCCCTCCTGGAAATCTCGGTACACGGTAACATCGGTATGGCGAACATCCTTGGAGCGCTGCATATCCACTTCCCGGTGGATAAGAAACAGCTCCTGTCCCCGGATTTGTCTGTCGATTATCCTCCAGGCGCTGATCTCTTCGATGCCGCGCAGTATTTCCTTTAATCGTTTGATCATCATGCCAACCTCATGACCGTCTTGATATACGGGCCGCCGGAGGAGGCTTTAACGTACTCCTTATGCCCTTTCCCGCACATCCCGCTGCCGAAATGCTGCACTTCTTTGGAAACCATGCTCACCGAACCAAGCACATCGGGCACATAGCCGAACATGAATACCGGCGAGACAACTCTGCCGGTCAGTTTTCCCTCCCGGATTTCTCTGGCATAGAGAATCTGGCCTTGAATCCCCCAGTTCTTCGGATCTTCCATACCGGAAAGAAATTTCTCCAGCAGATAACCCTTCTTTACCGAAGCAATCATGTCCTTCAGGCTGTCCTCTCCTTCGGTGAAGAAGGTGTTGGTCATCCTGGCGTAGCTCTTACGCTCGAAGGACTCCCGCTTCCCATTGCCTGTGGGAGGCGTGTCCAGGCGTAAGGCGGAAAGCAGGTCTGAAATTCCTGTGTTGAACATTCCCTTTTCGATTACCAGGGTATTCCCGCCTGGAACACCTTCGTCGTCGAACCAGTAGGAACCGGTTTGCTCGGCTGCCCTGGCTCCGTCGCGCAAACTCACGACGGGGGAAGCCACGGCTTTGCCTAGGTACTCGGCAGCCCTGGCTCTCCCTTTGACAAACATATCCATCTCTACCCCGTGCCCAAAGGACTCGTGGGCAAGCAGCCCGGCAATTGCCGGAGAGAGGATCACCTCGTACTCCCCCGGCTCGATCCGTTCGGCGGCAAGAAGCTCCTCGGCAATGTTCATCGTTTCCGGCAGCCCCGCCTCCATCTCATCGATCAGTTCCACTCCCTTGAGACCGGAATAGGAAGCGTACATCTCCCGAATGATGTCGTGCTTTCGGACAACGGGGATCAGATATCCTTGAGCCCAGCCGTAGGACTGTTCCAGGTCCTTTTTCGCTGAAAGAAAAAGTTTGGAAACCCGCATGTGCTCAAACCGAACCTCAATCTCCAACAAATGTTCACTGCTGTCAAAGGCCCGGTCTTTGATCCGGCTGAGCCTCCGGATCGTTTCTTCCGCCGGTACCGTATCGGCGAGAATCCCAACCTCCCCCTGCCAGCTGCCGGACAGGGGCTCCTCGGAAATGGAGGGAAGTTCGGGAAGCGTGAAGGGAAGCTCCTTCACTTTGGCAGCATCACGCTGAAAGCGCTGGCTTATCTCTTCGGCAAAAAACTCGATATTTTCCCTTGAGTCCCCCATGAGGTTGTTGAAGGAGTACTCGAAGTATCTATGGCCGTCGTAGACCCGGATCACAGATCCACGCTCGCACCAGTTGCTCTGCCGAACATCTACGGCCCGTTTGCGTACCGAAAAGCGCATCCCGATCGAATCGGTAGACAACAGGGACACGTAGGAAAAATCCCGGGAAAGATTCTTCACAAGGTCCTTCAAGGGCTCCCTCATCTCGGTCAGATAGGTTGATGCGGGAACCTTCATATGCCATCCTGGGCAGCCGTTAATTCCCGGGCAAGCCAGTTTTTTAGTCTAATATCCTTCAGAGCGTCGGGGTGGTTGCGGAAAAGAATAGTGTTGAACCCCGCCTGTTTCGCCCCTTCCACATTTTCAGGGCGGTCATCGAGAAACAGGACCTTCGAGCCCTTTAGTCCGAGGGCATCGAGGCAGACCCGGTAGATCTCAGATTCCGGTTTGATCACTCCCAGGTCACAGGAAAAAATCTTCGCCTCGAAGGCATCGACCCACTCGAAGCGATCAACGATCCCTTTGAGTATATCCCTGGTCATATTGGAGAGGATCCCCGTTCGTATTCTCGCGCTCTGCAAACTCTGAGCCCAGGTGACGACCGACTCGTTGATCCGGGTCCAGCTCGCCGTATCCTCCTCGATCAAGGCCCGGACTTTCTCCGCTGTGGGAACACCGCCCCCGAAGCTCATGATTCGGGACCAGTACTCCCTGCCGTCGATTATGCCTCGATTATAGTCGGGACGTTGCCTTCTGTATTCCAGATCGAAGGTAGGAGGATCCATCTCACAGAGCCTCTGCAACTCCGCGGCATGATGCTCGAGGGGTGCCAGGCTCAAGACATTCCCGAAGTCAAAAACAACTGCCTCGATTTCTGTATGCATATGCTGGCTAATGTACTAATATCGCAATGGGAGTTCAAGAAATAGCGGGGGCGGGGGGGCGCTCCGCAACTTCCCTGCAGACAGCAGAACCGATTCTACTCTGTACGGCCCCAAATGTCGCCCACCGTAAAACCATTGGGAAATGGGTCGCCAGGATCGACAACATAGGTGCTGAAGCCGGTGATCCAAGCCTGGCCGCTTAAGGTGGGAATCACCGCTGGATATGGTCCCACTTGTGTTTCACCGACGATTCGTCCGGTAAAGGTAGTGCCCAGAATCCCCTCGTGGCAAAAGTCCTGATTCAGCGCCAGTTTGCCCTTCGCGTGCAGCGTCGCCATTTTGGCGCAGGTCCCGGTACCACACGGTGAGCGATCCAGGACACCGGTCCACGTCGCCGGGCGTTCCCAGTCAAGCTTGCCTATCGAGACAGTCACGGCGTTCTTCGTATGCGCCTCAGGTCGGGTTGGAGGTGCTGAGAGCTGAGCGATGGTGATACCGGCGATCTCAGGATTCTCCGGATGGACAACCGGCAGTTGCTCCTGCGTGGCGGCCTTGATCATCTCGCTGATACGCACGATATCCCGCCCCTCATCCGGTGTAAGGCTTAACCCCAGTGCTTCGGCATCACTGATGACATAAAACATCCCACCGTAGGCCACATCAACCGTGACCGTGCCTAGGTTCGGAACCTCAACTTTTGCGTCAAGGTGAACCGCAAAGGCAGGCACATTCTCGAACGTGACCCGGGTTACTTTCCCATTGGACCCCTCAGCCCGGACCGGGATCAGCCCGGCAGGGGACTCCAGTACCAACTCGGTGACCGGTTCTTTCATCGGCAGCATACCCGTTTCCAACAGCACGGTGGTAACGCAGATGATGTTGGTGCCGGACATCGGTGGATACTCAGTCTGCTCCATAATGACAAAGCCGCAATCAGCATCGGGATCGGTTGGCGGTAGAATGAGATTGCAGTTGGCTGCGGGATAACCACGGGGTTCCCGGAGCATGCGTTTTCGCAAGTCGTCACCCTGCGTCTCCAGCCATTGTTTCTTCTCGAACATCGTCTTACCAGGAACATTCACCACGCCGCCGATTATGACCCGCCCGGGCTCGCCGCAGGCATGGGCTTCTACCGCGGTAATCAGGTTTGTCAGTTGCATGTCCGACTCCTAGAAAGTGATGTCTATTCTATACTTTTTCGGCTTTTTGGGTATCAGATAAGCTTCATCTTCATCCAGCCGGCTGTATTGTGGAAATCACAAACTGCGCTGCCGGGGGGAACGAGGTTATCGCAGGCTTCCCGCAACGAATCGTCCAAAGTCATTTCCAAAACTTTAACGAGGTCATCAAGATGCTCCACCTTTCTCGTTCCAATCAACGCGGCGGTCACGCCAGGCTGGTCCTTGCACCACAGCACCCCAAGCTGGGCAGGGGTGATGCCGGCGCTTTTAGATTAGTACCGGCATCAAGCGCTCTATTAATAATCTTTGCCGCTACAATTGGTGGCGCGCCATCACCGAAATCGCCGGAGCCATCCTTTTTTTGTTCCCGCAAGAGCGGCCCCGCTTTCCACGCCTGTGCGCACAAGCTCCTCGATCTCAGGAGGGATCTTGTCCTGCTCCCCCGGCACCGGCCGCTTCGTATCATGCCATCGTCCCGTACAGCCAGCCCGCCCCAGTGGACATCACCACCACGAGAAGGATGTAGGTTAAAGTCTTTGTCCATCCGAGCTCGCTGGCTATGACCAGCATGGAAGGCAGCGAAAGAGAAGGACCTGCAAGCAAAAGCGCCAGTGCAGGACCTTGACCCATGCCGGCGCCTATCAGTCCCTGCATGATGGGGACCTCGGTAAGGGTGGCGAAGTACATCAGAGCGCCGGATGCGGAGGCGATCAGGTTGGCTGTTAATGAGTTGCCGCCCACCAGCGAAGCGACCCACTCTTGCGGTATCAGAGCCCGGTGGCTGGGCCGACCCAGCAGGAAACCTGCTACCAGCACGCCGCCGAATAAGAGAGGGAGAATCTGCACGGCGAAGTCCCTTGTAGCCACCACCCAGCTCTTCAGCTCTTCTTTCGTAAACCATCTGAGAATAGCATAGGCCAGCATTGCTGCAAAGAACAGAGTAATCAGGTATTTGTATTGAAAGAGAAAATCCCACAGTCGGAGTGCCCCTCCCGACGGAGCCCAGTTCACGAAAACCAGGATTCCCACCATGGAAAACAGGTAGGTCCCATCCTGTTTCAGAGTACGAGGCATTTCCGGGTCGGCCGCTTCAAACATCTTCTCATCCCGCTGCTCATCGTCCCTACGGTATATCAGATGCATCAGAAGCCCTATGACGAAAGCGAACAGCACGGCGCCGATGGCTCTCGCCGCCCCCAATCGGAGCCCCAGAACCTTGGCGGTGAGCACAATGGCGAGGATGTTGATGGCAGGTCCCGAATAGAGAAAGGAAACCGCCGGACCAATCCCGGCCCCTTTCCTGTAAATTCCTTTAAAGAGCGGCAGCACCGTACAGGAACAAACCGCCAGGACCGCCCCGGAGACAGAGGCAACGGAGTACGCAACAACTTTTTTCGCCCCTGGTCCAAGGTACTTGATAACCGACTGCTGATTCAGGAAGACCATAATGGCTCCTGCTATGAAGAAAGCAGGGACAAGGCACAGCAGAACATGCTCCCGGGCGTATTCGGCCAGCATCAGAAAGGCTTCCTGCAAAGCCCCGGCAACTACGGGCTGAGAGAAGGGAACGAAAAAGACCAGCAGAAACAGGCCGGCCAGGATAAGGAGCTTGATGTTCTGAGATAGCGGCTTACCTGCCACCCCTTGCTCCCGTCCTTGCTTTCAGAGCATCCTGCAACTCTTCTGTGACTTCAGCGGTTACTGATTTGGCCGCCCCCGAGCAGGCATAGATCGACCTCACTTCATCATTTCCGTTGCAGCAGCATTCAGCCATGTCAGTTTCCTCCCTGGATAATGTTTGCAATCTCATCTTTGCTGAGCACCTTCCCGATGCTCTTGACCACACCGTCTACGGCCAGAGCCGGCGTGATCATGACACCCATATCCGTGATCCTGTTGATATCTGTCACCTTTTCGATCTCGACGGAGATGCCCATCCCGCCTGCAGCGGTGTTCATCTCGCCTACAGCCGCACGGGCGTTCTCTTCCAATTTTTTGCATTTCGGACAACCGGTGCCCAGAATCTGGATTTTCATAATATTTGCCTCCTCGTGAAATATTTGCTATTTGGCAATATAACCAATAAGCCAATGCCTGGCAAGGGAGGTTGAAACATGAAATCTGAAATCGTAATTTTTTTGTGATAAGAGCGTTCGGTAGAGCGACAGAACGAATATTACGCCCGAAGAGATGCGAGTTGTTTTTTCACGTTCTGCTCGATGACGGTCTCCAGACAGCCGAGAAACTTGAGCAGGCACGGAGCTTCGAGGGAATAGTTGATAACTAGCAGCACATCGCTGACACTATCATCGTTGACATTTAACCCTTGATTTCTAGCGGCACATCGCTGACACCAATATGGATTGTATCTTGAAAAACAAACGCACAACCCATGCAGAA
>SDBV01012151.1_pt1 | contig 11065 bp, 9 predicted proteins | sample 2277081 | NCBI WGS metagenome assembly SDBV01 (sample SAMN10402039, study PRJNA504765) | marine sediment metagenome | isolation source: marine sediment core GS10_PC15, 223 cmbsf | place: Arctic Ocean: Southern Knipovich Ridge | collected 2010
TGCGCCCCGCTGGTACGCTTCTCGCGCTTGTCGCGGCTCTTGCGATTTTCGCGCTGCTCGCGCTTCCGAGGCCCGCGCTGGCCTGGGCGAGCACGATGGACCCCGTCTTCGTCTTTTACCCGCGGGACTTCTGCAGCGGCGAGCAAATCGCACTCGAGGTCTGGAAACGCGAGGAGCAGCGCTGGGTGAAGCACCCGCTCCACCCGGTGGTTCCCGTGGACAGCTGCCAACTCGAAGACGCCGGTGGGCTCTTGAACGAAATCCGCTGGCGCTGCCTCGAACGCGACCCTTCCGATCGGGACCAGGGCTGGAGCGTGGGCGTGCGCGTCTTCGAACCCGGCGTCATGCAGCGCTGCGACGTCACCCGCAGCGGCGGCGGGTTCGGTGAGACCGAGATTCACGTCTCGACTCCGAAGCCCGGCGAGACGATTTCGAATGCGAACGGGAACCTGGAAATCGAGGGAAGCGTCTGGATCGGCGGCCTCGCGGGCGCGGAGTACGACATCGTGATCGCAATCGATACGTCGGCGGCGGAACCCCGCGAAGACTACGAAGCACCCTCGAAGCCCTCCCCGGCCGACCCACTCGCCGCGCAGGTGCGCGCCGCGCGTGAATTCGTCGAAGCGATTGGGGATCGACTCGGCGAAGTTCGCGTCGGAATTGTCAGTTTCCCGGGCTTCGATGCGAAATCCGCGGCCAAACCAATCGGTGCAAATAGCGCCGCAGCAACGGGCAACTCAGCGCGCCGCGAACTCCCGCTCAGCGACGACGCCGCCGCGCTCCGGCGCACTCTGGAGCAGCTATTGCATCGCGGCCGCGCGGGCACGCAGAGCTTCAGCGACGGGCTCTCACTCGCGATCGACGAACTCTTCCGCCCGCCAGACTGGCCCGGCGCCGCGCGCCCCGGAGCGCGGCGCATCGTAATGTTGTCGGCCGATGGCAGCGGTGGATTCCCTTTCGGATCGCTCGCTCAAGCCGACCGCGATTTTCGCGAGCGCAACGTCGAACGCGCGCGAAACGCTTCGCTGCGCGGAGTGGCGTTGCACCTGTTCGCCGTCGGCGGCATCTCCGAAGAACCACCGGCCTTCATCGACAAGCTGCTCGCCAACAGCGCGAGCAGCTTCACGCGCATCCAATCGCCCGATCTCGAAACCTTCTTCGCGGACCGCGTGTCGATGCCCTATCTCGAGAGGCTCTCGATCCACGACGCGGCGACCGGTCGGCCGATCGGCAACACGTCCTTTGCGACCGACGGGCGCTTTGCCGCCTCGGTGCCGCTCTCGCCGGGCGAGAATCGGCTGACCGTAAGAGCGCGAACCAGCGACGGCGACGAGCGCGAGAGCCCGCTCGCGGTCGACTTCGACGCGAGCGCCCACCAGGACCGCCTGCTGGCTCGAGAAGCCGCGCGCATCCGCCGCGTGCAGACCAAGCACCTCGTGCTCGAGGTCGTGGACTGCGCAAGCGCGGCGCTGCTCGCTGGTGAGCTACGACCGGCTCACGCTTGCGCGACGAACGAGTATCACGACTGATCCGGCCAACATCAGAGAGACGAGGATCGCAAGCCCTTCAGGAGAAAGGCCGGGGACCGCCATCAAGAAGTCGCCCGCGACCCCCGGGTTGGCAAGCGGAGTTTGACTTCGCGCGCCTGCGGTGCTTCCCGCTGGACGAATGCCCGGACCCGTTCGCCGTCTGGCTTGATCGACTTGCACCTTCCAACCCGGTATGCTTGGCATCGGAACCAGAGGGTGAAGTTCGCTGCTTCACGGTTGTCGCTGCGACAGACGGCGGTTTGAATTCTCCGCCACCCCTGACTGCTCCAATCCTGATTGGAGGACCGAGATGCCCGAGCAAGTCGTAGTCGTTCTTGCACACGGATTCGAGGAGATCGAGGCGGTGACCCCGATCGACGTGCTGAGGCGCGCCGGATTGGATGTCGTGGTCGCCGGCGTCGGAGCGACCAGCGTACAGGGCGCCCATGGTGTGACCTATCAGTGCGACATCGCGCTGGAGGAGATCCAGTCAACGCCGTGTGCGATCGTGCTTCCCGGGGGCTTGCCTGGCGCCGAGAACCTCGGCAAGAGCGAGGCCGTGAAGGAATTGACCCTGAGGGTCCACGAGAGCGGCGGAATCTGTGCTGCAATTTGCGCGGCACCGGCTCTGACACTGGCGAAGTTCGGCCTGCTCGACGGCTGTACCGCCACCTGTTACCCAACCTTCGAGAAAGAGTTCGACCCCAGCACCAAGCACAGCGAAGACCGCGTCGTGGTCGACGGAAACATCGTAACGAGCCGCGGTCCGGGAACCTCGTTGGAGTTCAGCCTGAAGCTTGCCGCGATCCTGGCGGGACCGGCCGCGGCGGACGAACTCCAGGAACAGATGCTCGCCCGGGTCTGACCCGCGCGCCCAAGCGGATGCCCCGCCCGCTTCTCCGTCGCGACATGCGAAGGCACTGCTCTCGTGAATTTCGTTTCGGGCACCGGTGGCCGTCAGAAGCGACCGTGACGACCCGCACCGTCTGCAAACCGCTGGACACCTTTCAGAGTCTCTCCCGAGCGGATGGTTTCGAGGCCCAGCCTCGTCTCGAGCCCGAGCGCTGCTTGACAGTCGAGATCCCATTGTCGATAGCTGCTCAACCGGTCGCTGCGCATGCAGCGCTGGGGAAATTCAGCAAGCTGGTGGGCGAGCTCGATCGAAGCGCTGAGGGTTTGGCCGGGTTCTACCAGACGGTTTGCAAGGCCCATGCGCTGCGCTTCTTCGCCCGACACCGGTCGGCCAGTCAAGATGAGATCGAGGGCGTGGCTGTGACCGATCAAACGCGCGAGCCGAATGGTTCCACCGTCGAGGAGCGGCACCCCCCAACGGCGGCAGAAGACCCCAAATACCGCATCGCGCGCGGCGACTCGCAGATCACACCAGATGGCGAGTTCGAGCCCCCCCGCCACGGCGTGGCCTTCGACGGCTGCAATGACGGGTTTGGAGAGCAGCATCCGCGTCGGGCCCATCGGGCCATCCCCATCCTCGCTCACCCGGTTGCTTCGGCTCGACGCGATCGCCTTGAGATCCGCGCCGGCACAAAACGCGCCCTTCGAGCCAGTCAAAATGGCAACCGAAAGATCGTCGCTCTCTTCGAACCGTCGAAACGCTGCAGCGAGTTCGAGAGCCGTCGGTCCATCGACGCAGTTGCGCACTTCGGGCCGCTCGATCGAGACGATTGCGACGGAGCCGTCTGTTTCGAAAGAGATATTCATGGATTGCTACCTCCAACATCACGCGGGTGGGTTCGTGCGACGATCACCCGGTGCGGGGATCTTTCAGCTGGCGCTGCATCAACATCAACACAGAGGCCATCAATAGCAACACAGAGGTGCCAGCGCCGGGTTTCCCACAGCTAGCTGCGCGTTGGCCTTCGGCCAAAGCTTCCGCGTCGTCGCGCGATCCCATCGGGATCGCGCTCCTAGACGAACGGCCTTACCCCGAACGCGACCTCATGCAGCCAGAAAACCATCGCCGCATACAGCGCCAGTCCAATGACAACCAGAACCATATCGTTCACCGCAGACTCAGGTGCACTGGGGACGGGCCTGGCAGCCCGCTCCTTCATCGAGATCCAATCTGCGACGGCCCACACCAGAAACGATCCGAACAGCAACACGTCGGCCACCGTTCCGTTCACCAGCAGGTGCGCCACGGCCCAGAGTTTCACAGCGACGAGCTGCGGGTGCTTGGTGGCGCTCTTGATCCGGCCGGAGAAATAGGGTGCAAGAAAAAGCACAAAGGTCGGCAGCAGGAAAAGCGCGGCTACGTGGCGCAACCAGACGGGCGAACTGTAGAGCAGTGTCGGCGCCTGCCTGAGTTCCCCATAGCCCCTTGCCACCAGGACGATGCCGATGAGTGAGGTGACGGCGTATGCCGCTCGCCAGCCCAGCTCACTCTTTGCTGCGAGCCTGTCGCGCAACGGCAAGGCCACGATGGATACGGAATGCATGCCGAGGAACAGCACGAGACCCAAGATGAGTTGTTCCATATAGATCCCTCCCGATCGTAGACGGAGAATGAGTCGCAACACGTTGCTCGTCAACATCAAGCGCGTCACGTGATCCAAGTGCCAAAGCTCTAGCCCGCATTATTCATGGCCCCTCGTCGCGAGGGCACAGGGTTTCATGAATAATGTGGGCTAGGGGTCTGCCCGATTGCGCCGACGGTGGGCTAGGGGCGGAGGTTGATCCGCACCTCGAAGTACGGAGCCGGATCCGCGCTGATCGATCGAATCGTGTCGCGGCTCCGGTTGCGAACCTTGAGCTGGTGGTAGGCCATCACACCCGCGATGGCGACGACACGGAGATTCCGATTGACCATCCAGTGGATACCCAGGCCCACCGGGATCTGGCGGTCCCGGACCGTTCCACGGTTGGCAGGCCCCAGACGGTTGTCGAGCCGGTACCTGCGGGTCTCGACTCGTCCGCGCAGGAACATCTTGAACGCGTCGTTGATCGCGTACTCCAAGACCAGGCCCTGCCCGTGGGAGCGCAGCCTCCAGGTGTCGTCAATCGTCCACTCCAGGTCGATCAGGGGGTACGGGCGCGGTCCGCTGCGATCGAGACGACTCTTCAGGCCAACGCCGACAATCAAGTCGAACCGGTCGGGGATCTGGTAGCCGACCGCCAGCCCCCCGCCGCCCGATATGGAGTCGTCGAAGGCGGCGCCGCCTTCCCATTGGGCATCGACGAACCCCTGCACAAAGAACGCCCAGGTTTCGCTCGCCCGATACACGCTCTCGGCCGCGATGGATCCCGCGTACAGCCCGTCGAAGGGGTCGCCGGAAGACGGACCCAGGCCGAACAGGTTGGTGGTCCCGTCGAAATCGTAGACGGTCGCCCCTCCGTTGACGCGGAAGCGCACGGCCGCGCGCTCGGACAGGGGAACACCGACGCGCACACTTCCGCGCGGCCAGTAGAGAGTCGCGTCGGAGGCGCCGAAATCGCTGTCCACGACGAACCGGGTATCGGACCTGAGGCGGATCTCGAGCGGGCCCCCGCGAGACGGTGTTAGGGCGGGAACCTCCTCCAGCGTGTGAAAATCGGGCGCCTGGTCGTACTCGACCTGCGCGACGCTGGGTTCGGGAAGCGCGGCAACCAGGAGACCGAGGGCCAGCGGCAGTAGCCGCGCGAGAGAGCCGGCGAGGAACAATCTCCTCCTCCTGTACGCAGCACTCGCACAAAATACCGTCAGGTTGCTCAACTCGAGGAAGGGCTCGAAACGGCCGCGGCCGCTCATCCGGGTCCGCTCATCCGGGTCCGTCGGCGGGCGAGGGGACCGCGAGTTGGATGAGTGCCCCCTCTCGAACTTCCGCGTCCGTCACCCGCACCCGAATCTCCACAGCTTCGATCCAGACCCGATACGGTCCCTCGGGCTTCGTCGGCTCACTCGTCTCGGTCGCGTACGGAACCCGCAGGCGGGCGATCCCATCGGCGCCGATCGAGGTGGTCGCACGGTACTCGAAGCGGCGGCCCATCGGCGTGACCACGGACACTTCCGCTCGGATGGGCACTCCCGGATCGCCTCGCACCTCGAATACCGCACCCTTCACCAGCTCGAACAGTTTGTAGGCAACGACTCCTGGCGGCGCTTCGCGGGGAAAGGATGCCTGGAGCGGCCACCCACCCTCCGGGCCCTCGATGATCAGCCGAAGTCGTTCGGCATGCGTCCAGCCGAACCGCCAAGAGCCGTCGTGTCGATGGAGTAGGTGCTCGAACTCTCCCGGCCTCAGGGTCTGGTGATCGCGCGTGACGACGTACCGGACGCTCAGGCGATCGGCGATGGCCAGGGCCTCCCGCACGGACCGGGAGCGAAAGAAGCGCGTAACCGACGCGTACTTCTCCGAGTCGAGATACGGCCCGAAGTTGCCCGCAGGAGTCGGCCGACGCCCCACGTAGCTCATCAGGTGGCCGTAGCCCGGATGGATGAGGACCCCGTACTCGGGCGTCTCTTCCGGGTCGAAGTAGCCCGACGTCTCGGGCGTGACGTGGCGGACCATGCGCAGGAAATCGACCAGCGCATGTGACGGGTTGACGTAGGCGTCGCCGGGCGGGGGCTCACCACCCGGGCGGATGAGGCGCGAAGTCGCTCCTGGCACCTTGCGAAGGTAGGTCGCCATGGCTCCCGGCCAGAGCAGCCCGGCGCTGGCCAGGAGCGCGAGCGAACTCGCGACGGGCCGCGGCACGGCGCGCGGCAGGACGTTCCGGAATTCTCCGAGAAGCAGCGCAAACCCGATCGACGCGATCGGCGCGAAGTCGCTTCCGAAGCGCGTCTGCAGCACCGCCATGGTTCCCACCACCAGGATCCAGCCGGCGAGGCAGAGCGCCGGCACGCGAACAGGCCGATTCCGGGCGCGCGCCAGGGCCGCGAGCCCCGCCAGCGGGATCGCGTAGGCGAAGTAGCCGTAGCGAAGCAGAGCGGGCGCCACGACCTGGGCGAGACCGCTGGCCGTCCAGTTGAAGAGGGGCTGCTGCTCGATGTTCCCCGCGGCCCAGGAGTCGCCCTTGGCCAAGAAAGACAAGCCGGTGCCCAGAGCCGACGAGATGGGCAAAATCGCCAGAAACAAGGCCAGACCCGCGCCCACCACCGATGCGCTGCGCAGCAACCGCGCGGCCGTACCCTGCGACGGGCGCCAGGCTTCGCCAAGCGCGAGCGCTCCCGCGACGAGCGCGACGCCGGTCAGCGCAGCGATGTGCAGCCAGGAGAGCGTCGTCGCCGAGAAGGGTCCACCGATCGGCGTTGCCGCGACGACTACCCAGGGCGCGACCATCGCGGCGGCGGCCGCAGCCGCGGCGGACTGCCCCAAGAGCAGAGAACGGTCCGCCCTCAGGGCCCCGGCCAGGAACAAGATCCCCTCTCCGAGGGCGATGTAGAAGAGACTTCCGCTCCAGACCAGCGCCAAAGCAGCGACGGTCAGGGCGTGGGCCGCGGATCCCCAGACGAGGCGGCAACCCGCGAAGCGGCAACGAGTCTGCTGGAGCGTGAGCAGCACGAACACAGCGACCAGGAGAGCCACCGCAGCGTGATGATCGGGGTCGCCGATCCGCGAGCGTATGACGCTGACGGGAAGCAGCGCGAAGATCGCCGCCGCACCCAGGCCCACGCCGCGCCCCCCGACGACGCGGCCCCCGGCGTATACGGGCAAGACGGTGAGTGCAGCGAGCACGGGACTGAACCACGCGGCGACGTGCTCGAATACCGAGAGGGAATCACCGAAGGCGCGCGCCACCGCTGCCAGGGTCCAGTCGTAGAGCGGGGGCATGGGTACGGGCGCTCCACTGGGGTACGCGAGGTAGGGATCCCAGTCGAGGACGGCGGGGAAGTTCACGAAGCTGAACAGCGCCCTGCGCGCGTGGATCGACGCGTCTCGGATCGCGAGCAGAACCTCGCCGTCGCCCAGGAACACCGCTGGGAAGTGAAGCGAGCGAACCAGGAGAGCGACCACGGCGATCAAAAGTATCGAGAAGAGGGTGGCGGGGACCGCCGCTCCACTCCGATTCACCCCGGCCCGGCCGCTCGGTCGATAGAAGGTCGCGCAGCGCGGAGGCATCGAAATGGCTCCTAGCCCGAGGCTGGCTGGAGAGCGATCGGGTGCGTGAGGGATCGGCGCGCGGCTTCCAGTAAATCGGGCGCGGCGGTTCCTTCGAGGCCAGCTCCGCTCCGGATCTGCTCGGCCAGCAATGCTGCCATGACGCGGTGGCCTTCGTTGGTGAAGTGTATCCCGTCGTCGCGAAACAGCGGCGGGGTGTCACTCATAGCGGCGAAAATCGCATCGGCTCCGAGGACCGCGACGCCCTCCCGACCGATGAACTCCCGGACGACGCCGAGGTACGATCGGTGAAGAGAGACCGCGTCGTCATCGGGTAGTAGATAGGCGTTCGCGACGTAGCGCTGTTTGTTGATCTCGCTGAAGCGGAAAGGCGCAGCGACCAGCACCACCCGCCCGCCGCCGCGGCCCACCTCATCGACCATCGATTGCAGATTCTCCCGGTATTCCTCGAGGGGAACGCGAAAAGGCGGAGGATCGGGGCGGCGACTCAACAAGCCGAGCAGCCGGAGACGGCTCGGCTGAATGGATCGCTCGTACTGCCTGTCGGTCCGGCCGGGTGTCCGCCAGTGGTCGTTCCAGCCGAAGTAGACGACGACGACATCGGGGTCGGCATCGAGCAGCTGCAAGCGCAACCAGAGGAGTCCTTGGTAGGACGAGTAGCCGGCAACGCTCGCGTTGAGGATCTCCCAGCCATCCGTTCCCAGCTCGGCCTGAAGGAACGCCGAGTAGGGGAGCCCGCTCGAGACGAGGCGCGAGCAGGAGTCGCCCAGCACGACGAGCCGCTTGCGCATTCCGCGCGGAGCGATGGGGGTGTTGGGATGGACGATGTGGGCCGCGCTCTGAAAGCGCCGCCTCACATCCCGGCGGGCCTTCCAAAACAGCGTTGGATCGGGAGCGAGGTAGCCTCCCTCCAGCGCTTGTTTCGCTCTCACGCCGAAGCTCATTTGCGGGGTCAGCTGCCCGAATCCGATCACGCGCAGGATCAGTTCGCTGGCCGTCACCGCGACCAACACACCGAAAACGACCAGCAGCGCGTTCTTCAGGAGTGTCTGCAACGCGGTCGCTCCAGAATCCGAGGAATCGCGGGCGAAGTCCGTTTGGTGAACCACCCAACCTTGCCAATCTACTAGGGAGGATAGCGGAGTTGCGCAATCGACCCGCGGAACGCGCTTTCGGGTATGCTGGGCGTCGAAATGGAGACCTGGACCATGGACCAACTCAACCGCGAGGATCGGCTTCGGCTGGTGAAATTCGTCTGCTCGTTCGCGTGGGCGGATCTCAAAATCCGCCCTGAAGAGAAAAACTTCGTCGACCACATCGTCCGATCGCTGGATCTCAACGACGAGGACCAATCGAAGGTCGAGGGCTGGATGACGATCCCCCCGAGTCCGGAGTCCGTCGACCCGACGCGGATTCCGTTGGCACAGCGCGAGCTCTTCCTCGACTCGATCGAGGGCGTGATCATCTCGGATGGCGAGGTCGCACCGGAAGAGCGCGAGAATCTCGCCCTGCTCAGGGACCTGCTCGTTTAGCGACGGCTGCAGAGCGCCTGCCATCGCGCAGTGCGCGATGGTTTCAACGGCCGGCGAGCCGCCCGAGCAACTCGGCCATCAGGCCACGGCAGGCCGCCTCGCAGAGTTCGAACACTTCCTCGAAGCCCCGCGCCCCGCCCATGTAGGGGTCCGGCACCGAAGCCTCCGACGCGTTCGCTTCGAAGTCGCGCAACAGCGAGACCTTCGCGCGATCTTCCGGGCACTCCGCGAGCGCCACGAGATCCGCGCGGTTGCGCTCGTCCATTGCAAGCACGTAATCGAAACGCGCGAAGTCCTCGCACCGAAACTGCCGCGCCCTTCCCTCGAGTGAAATTCCGCGGCTGTTGGCCGTCGACTCGCTGCGCCGATCTCGCGGCTCGCCCTCGCAAAACGACGAGGTCCCGGCGCTCTCGACGCGCAACCGATCGCCGAGACCCGCCTCCTCGACGAGATGCTTCATGATCCCCTCGGCGGTCGGCGAGCGACAGATGTTGGCCGAGCAGACGAAACAGATGCCAATACGCGCCACCCCTACCCCCACCCAGGTCCCCGCACGCGGGTAAACGACTATACTCCGAACAGCACTTCCAGGGGGAATCAGCATCGCTACCGATCCGATCTGCCAGATGCAGGTAGACGAGGCCACGGCCCGCAGCGCCACGCGCGACGGCGAGACCTTTTACTTCTGCGGCGAACACTGCCGCCGAAAATTCCTGGGCCTCGCGCCGCCGCCACCCACAGTGAGCGTGCGCGCCGCCTACTACTGCCCGATGTGCGAAGGGGTCGAAAGCGATCAGCCCGACTCTTGCCCGCGCTGCGGGATGGCGCTGGTCGCATCCGCTCTGAACCCAGGGGCGGTGGAAGCCGACGGAGACGCCGAGCTGCGCGACATGTCGCGTCGGCTCGCGATCGCCGCACTGTTGACGGCTCCGCTGTTCGCGATCTCGATGGGCCCGATGCTCGGCCTACCGATAGGGCGCTGGATTGCGGCCGACGTGAGCGATTGGATCGAATTCGCACTCGCGACCCCCGTGGTGCTCTGGGCGGGCGCTCCACTGTTCCAGCGGGGGGCGCGATCGATCGCGAGTTGGAACCTCAACATGTTCACGCTGATTTCAATCGGAACCGGGGCCGCCTATCTCTACAGCGCCCTCGCGATCCTCGCACCCGGCGTTTTTCCGGAATCGCTTCAGCAGGCCGGCCGGCTCGCACTCTATTTCGAAGCGTCCGCGGTAATCGTCACGCTCGTGCTCTTGGGGCAGGTCCTCGAACTCCGCGCGCACCGGCGCACGGGCGACGCAATCCGCAAACTGCTCGCGTTGACCCCACCGACCGCGCGGGTGCTCCGAGACGATCGAGAGCTGGAAGTTCCGCTATCCGAAGTGAATCGAGGGGATCTGCTGAGCGTGCGGCCCGGTGACAAGGTGCCCGTCGACGGCCGGATCAGCGCGGGACACAGCAGCGTGGACGAATCGATGCTCTCCGGCGAGCCGATTCCCCGGCAGGTGGGCGAGGGAGACGAGGTCGTCGGAGGCACCGTCAACCAGACCGGCGCGTTTCGAATGCGCGCCGAACGCGTCGGATCCGAGACGGTGCTCGCGCAGATCGTGGCGATGGTGGGTGACGCCCAGCGCAGCCGCGCGCCGATCCAACGGCTGGTCGATGTGGTGGCAGCACGATTCGTGCCCGCGGTCGTGCTGAGCGCGGTGGTGGCGTTTACGGCCTGGGCCGTATTCGGCCCCGAACCGCGGCTCGCACACGCGTTCGTGGCCGCGGTCGCGGTCTTGATCATCGCGTGCCCCTGCGCGCTGGGGCTCGCCACCCCGATTTCGATCACCGTCGGCGTCGGACGCGGCGCTCGGGACGGCGTGCTCTTCAAGGACGCGCAGTCCCTCGAAACGCTGTGCAGTGTCGACACCCTGGTGGTCGACAAGACGGGAACCCTCAC
>SDBV01012152.1_pt1 | contig 11064 bp, 7 predicted proteins | sample 2277081 | NCBI WGS metagenome assembly SDBV01 (sample SAMN10402039, study PRJNA504765) | marine sediment metagenome | isolation source: marine sediment core GS10_PC15, 223 cmbsf | place: Arctic Ocean: Southern Knipovich Ridge | collected 2010
CGACGACGACGAGGAAGAAGAAACCGGAGACGCCTACCTGGACAGGTGGTTTCGTTCCATCGACCAGCTGGGATCCGCCAAGAGGGAGACTCGCCATCGTCACCACCACCACCACCACAGGCGCCAAGAACGTCGTGGTGGTGGTGGTGGTAGTAGTAGTCATGGCGCCGTACCACCGCCACCACCACGACAACTGTGCTACACACCGGATCCCATGATGCGACCCTTGAACGTCGACAAATTCCTGTCCGGCCTGGACCTGAAGAGTAAATGGAGGAAGATGGCCAAGATGCAGGAGTTTCCCCTTTCGGTGCCGCGACACGCCATCCACATCACCCGCGTTCTGACCGAGATCTGCGAAGAAACCCTGGGTCGGTTGGCCAGTTTCGCCAGGTCCGAAGCCAGGAAACGCCAGCCCAAGAGTCTGGAAGACTGGAGATCGCTGAGTTCCGACGTCAGACGGCGGTGCGAGGATCGGGAACACCGCTTGGTCCACTGGAAATCGATGGTCGCGATCCTGGCTGACATCGAATCCTTGTGCTATGGATCCCAGATCGCCATGGCCAGCAAGAGAAGTGCGGTCGACGCTATGACCACAGAAGCCTACAAACACGTTAGGATGTGCGTTTGGATTCTCTACTTGCGTCTGCTGGCGGTCAAGGAGTTCCTGGAGTGGTTTGTTCCAATAGGCAGGCTGACAGCGCCAGAGGCTCTCGGCGAGGCAGAGCTGAACTGCTTTCCGGATCTGCTGGTGTCCTCCCGAGACACCCCCATCCTCTCGTACCGCCAGAGCGATCTCATCAACGCCATCCGAGCCCTTTCGATTCGGTGGCGCGCGAACCTCTTCTACTTTCCGGGACTGGACCGATATCTTGGGGCTCTGAAAGCCAGATTCGTGCTGTTGACCTGCTTCCCCTACTCGACTTGCACCACCACCACCACCACCACCACCACCACCACCGCAGCGGCATCTCCGACCCTGGACCGTCCCGATTTGTTTCAAGAACGCCAGGACGGACGGCGGGGCGCAAACATCGCCTTCCTCACCAAGGTGATGGAGCTTTTCGTTCCCATGGAGAGAGACCTGTTGCTCCACAAGGAGCTGATGGAAAACAGAGCCAGGACCTGCCTGCAATCCGGCGTTTGGACCAACACTCGACTGCGCGGTCAGGTCAGGGGGATCGTGACGCAGTGGATGCTTGGTTTCACAGGAGCCGCCAGGGGCGCCTTCTTGGCCAAACGGTTCCGAAAGTCGATCCTGGATTCTATGGTTCGCGTCGGAGAGATCAACACGTTCCTTCGCCGCTTCCCCAATTTTGAGTGTAACTCTCGAAACGTAATATCGAAGCTGAGACCCAACGACTCCAGAAAATACGACAAGCAATTCACCATGCCCTCCCTGCTAGATGTCATCGAGACGACCCTGGCGCCTTACACCGGCGACATGGATCCCACCACTTTTGACTGGAGCGATGCGGAGGAGCAGGATCGGGACACGCCTCCCGATTACATGGCGGCCAGGAGGACTCTTCTGATCCACTGCTTGGACCAGCTGTTTCAAGAGACGAACCAAAGTCTCCGGTTCGCGCCGTTCCTGATAAGAAACCTTCACGAGAAGGCCTACGAATCCGAGTCGGACGCCATCGCCGACGTGCTTCACCGAGCCGAGACCGAGAACCGAATCCTCATCATCCAGACCCTGAGCGGGTTCTCGGTCTGGAACCCCAGCGCGGCGAGTCTCAAGGTCGCGGGCGATCTGCCTTCGGCTCTGGTGGAGTGGGCCGTGGAAATCATGAGGTTTTGGAGAGGTCGAATCGGGCGGGCGGAGGAGGCCCGGGAAAGGTCGGGAGACCCAAGGACGGTAGCGGCAGGTGATGACGAGGAGCGAATGCTGGAGACGCTTCTCCTCCAGGAAGGTGGCGATACCGCCACCACCACCACACCAGTGACGTCTGGAGATTTGTCTCGGATTCTGGAGGCGCTTGGCCTGAAACAGATCGTTTTGAATCTGATGTAGCAATAATAAATTTGGGGGGTCATCACCTGCGTAGTAGCACTGGCAGTGTGAACAGGCCATGAATGGCCTGAACACGTTTGCGCCATCGCGCGAGGGATGGGTCATTCTGAGCCCGCACATCGCGAAGCGGATCAACCAAATCTACGACTTCAGCGAGGATCTGACGATCGGCATCGCCACCGGCATCATCAAGCGCGAGGCTTTCCACGGAGGCCTGTCCTACGTCATGGAAGAACTGAGCCCGGAACCCAGAGACTTTGACGAGGCCGAAGCGTGGGTGGAACACACCATGAAAAAGGCCTTGGATTATTACTACCAGTTCGGGATGTGTCCTTTCATGCGTGCCGACCATGGCCTGGCTGGTGACGACCCTGACACAACCACCACCGCGAAAGGGAAGAAAGCCGGTCGTCCCGCGAAACCCGATGGCGGCACCATGCGAAGCGATGTGGGTCTCACGGCGTCCGAGGCCGGCGTGTCAGGATCCATGCCCACCAGGCCACATAAATCTGGCGGGGGTGGCCGCACCAAGAAAGACTCGAGCCTGAAACGATTCATAATTCCCAGCATCCGCTCGGGTCACTTCCTGGCCCGCATGACCTTTGATGGGCAAATCGAGGTGGGGTTCCAGCTGTATCGCTACGCCGGATCTCACCACCCGACCTCGGTGTTTGGTAGGCAGGTGGCACCCACGCCTGGGGTTCACGTTTTCGTGTGGCCAGGACGCTCCCCGGTTCCGGACTCTCCCACCCCGTTCCGTTCTGTGGTGTACCGCCTGCTGCCGACACAACTCAACATGAAGGAGCTGTGGCGCAACGACATGGACGCCTCCCACGCGTTGTCATACCCTTCTTTGGTTCTGGTTCGAGCGCGAGGCGAGTCTGGTTTTGGAGGCACCATGGACCAGGAGACCGAGATGGCGGTGTACGCCGACGCCTTGGCCATGTCTGGCCCTCCCACCATCGAACACGAGCGGTCGACTCGAGTCGACGCCGAGTTCACCACCCGCCTCCAGATGCAGCTGAGGAGGATGCGCGAAGCCTCCGGGGGAGGATCCAGGCGGATGGGGGTCGACGATCGGTTGGTTGGAGTTCAGGTGATACGTTATCAGAATTGGGAGTGTGGCAACGTGTTTGCGGTCCCTTCGGGTCTGACCACAGCCACCCAGCAAATGCCTCAACGAGAGGGGGACATCATTCAGCGCTCCGAGTGGTGGCAGAGGATGGTGGCCCACCAATTTGGTGTGCCGATGCAGTACGTGGATCGCCCGTCGTCCGCCAGAGATCCTAGGTCGGGTGGTGGTGGCGGCGGATCCTCGGCCAGCCTGAGCGCTGGACAGACCGACGCCTGTTCATTGCTGAGAAAGACGGTGCAAGAGAGCCGGGACAGGATGACCAGCTTCTTCGAGAGCGCCTACGACACTCTGTTCCGAGACGAGGACACCGAACGTGTCTCATCCAAGATCCTTCGAGGGCGCAATCGTGCCGACCAGCACACCGCGGCCCTCCGAGCCTACGAGAGACACCTCTCTGGCAGACCCGACGAACTGCAATCAGCCATGGAACAGCGCCAACAAGAGGAAATGCGATGGATGGACGAGGAGAGAAAGCTTCGTGCCGTCATCAATCGTGTCTTCAACATGGCCTTGGAACGCACCAGCATGGCTTTGGACAGCGCCATGATTGGACAGGTCGCCAGGGAGGAACTGGACCGAGAGAAGCAGGAAATCTCCCGACTCACGACCAAGGTGCTTCCGGCCGGCCGACGGATCCGCATCAATTGGAAACAACCGGTCCTGGTGGACCTGACCACGCTGAATTGGTTGAGCGACAAGGGATTCATCCACGATGACTCAATGCGAGAGATCGTGCTTAGAGAGGTCGGACTCCCCGTTGACACACCGAAAGGCACTCCGATAGAGGAGAGGATGTTGATCCTGCAACAGCGCTTTGGCGACACCCCCGGTGGCGGTAATGGTGGTGGTGGTGTGGTGGACACCACACGATCTCAGACACAAAAAATCACGGCAGGGGTCAAGAGATCTGCCACGACCAGAGGAACCAATAAATCTTCGACAACGAAAGAAAAACCAACAACGACACCCAAGAAGAAAAAGCAAAAAACAACAGCAACAGGAAAACAGTGATTGTATTTTTTTTTTCAATACTGCTACTACTACAGATAGTGAACGGAAGAGAGTCTCTGCTTTCGTTTTCGTCTGGCGTTTCCTATGGCGATCCTCTGCTCGCGTCTCAGCCAGGTATCTATCAGAAACACAGGAACGCCCAGGAAAACCGTGCCGATGAAAGAAGGGAAAACCCAGACCCACCAATTGGCGTAGGTGCTCGATATGACAGCCGGTCCGAGCCATCGAATCGCGTTGGGGCCGATGGAGATGGCGGCTCGGACCGCCAATTCGATGGCGCCACTGAAGGCACCGATGGCCAGGGCGGGGTAGGGTGACAGGTTCAGGTTGTAGTTGTAGAGGATCACGATGAAGGTCACAGCTCCCAATAGAATCTCTAATATGAAGGCCGCCCACCAAGTGATAGAAACTCCCAAGATTGTGCCCAGGACTGGGGCTCCGATGCCACTCGCAGTTCCTCCCAAAAGCATGGTGAGCAAGCCGGCTCCGGCGAACGACCCTGCCACCTCCGCGGTCCATAGTACCAGCAGGGTCACTCCGTCGATCTGGCGAAGCAGCCAGTAACCCAGCGCCACCGCAGGGTTGAAGTAGGCACCGCTGATCGGAGAGAAGGTGGAGATGGCCACGAAGTCCGCAAAGAACCCGGCCAGGGCCGCTCCTGTTGTCAAACCCACCGGAAGACCCTGAATGCTGGCCACGGCGGCGGTCCCAAAGAAGACGATGATCCAGGACCCCAGGAATTCTGCGATGGCCGCTCGCACCAACCATGGTACATAGTCGGAGCGCCAGTTGCCGTCGGTGATAAGGTTACGTTTGCGACGCAGTTCGGGTCTCCCCGACAGGTTTGGTGGGGCGAAGGCGTATTCCCAGGGAGGAGGAGGGATGGTCGCCATCGCGAGGGAGGCACAAAACCAACAAGAAAAAAGAAAATTCGGAGAGCGTCAAATGCTCCCCTCGCAGCAGCAGCAGCAGCAGCATATGTTCATTATTATTATTATTATTATTATTATTATTATTGAGATGAAAGAGCATAGGAGGAATCTAAACTGTTACGAGAGCAAAAAAAAAATGGTTTCCCCTCCCTACGGGAGAGACTCTGAGTCTCACTGTTATTTACCAGTCGCACAGAGAATTAATCAAAGAGAGGGAGAGAGAGAGACAGAGAAACCCGAATGGAATAGAGACATGCTGTGCATCGCTAGGAAGATCGCGAATCATGGCATGTTAGTATGCGTCATCGTGCTCGTGGCGCTGTCGGTCGCGGTGGAAATCTGTACGAGGACGTTAGTCCGGGGGACAGGGCAACCGCATGCCTTGATGGTTTCACAGGAACATGCGTATTCCTTGGTGACCGAATGGCACATTCTGGAAGCCACAGAATCTCTGGATATCACAACTAAAGAGATGGAAGCTCGTTTGGGGAAAACCCATCATTCGATAGGACCCGTGGTTGTCCTGAGGGATCTACTGAAGGACCCCTCCACGCCTCCGAGACATAAGGCGGTGTATTACTACGAATGGCTCAAAGCTAGAGATTTGTATTTGTTCAGAAGATCGGAACGGCGGGACAGAAAAATAGAAGAGAACGTTACATGAACATTTTTTTTGTGTTTGGTTTGTTTGCCCTGCTACACACACACACACAAAAAGAAGCACTTTGATTGTCTCACCCACGCTCCCTGGTTCTTCAGTAAGTTGGCTCGGGACCCACTTCTATGGAACTGCAGTTGGTGCACCATTGCTTCAGCATCTTCTGTCTCTGCCACTCCGCGAGATGAGATTGATAGACCATCTGGGCGTCAGCCCTGGGATCCCCCAGCAGGATCTGTTCGCCATCCTCGGCCACGTAGGTCTCCATGCCCAGTCGATGCAAGAAGCTCAGGCGCCCGTTCAGCGAGTCCATGGGGAAGCCGCAGACGAAGGGAGGCATGAGTTGATCGGGGATTCTCCACATGGACCAGTGCGGACGACCGGGAACTCCCAGGACCAGATCGTCGGAGTTATCGTCGTCATCGATCTCTATGACTTCCACGAGAAGCTGGTCGCCTCTGCAGAGGGGGAAAACAGCGTTGATGTCCTGGACGAAATCGCGGGCGAGGTTGCTGAGCGTCTTGGTCACGCTCCCTTCCACCACGAGTATCCCGTTCACGAACGACGTGAAAAGCCTGATGCGCGTCCCGATCTCCTTCGGACCGGTGTCCGGATTCCAGTACAGCGTCAGATCGAGCGTCCACCAGCCCTGTTGAGGAACTTTGTACAGTTGATTGGTGGTGTCGAAGCCGAATCCTCCCGCGCCTGCCGCCGCCTGAGATATCGTCGCGCCATTGAAGTAGCCTCCTGGGAGCGTCCATGCCGTGAAGTGCACAAAAACGTTGGGGTCGTCGTCGTTGTCCTCCGGTATCTTGAAGTTCTGCTCCTGGGTGGCGAAGAATCCCACGGGTCCGTCCAGAGGCAGACAACAACCGATCAGGGGCCCCCAGCTGGCGCCATCAAAGTGCAGCACGGCGCTGTTCACGGCCCCCGTTGTATCCACGTCGATCAGGGAGCCCAGGAAGGCCAACACGTCACCGTCGAGTCCGTTCCAGGTCTTGACGCGCGGAATGTCCCGCACCCGTTTCCATCCTATGTCTCCGGTACACACCACGGCGTCTCCCAGCTGCCAGGGGTCGCCAATGCCCCCAAAACTGTCCAAGATCGTGGTGCCGGTGTTGTTCGACACGTAGAACTCGCCTACCATACACAACTGGTTGCTCTTGAGCAGCGGAGTGTTGGTCCTGGGGTCCCAACAACCTCCCCCTTGGCTCCCCAAGAACATGGCGAATTCCAATTCGGGGGGCAGGTGCTCGTCGGGGACGATGGCGTTGCCATCGAGTGGGGCATAACCGTCTGGTTGTGCCTTCTCGTCTAAGGGTTGGAATGGTCCCTCCGCCAGGATTTCTTCGATGGCGTCGGTCCGGTTCTCCAGAGCGGCCAAGTCGTTAGCCACGTCCTGGATCTTGTCGCACAGTCTCTGCTCCAGCGCATCCAAAGCGTCTAAGAAATCTTCACGCAGCCGGTCGATCTTCTTGTTTTGGTCGGCGATCAGGGTGCCAAAGATCACGGCACACAGAGCGATCAGGGCGATCGACACCACCAATATGACAAACGCCGTGACCCACCACCCGATTCTATCCAAGATTCTTGGTTTCGGATCAAGGTCTTCCGGATCTATGGGGCCTCCGTCCGCCCCCACGTACTTGGCCGTTTTGTAGGCCATCACTGGCTGCTGTTGTTGTTGTTGCACTCCGAAGAGGCTTTGGCTTTCTCTGGGAGGAGAAGATCCGCCTTCACGCCTGTGCGTGAGGAGGCGCTGTTGTTGTTGTTGTTCCTCCTGCATGCCTTGCTGCTGTCACTATTACAAGGAGAGGGGAAGGATCACAGCGATTTAGTAGTCGGCTTCGAACAAAACGATCTTTGTGACAGAAAAGCAAAAAAAAAAAAATTTACAACGCTAATCTCTCCTGTCGCCGTCGTCCCCCAAATTGACATCCTCCATTTCCGTAGCGCGTCCGTCGCCGTCCTGCTTGTCGTATACAGTCCCCTGGTTCCCACCGCCCCCGTGGTCGACGTCCTCCTCCCCCTCCTCATGAGGAGACAACAAGATGCCGTCTTGGTCGGTGCTGTCGGCTCGATGCGTGTATCGCAGAGTGCCGGAGGGTGAATATGGAACTGTGTCGAGGTCACGCGCTCCGGTCATCATGGTGGTCAGGTGGAAGGCCATGGGAATCGCGTAGAACACAGCAGCCAGGCCTACCAAGCAGGTCGTGCCGGCCAAGGGGTCCAAGGCCGAAACTTTGCCAGAGGCCACCGCATCGGCCGCCAGGACCAGAGTCCCGCAGGTGGCCAGCACCAGACCCAGGTAGGCTTGGATCCTGGCGTAGGTTCTTGAGATCCAGGCCACGATTGCGGTCATCACAGCCAAACCACAGAGGGTGATCCAGGCAAACAGAGCCGTGTCGGAGACGCGGCGGGCTATGAACTCGTTGGAGACGTAAGCCGAGAGGTTGATGGTCGTGGCTTGTGTGATGGTCAACATCACCAGGAATGCAATGGCAGACAGGCGTTCTCTGCGATGAAGCACACGCTTCATCTGATGCCATTTGAGTCGGAAGGTGCACATGCACCCGTACATCAACAGAGAAAGTGCCACATAGATAAGGGTGATGGAAGCCGAGGCGATGAGCACGCCGTGTCTGGCAGCCCCCAGAGACCCCGCGTTGCAATCGTCGTCGTCACCGCCCGCCATTTGGTTTTTGTTTTTGTTTTGTTTTCTTCCTCTGTGACTGTGCCGCTGTTAGAATTCGACACACACACACACACACACACACACACACACACACACACACAAAAAACTGATGCGATCCGATGTAATATGAGATCGGGCAGGCCAGAAGGACTAGCAAACCGCATACACACACACACACACACAAACAAAAAAAATACACACCAGCAACTGACCGCTCGAGCCGAATTTTCATGGACGCTGCAAGGGAGGAAGCGAAGGTGAACGCAAAGGATGACCGAGCTGTCGTCGTCGGGACGGAGCAGAGGAGTGGCGACGACGTCGTTTCTGACTCCACTCCGTCACCGACGCATGCAGAGAGTCATCCAGACGTTCGCGCTTCCCGCAGCAGCGACCCTTCGGTCTCGTGGCGGCAACGACAACCCATGCTCGCCACGCCCCAATTGAATGGCATGTCACCGGCTTCTAAAACCTTCATTCCTTCTTTGGAGGATTCGCGAAAGTACGAAGAGTACATGGAGCGAATGAAACGCTTGGACCAGAGTGGACAACTCTATGGTACCATCGGACCACCACCACCACCACCATCATCTTCCGTGTTTAGCGGCGGCGGCGGCGATGTGGTTGATGGACTGCGGAAGTCCAGTGTCTATGGCGACAGGTTGATGGTGGGGTCGGCTCCCCCTCTCTCGTCCCTGTCCACACCGACCGGCTCTACTGTGTCGAGCGACGAAAGGCCCGGCTCAGAGTTTGAACGCTACGAGCGCAATGATACGGCGATGGAACCCTGCGCTTTCTGCCTGCGAAACATCTATCCCACCGGAGACCTGGTGACCCGGATGCCCTGTTGTGGTCTGTTTCTGCACTTCCACTGCCTGCGGAGGAAAGGATGGCATCACATGCCAGCCGAGTTGGCCTGCCCGGAATGCTCCAAGCCTGAGATGCTGACCGTGGACTACGAAAAAGAACCGGATCCACCAGATACCGAGGTGGGACAGGCGTTCGCCTCCAAACTCCAGCTCCTGATCCGAAAGAAGGGCATCACGGCGGGATTGCGAGGGATCTACCAAGCCTACAAATCTGGAGATGGCATCAAGAGCGGCTTTCCAGAGGTGACCAAGATCGAAGTCATACGGAGCAAGCTCCGTCTCCCCGACCTGCTGACCGCTGGGTTCAACCTGGACACCATCCACGACACCATGGGCGTTAAGACGTGGGCAGATCTCACGGCCATCGGATTTGACGAAGAACAGCTCCCCAAGCTTGAGGATCACATCTTTGCTCTGAGGAGATTGTACGCCGTGGACTCGGTCCGTCTGAGGCGCGACACCGACCTGACCCTGAAGAAGCTGGCCGGTCTGAACCTCCGATCCACAACTCTCCGGGAGCTAGGATTCGACACGCACGAGCTGTGTCGCATGGGACTGCACAAGGACGGCATCAGATGGTTCAAAAATCTCACCATGGCCAACTGGGTGGACCATCTTAATTTCAGAAAGATACATCTGGGAATTTTGAGGATCACGCGGCGCGATTTCGACGAACCCTGCTTGGCGCAGGTCAGTTGGAATGCCGAAGCTCTCAGGAAAAAACTCGGGCTCGACGAAGGAGAGGCTCTCCGCATCAGGCTCATCGTGCCGGTCGACCTCGAACAGAGCGAGTGGCGCCAGAACTACCAGGCGGGCGGAGGACATTCTCAGTCGCCGAGGGACTACCGCCATCACCGTTCCGGTGGATACGACGCCTTCCGGCGCCCTATTCAGCATCACCCTGTGGCCGTTGAACGTCCTCGACAACAACAACAACAACAACACCTTGCGCCTTCGCCTCAAGCCTACGAACATCCACCTGGCGTTACTCAACAACAACAACAACAACACCTCATGCCTTCGCCTCAAGCACACGGTCATCCATCTGGCGTTCCTCAACAACAACAACATCCTCAGTCATTCACGGGACCCATCCGTTTTCTGCCAGATGGCCGTCCCTACCACGTCATGCCAGATGGTCGCTCTGTGATGGTGGTGATACCTCCCCCGATGGGTTTCGAGAGGCCGCAAGCGCGCTATCCTCACCACCAATCCACTGCACCTGTTTATGGACATCAACGCCGAAGACGCCGGCGTGCTGCGCCCCTGGCAGTGGAACCGCGGATGAAAGGGACTTCGCTGTACCACCGCACTACTAATCCCGTTTGGGTGGACAACAACAACAAAACAAGGGGATCCACGCGCCCTGGCAAACTTTCTTAGATTGTTGTGTTTTCCGATTTATCATTATTTTTTTTTCTGCTGTAGCTTTCGTGTTGTCCGATCGCACAAAAAAACCCCCAAAAAAATACAGCGCTTCCACAACAACAACAACAACAAAAAAAAACATAACACCTACACGGAGCCATGAACCGAATCTCGACTTTCTTATTTTTGGCCACAGCCGTATTCATGTGCTTTGACATTTCGCGTGCAACCACAGCGACAGGGGCGCCGGAAGACGACATCAGGAGGCGTCTCGGCAGATGGTACGAAGAGAACCCATACGTGTCTGCCATGATGCACGAATGGCACGACCAAAAACAGCGTCTCGTCTTCGTTCCCACTTATCCAGGCTGCGGTCCTCCTG
>SDBV01012153.1_pt1 | contig 11064 bp, 9 predicted proteins | sample 2277081 | NCBI WGS metagenome assembly SDBV01 (sample SAMN10402039, study PRJNA504765) | marine sediment metagenome | isolation source: marine sediment core GS10_PC15, 223 cmbsf | place: Arctic Ocean: Southern Knipovich Ridge | collected 2010
GAGGCTGATAACGGAGACCGCGCCCTCTTGGCCCTCGACAATTTCGCCAGCCTCAGCCTGGCCCCCGATCCCGTGCTCCGGACTATACACAAACTGCAACTCCGTCTTGCGTGCAAAGGGGAGCAGGTCAAGAATGTGACGTCCCAACTGATCGACGGCGGCGTGGTTCGTCAGCACCGCAATACGCTGGTCTTCGATCGCGGCGAAATTTTCGCGTACCAGCCTGTCCAGCCCGGAGTGGGCGTTGGTTGTCCCATAGAAAGCGTCACCAACGGCCGTATGCACAATTCGGCGAAGCGTCTCGTTGTCCCGCGCTTCACGCGATGGATGGCACGTGTTGCTGAGCAGGATCACGAACAATCCTGTGGCACGATCCATCCAGACCGACGTGCCCGTCCATCCAGTGTGACCGAAGACGTGACGGGAGGGAAGAAAGCCGCTCTTCTTACTCGACCAAGGGTCGACCTGCCAGGCCAGCCCCTGCCATGGATAAAGCGGGACACCGCCCATCCGCGTCATCTCGCTGACGGTCGACTCCTTCAGGATTTCACCGCGAAGAAAGGCCCGGCAAAACAGCGCGAGGTCTGCCGCAGTGGAGAAGAGCCCGGCCTGGCCGCTCACGCCGCCAACGGCATAAGTGTTCTCGTCGTGGACCTCCCCCTGGACGACCCGTCCGCGCCAGGGGTCGTCCTCAGTCGCCGCGCAATTCTCCCGCCACTCAACTGGGGGATTGAACGCCGTCCGCGTCATCCCAAGCGGCCCAAAGATACGCTTGCGGCAAAATGCGTCGAGAGAATCTTGCGCAACCACCTCCACGAGCCGCCCGAGCAGCATGAACCCCACATCGGAATAACGGTGCAGGACGCCCGGCGGGTTCTCGATGCCTTGCTCGGCATAACCTTGCAGCATTTCGTCGAGCGAATCCATCGTCTCGAAGTAGCGCGCTACCGGTACAAGCCCGCTTGTGTGCGTGAGCAGGTCGAACACACTCATCTCACCAAAGGCCGGAATCGGGACAAAGTCGGCGATGGACTGGTCGAGCCTGAATGCCCCTTCGTCGCGCAACATCATGACCGCAGTAGCCGTCGCCACGACCTTGGTCAACGAAGCCAGGTCATAGAGCGTGTCCCTGCGGGCGGGCTTCCTCGACGGGATGAGCCGGCGATTGCCGTGCGCAAGTTGAAGATAGTCCCGTTCGAGATCGCCGATATACAGGACCGCGCCAGGACTATCGGACTCCTTGACGGCCTTGCGCAAGGCCGCCCGGATCGGGTCAATCTCTACGGTATCGAGCATAAGGAACTTGTCGACGAGCGTTCCGAGTTTGGGTTTAGAGCACCCATACGATACCCAATCGCACACGCCTTGGGAAAACGCGGGAAAGATCAAGAAATCCTACGTGGCGGCGCACACAGGACAATTCAGGCTCCAAAAAAATCGAGCAGCCCGCCTGATAGGCGAAGCTGCTGGAATTTCAACGGGTAGCCCGCCCCCCTCTACGCAAGAAACTACTAACGTTTCTCCTTCCGGCAAGAGCCGGGGCGGACTATACCCATAAGGACCGTGCGGTGGCGTGGCCCCGCACATCCAAGAACAGGTTACCGTTTCTTCTTAGCGGCTTTTCTCTTAGCCGGTTTCTTCTTAGCGGCTTTCTTCTTAGCCGCTTTTTTCTTAGCCGGCTTCTTCTTTGCTGCCTTCTTCTTGGCGGCTTTTTTCTTAGCCGGCTTCTTCTTTGCTGCCTTCTTCTTGGCGGCCTTCTTCTTCGCCGGTTTCTTCTTTGCTGCCTTCTTCTTCGCCGGTTTCTTCTTTGCTGCCTTCTTCTTCTTAGCGGCCATACTGTTTCTCCTTAGTTGCCATTCTGTCTAACAAATAACTCGGCGGGAAATCCCGCAGCCTAGAGCCGTGTCTCCACGTCAGAAACCCCAGACACCCCACGTGCTGAGGCATCTCCCACACACCGAGCATACCACCACATGATCAAGCGCTCAACGGACCTCAATACTCTCACTGGATCGGATCCACAAAACGGTTGGGCTGCGCTTTACTCTCGGTTGTGACATTGACAACACAACGGTCTCCGCGCAGAACTCTAACATTGCGCAAAACCTGCCGGGAGTAACAACAGTGGAATGATTGAGACACTGAAAGAAAACCGCGCACGCCGTTCTCCCCGGACCCCTGCTCACACCACCCTGTCAAAGCGCACTACCCCTTCGTCCTTGATGTCTTCAGCGAAACATCGATCCAGTTGGTCGTTGCGTCACACGTTCCGATCGGACCCTAGATTGAATCGGCCACATCAACACTGCGCGCTCGCGCACCAGCCAACACGATCCGGGAAAACGAAATTCTCGCCAAAAATCACCAGAGCGCTTAACAATATTCAACTCTCCACCCCTTCGTGTATCAGAAAAATGAAAAAAAGGCAAGGAATTTCTTTTCGTATTCTAAATTTCTTACCTTCGCGTGCGACGAATTTTCGATCATCGAAGACACGATCTCGAACTGATCGGTGTGCCGAACAAGAAAGATCCTCGACGAACTTGTCCTGAGACGCGCGAGGACATGACGAACTAAGAGAGGAGAGAGAGGAAGCTGCGCTGGACTTACGACGCAGAATTGCGCGCATGTTAGCAAGCACCAGATACAGTGTGCGGGCGGCCTAAGTGCTTCTGAATATAGGGGCTACGACGACAGGAGGGGTCTTGGACTGAATGGTGTTCTATTACCTATAATGGCCTTCGGCTTCGTCTCAAGGTCATCGGGGGCGCATAAAGTCATCAAGTTTGGCCGCCGCTCTGCGGGGTTTTCGTGGGTGGCGGAGTTCCAACAGAGACAACGAAGTGCGCGCATAATCGCGGGAGACCATTTACGAGGAGGCACCATGGCAGACACGTGTTCGGAATTCTTCTCCAGACTCCAAGAATCGATCGACCCGGAAAAAGTCAAAGGTATCAACGCGACCTACCAATGGGACATCACGGGCGGCGGTGGCGGCAAATGGTACGTGACACTCGACGACGACAGCGTCGAAGTCACCGAGGGTGAAGCCGAAGATCCGAACATCACACTGACGGTGGAAGCTCAAGACTGGTTGGACATCATCAACGGTAAGCTCAACGGCCAAATGGCCTTCATGACGGGCAAGCTGAAGATTCAGGGCGACATGACGCTTGCCATGAAACTGCAGAGCATCACGGGCTGAAACGCGGCCCCAGAGGACTCAATGACCTCAAGGCGTGTAAAGATGTCCCGTTGCTCCTACACGCCCTTTCTCTGTCTCGCCCTCACCGTCCTTGCAGCCGAAGGCTGCTCTCAACGAGATTCCAATAAGGATCACGCCGGGGAAAAGGTCGAGTTTTCGACAGCGGACGGATTCAAACTCGTCGGAAAGCTCCGCCGCGCTTCCGGAGAGCGTCCACCGGGTTTGATTCTCATCCACACGCTCGGCACTGACAAGGGCCGCTGGGCGCATTTCATGCAGCGCGCCCGCCAGGCCGGATACACATCGCTCGCCTACGATATCCGTGGCCACGGCGAGAGCCGTCAGCAAAACGGCGAAACGGTTTCGTTCCGCTCATTCAATGAGAACGACTGGAAAGCCGCCCTCTCAGACATCGCCGCAGCGAAAGAAACCCTACTGAGCGCCGGAGTCGACCCAGAGAACATCGCGATCGTCGGCGCGAGCATCGGCGCGAACCTGGCACTTACCTTTGCGAAAGGCGACCCACAAATACAAGCAGTGGTCTTGGTGTCGCCGGGGGAAACCTACCGAGGCGTGGAGATCCTCTCCGTAATGGAGCACTTTCACAAGCGTCCCGTCCTCATCCTGGCCACCGAAGGCGACACATACTCCGCGGCATCAGGCACCAAATTACAGGAGCTCGCACCCGGCTTCTCCGAACTCCAGATGCACCCAGGCTCCGCGCACGGGACCGACCTCCTCGACGCGCATCCCGGCGCAGCAGGCCAAATCCTATTCTGGCTTCAGGCTATTTTCGAGGGTGAAAACGCCAAGATCCGCCCTGATTTGTAGCCCGGTCAGCGCCAAGAACTCCCATCATTGCACCAGAATCCTTTGACAGATCTCCGATTGGACCGTATAATTCATAGAGGCGGCCCATCTGCGGAGAGAGATGCAATCTGGGTATCAGGGGCCTGCCGTTGGGGGTATAGAATCGTGTCCAGCCAAGTCCCGCGTGGTTACTACTTGGATCCCGGAGGCGCGCTCAGGCGCGACAGGAGGCGCACTCCGGAGCGCCGCAGTCCCGCCGACGCATACGCCGGGGAAGACCGCCGCAACAGGCAGCGCCGCGAAGGCGACCGCGAAGACCTCGATCAAGAGCACCACGACATGATAGAAGAGGCCCTCGAAGATTTTGCCGCCGAACACGAGCGGTAGTCCTCGGCCCCAGTTACTTCCGGTCTACGGCCCGGACCCGTCTCGCGAGGCCATCAACGTCCCGCTGAAGCACAGCGACGGCCTCGTCCGCGGTCTTCAGACCCGTGATCACCGAAACAGTGGCATTCTCAATCAGCCTGCGCACCTCCTGCCATTCCTCAATATTGGGCTCCGGCCTCGCATACGCCAAGCAATCGTATGCCGTCCTATTAGACGGCCATTCGTCCCAGAACGCCCGAAGATCCGCGTCCTCCACCGCCGACTTCCGATAAGGAAGATAACCGGTCTTCAAGGCCCACCTCACATTGATCTCAGGCGAAGTAAAGTACTTGACAAAGCCCCAGGCGGCGCGCATTTGCTCGGGGGTCGTGTTGAATATCGAGATGTTAGCGCCGTAGAGCACCGTGCTCGGGCGAGAAGGATCGCTCTGCGGAAGAGGGGCAATCAACCAGCCCTCCAAGCCTTCCTTAGCGATCTCGTAGTACGGGCGTGATGAGCTTGGCCGAAACGCGAAAGCGATTTCATCCCTTCCGAAGGCCGTCTGATCGTTGAAGGTGCGCGGCGGATTCTGATACGCAAGCTTCTCCCCAAAAAGCGTCTCCAACAGCTTGAACGCCGCCACGGCCTCCGGCGTGTCATACCGAAGCCCCTCCTCCGCAACAATCTCCCCCCCCATACTAAAAATCATTCCGTTAACGGTCGAAGGATCCGCGTCAAAGCAGAGGGCAAACTTGCCCGTCTTCGCCTTGACGGCCCGGCATTGATCCAAAAACTCAACCCAGGTCTTCGGCGCGCCACTAAGCCCGGCGCCGGCGAGAACGTCCGTGTTGCAGTACATCACAAGCACGGCCTTCGTGTAGGGAAAAGAGAACATCCGGCCGTCCAGACGCGAATAGCGGTTCTGCTCGAGCACAGCGGGAAAAAAGTCATCGAGCTCCTCCTCAGAGAGACCCATTTCAGGGTCCGCCAAGAACTGGCCGAGGTCGGCCGCAGCCCCCTGGTTCGCGTACTTCACCGTCATGTTCCCATAGGCGACGGCCATGGCGGGCAAAGTCCGCGCCTTAATGGCCGCAACGGTCTTCATGTAGATATCAGCGTAATCGCCGCTCTGAATGACCTTGACCGGAGGACCCTCGTGCGTCGCGTTGAACTCAGCCGCGATCTCCCGCAGCAATTTCGCGTTCTCAGTCGTTTGACGGTCCCAGAAATCGGCCACGCTGGGATCGATCGGCCGGAACTGGCCGGCACCGGGCCCCTGTGTCTCGTCCGATGAACGTCCACCGCAGCTCACAATCAGCACGGCCACCAACACGGACAGGTATCTGGCCAGAAGAACTCGCACTCGCGCCCCTAGGTCTTGATTCCACTTCCGAGCGAACTCTCAAGAAAGGCCCGCTGCGCCACAAAGTATATCGCCACCGTCGGAAGAATGACAATGGTCGAAGCGCACATCAGAAGCTGAGTGCGCACACCCTCGCCAACGGAAAAGATGGTCAGCCCCACCTGCACCACGCGCATCGAATCGTCGGCGGTCACCACAAGCGGCCAGAGCAGCGCATTGTAGCTGCTGAGAAAAGCAAAGAGGGCGACCGTAACGAGAGACGGCCTAACCATCGGAGCGCCGACGCGAAAGAGAAACCGCAAATGGCCGCAGCCATCGATCGTCGCGGCATCCAGATAATCGTCCGGAATCGTCAGGAAGGCCTGGCGCATAAGAAAAATCGAGAAGGCGTTAGCGCACCAAGGCACGATAAGCGCGGCATAAGAGTCGTACCAGCCCAAGCGGGTGATCAGAACAAAGTTTGGGATAAGCATCACCTCGAAGGGCACCATCATCGTGGCCAGGACAAGCATAAACAGCGGGCCCTTGAAACGAAACTCAAGTCGCGCGAAAGCATACCCCGCCAAAAGCGCCGTAAACGTCACGGCGAGCGTCGTGAGAATCGCAACTAGGAAAGTGTTGAAAAAATACATGCCGAAGGGGGCGGCCTGGAACGCATCCACATAGTTGTGCCAGAGCCACTCCTCCGGCAACAGACCCAAAGAGGGCGTGTTGGCCGCGCGAAGACTCTTAAGAGACGTCGTCAGCATCCAAGCGAAAGGATAAGCCATGACCGACCCGCCACAAACGAGAACGGCATACAAGAAGATCCTGCGCATCATCTGTAGTAGACCTTTCGTCCAAACAACCGCCACTGGACCAACGTCAGCGTCATGATCGTCCCCGCCAACAGCGTCGCCACCGCCGCACCGTAGCCCATGCGCTGGTACTCGTAGAAATTGGCATAGATATAGACGGTCAAGTTCTGCGTCGTGTCCAGCGGGCCGTGGCCGGTACCCGTCATCGCATAGATACTGCTAAACGCCTGAAAAGATCCCGCCACACCGACGATGATCAGAAAAAAAATAGTCGGCGAAAGCATCGGGATAGTGATGTTGCGCGCGACCTGCAGCGCGTTAGCACCGTCTATTCGGGCGGCGTCCTCAAGCTCGCGCGGAATGCCCGACAATCCCGCGAGAAAAATCACGATCACAAAGCCGCAGCTCCGCCAGATCTCGAAAAGAATCACGCCGCACAAAGCGAGACTCGGGCCGGCGCCGGGCGAAACGGCATCGCCAAAGATCAGATGAAGGACCCCCTTCGGCTCCAAGAGCCAAGTCTGCGGAGGGATGCCGAGATTTCCCAGAATCAAATTCGCGACACCCTCATGGGGTTCGAGCATCACACGCCATATCATCGCCGCAGCCACAATGGACGTCACATACGGAAGAAAAAAAAGCGTGCGCAACGTATTCCGGAAGCGCGTGATGCGAAACAGGCCATTAGCGATCAGAAAACCAAGAGCCAGTGTCGTGGGCACCGTCCCGAACGCAAAATACATCGTGACCTCAAAGCTCTCCCAGAAAGGCCGCCCGCCGATGGCCTCCGCATAGTTCTTAAGACCCACGAACTCTTCCCCCATGCCAATGCTCTGAAACAGACTAAGATACATGGAGCTGAATAATGGAAATAAGCCAAATACGCCTAAAATGAACAGGGCGGGAAGAAGCAGAAACACCGCAAGGATCGGCCTGCTGCCCCGGACAGGATCAAGGCGCGCGATAACATCGTCAAGCCCCCCCAGGAGAGCATCCAGAAGCTCACCAGGCACCTCGAGCGCGCGTTTAACACCACTTCGTGTCACGATGCGTCAATCCCTATCTTATTTAAACTAAACAGGTTACAGCTCGCACACCATCCCGCCAAATGCGATCCGATTCATCCAGAATCCCCCCAGACTGGACAATACCCTAGACAAACCGCGCGCCGAAATCAAGAAAGCAGGCTCTGCTCAGGACACGAGTTGCCACTCCTGTCAATGGAAATCCCACTCCCGGAAAAGCTAGTCCGGCGCAATCTGAACGCCGCCTCCGAATCCCAGAGAAACACAGAGAAGCGGTCGAGAAAACCATTGATAACCAAGACAATAAGTACTATCATACAGTACGTTTACCGGGTGGCTGGGTGACCCGGGCTGCGGCGGTGCGCCGGAATCCACGGGGCCTGTCGCGGGCACGTTTTGATTGTAAGGTACCACTCTAAACCATGAACCCGCGTCGGTGTCCAGATATTTGGGAGCAGAAGATCATGTCGCTTATCGAGTCTCGGCTGTTGAACAACTGGCGGTTCTGGCGTGCGCTCACGCTCGTGTTCTGCTCCGGCATAATCGCAATAGGCTGCGGCGGCGGCGGTGGCGGAGGGGGACTACCTGAATCCCCCATTCCATGTTCCCAGCCATCAGATCCCTGCTATGACCCTGAAGGCTCGACTCCTGAAGACGCCGTCGTGATTGTGCCCGACGGGGCAGCTTTCCCGGGAAAGATCAACTTCGGAGGCGACGTGGATTGGTTCACCTTCCGCGCCGGGCACGGAGTCACCTACACGTTGCAGATCTTGGGCTTTCCGTTCGAACCGGGTCTGCTTCCTGAGAAGGATCTAACCGCCGGCCCCGAAACCAGTATAGTAGCCCAGATCATTTCATTTGATGGGCTCAATCAGATCGCGAATACCACCAGCACGGGGGGGGGGACCACTATGTATGACATCGACCCCGCACCGCGAGAGCAAGTGGAAGGTATCTTCTACATTGGCGACTCCCGGATTACTTGGACCGCTCTTACGACGAACGATATGTACTTCAAAATCCAGCACCCGGAGAGCATCACCGGAACGGGCCACTACGTGATGCACCTTGCTTCGTCGCAAAATGGGTTGACGAATACAGGTAGGATGCAATGGGCGAGTCGGCATTTTACTCTCTACAGTGATGACGGGGACCTCCTATTTGATAGCGACGCGAACGGAGGCGTTGCAGTGACGTCCGTGAATTGGGGCCTGGACTTCCCTGGGCTTAATCCTGTCTGGGGAGTTGGATTTGCCATTGGTGGGAGCATCGTCTTTTTCTTGGACCAGGATGGTGTACCGGAAGAGGATCCCCAGACCATAGCACATCATTTACATTGGGGCGTGCCCGACATTCGCATTCCCCAAAATTCGGCCAACTTTCAGGCTTGCCCCCCCGACCCGCACTGTATCATGTTCGATCTTGGCGAGAACAGCCTAGAAGTGCCGACCCCTGAGGTAATTCGCACGATGACGGGTTTCGAGTGGTACATGGACCGCCACATCACGGACGACTTTGATGTATTGCCCTACCCGGTTGTCGTTTCGATGCCCTGGGGTGACGTCTATAGCGTTTTCGAGTCCGATGTATTCATGAGCGAGTCAAATGTCGTACTTCGTGATGGTAGCCGTGTCCCGGAGTCGCGCCAAGCCGGAGGTCCGGACTTTACCTTGTTCTACGACTCGTCATTGAAATCGATACAGATCGCCCGGCGGACATTCAATAGTCCGTTCTTGGGTGGTCTTTTCTGGGCCGATGCCGAATGGTATGAGGGCGACATCCTCACCGTGTATGCCCCGAGACCAGAACCCCTCGGCCCAAGAGTGGTGATCGGGCCGAGTACTATTCCCGCACCCAAGAACCCCCCCGAGTTTCTCGAGTTACTCACTGGTGACGTGCTGCCCGGATTTCGAAACATTATCAGACAGCTCTCCGATGATGAAGCCGAGGCGCTCCGTGACGCGTATTACGAGACCGGCATCTACTTCGAAGTGTCGCGTTGGGACACGGGCCAGCCCGTCGCGCGCGCGGATCTGGCCCCACTCACGCCCGGTGTTCGGAGCCTCGAGATTCAGGACGTGCCCTTCCCCATCATCTTCTTTCCTCGGGCAAGCGACGGGCCGTTGCGGAAGGGCTCGATCAATTTCGCCAGCGACTACGCCGAGGGAGGGCAGATCACAGTGGTCTCAAACGGGAAGATTCTCGGCGTGCTGAGCGATTTCCTCGACGAGGGCCTCGAGCCCCCCGAGTGCGGAGAGACCCAAGCCGGCCAGTCCCTGACAGCCGAATACTGGCCCCACAGCTACCCCTACAAAGCAGTCGCCGAAGACGGCACCGAGTGGAAAGGGCACTTCGAGATCCGAGGAGGCGCCTGCGAAACACTAGTGCTAAGCGTCGAGTAGCCGCACTGGCCGGTAGTTACGGCGCCCCCGCCGGTAGTTACGGCGCCCCCGCCGGTAGTTACGGCGCAATCGCCGGTACTTACGGCGCAATCACCGATGGTCGCGACCGTGCCAAGGATGGGTCAATCCGTGTGGTCCGTCTAATCCGAGGCCAAGCGGTTCTTCCTCCCTGCGAACACCGCGAAAAATCGCACCAAAGTGCAACATTGTCACCCAAACACCCCTTGTTTCGCGTATTTGCCATCACAGACTGCAACAAGATCTGCATATATATAGAGGCCGTTGGTGGCCGTCTCGGGGAACGGTTCGGACCAGGGGTGGGCCGGGCCGGTCGAAGTGGTGAAGCAGGTAGCTGTAGCGTGGGGCTTGAGCGAACAGACAGGCGAACTGAAACCACAGCTGGACACAATTGCGGGAGGGTCGAGTTCCACCTCGACCGCAAGGCCAACCTCGAGGTTGGCCCCCAACAAACGCGCGCGTGCGCGGGCCGGTGCGTATAGCGTGAAAAAAACCCCGCGAGCAGTTGTAGGGTGGGGCTTGCCCCACCGCTCGAAGGCAAGGCCGTTGCCGAGACTAACCGATGGCCTTTTCGATAAGCTCGAGGGTGCGCTCAGTAGCGCCGCGGTTCTCAAGGACAACCCGGCTTGCACTTTCACCGAGCCGGGCGCGCGCGTCGCAATCGTCCAAAAGCGATTCAAGAACACCGCATAGCGCGTCCGCCGACGTGCTCTGGACAGCGCCATTCTGCGCAAGCAGGGCCTCTGCCGCATCCGGAAAATTGCGCATGTACGGACCGAAAACAGTCGGGACGCCCTGCGCCGCGGGCTCAATCGGGTTATGGCCGTCGACGCCGGGGTAGAACGAACCGCCAACAACCGCCACCGTAGCGATGGCGTAGATACGGCCGAGTTCGCCGTGAGTATCCAGCAAGATGACGCCCCCATCAGACATACTCCCCGGCGCTCCATCCAAATCGGACCGAAGGAGCACAGCCGTACCCCTGAACGCGTCACGCGCCTCAGAGAGCCGCTCAAGGTGGCGGGGCGCGACGATCAAGACGAGGCCGGGAACCCGTCCTCTCAGTCCTTCCCAACAC
>SDBV01012154.1_pt1 | contig 11064 bp, 13 predicted proteins | sample 2277081 | NCBI WGS metagenome assembly SDBV01 (sample SAMN10402039, study PRJNA504765) | marine sediment metagenome | isolation source: marine sediment core GS10_PC15, 223 cmbsf | place: Arctic Ocean: Southern Knipovich Ridge | collected 2010
GTACTGGTTCTGCTGAAGCTTCTTGTGTTTCTCCAGTTGGCGCTTCAGGAAGTTTAGATTGAACTTCTGATTCAGTTTGGTTGCTCAGATAAGAAACTGCCGAGTCTTGAATTTGTTCTCTTGGAGCCTCTGCAGTCTGGACTTCCGTTGAGAGATCATCTAGACGCTTTTGTACATTTGAAATTTCTGCTTTTTCATGAGTATTATGTTCTACCAAATCTGTTGTTTGTGTCTTTACTGACTCAAACATACTTTCAGAAATTTCGCTACTCTTGTATTGTACTTTAGCATCAAAGATTAGCATCCTTACTGATTTCATTTGTTCATCTAACTCTGCAATCCTTGAATCTAATTCGGCTTTGATTTCTTTTTCAGTTTCATCCAACTCTATTAGTTTTGATTTGTATTTTTCATGTAGCATTTCTGCTGACTCTTTCATGTCATCATTTTGCGAAACTAAATCCATCAGAGCCTTTAGACGACGAAGAGTTAGTCCTTTTTCTCGCAGTAATCGTTGAGAATCAAGTCTCCATTTTGGAATGTATATAACGACATCATTTTGGACAACCAATTGTTCAAAGCGAATTTGCCTTAGGCCTTCTGAACCACAGTCAATTCCAACAGTTTGGATGCTTCCATCAATGTCAGTTATTGTTCCAACGACTTTACCAATGTATGTGCCATACATGTCTTTGACTTTTTTACCGATAAGCTCGATCTCGTCGTTGCTCATAGGCCTGAATTTAAGGTTGGCTATAACCAACAAAGTGTTAACAAGGTTTCTAGTTTTGGTAAGAACAATTTAACCCACGCATGAGCATATAGAAATTTTAAAATTCCAAATATTTGCTCCTCAGAGGATGATTACAAAACTGGAACTTGAACAAATTTTGCAATTTGTTTCAAAACGATGGATTGACATTTCTCGAGATCCTGAAAACAAAGCAATGAAAACTTTGCCGAGCAGCTTTTGGATGAATTCAGTGGGAGGCCAAGCTGGAAAAGGAAGATGGGTAACAATGTTGATGTACACTGAAGAAGAGGCAGATGCAAATGCATTCAAAGAAGTATTGCTTAGATGGCAATCAAAAGGAATGCAAAACAAAGATTCCCCGGATCTAATTCAGATAAAAAAAGAATAGATTATTAATAATTAGAAAACTCTCGATCGGTATTGTCTGGAGAGTTTTCTAAATCTGAGAAGAAGATCTTATCAGAACATTTTTCAAATACAGATGATTCTGTTTTTGCCATAACCACACCAAGACAAGTTGATCGTGGTGCATTGATGTCAAGATATAGCAGGACAGATAAATCAATGCGCAGAGTTTTTCTTGATGAATTTCTAAAAAACAAAAATCGGGGAGAAGAGTTCTACACTCGAATTTTAATTGAATATGGGGATGACTCTGTAGCAGAGCTTGGTGGTGCCCAAATTGCTATTGAAGGATTATCAAATATTGCTGTCAAAAAAATCGAAGATAGAAGATTAGGCTTATCATATTTAGAAAAATCTTCAAGATACGTTGCTTGGAATAAAAAAATTAATGGCAACTACAAGTTTTACCGTGAACCTGCAATAATGGATTCAAATTTTGCAGATCAATATTTAGAATCATGCAATTTAGATTTTGATGTTTACTCAAAAAATATTGAACCAATGATTGTGTATGTTAGAGAAAAATTTCCAATAGAAAAGTACAGCTTTAAAGATTCAAAAGGAAACGAAAAACCATTTGCAAAGCTAAAAGATGAAGCAGCCATAAAATCTGCTGGAATTATCTATAGAGGATCAACTAAAGCTAAAGCACTTGATATTCTAAGAGGATTGTTACCTGCATCAACATTGACTAATGTTGGAATAACTGGAAACGGAAGAGCTTTTGAATATTTGCTGACAATTCTTTTTAGCTCTAAACTAAAAGAAGAGCAAATTTTAGCAGCTAAAATAAAGCGTGAATTGGAAAAAACAATCAAGTCATTTGTGAGGCGTTCTGATGACAAATACGGCAAAGCCTTACAAGATTACCTAAAATCAATAAAAAATTCAGCCTCAAATCTTTCAAAAAAATACCTAAATGGAAAAACCAAGGAAAAATCTATTACAAAATTGATCCATTATGAAAAAGAGTCATTGGCTCTCGACAAAGTAATTACCGCAATTCTATATGATCAGTCTCCTAGCATTCCCTATCAAAAGGTTTTTTCAAATGTGAAAAAAATGAGCCCGTCTGAAAAAAATGAGATAGTGAGTTCATTTGCAAAACTTCGAAAAAACAGAAGACATAGACCACCACGTGCATTTGAAATGACATATTATACATTTGATTTAATAAACAATTTTGGAATGTTTCGTGATTTCCATAGACATAGGGCACTGACTCTTGAACGACAACTTCTAACAACAGATCACGGGTATGATGTTCCAAAAGAAATATCAATTCTTGGAGCAAACAATGATTTCAAAGATTGTATGTATAAATCAAAAGAGGTTTTTGATCTTATTAGAAAAAGATATCCTGAACAAGCTCAGTATGTAGTAAATTTTGCGTATAATTATCCATACTTTATGCATCTAAATTTAAGAGAAGCTTGTCATTTAATTGAGCTAAGAACGGTTCCTCAAGGACACTTGGATTACAGAAAAGTTGCACAAAAAATGTTTATAGAAATCAACAAAGTGCATCCTAATTTGAGTAAGATTATAAAATTCGTTGATTTAAAACAGTATGAGCTTGAAAGATTTGAGGCTGAAAAAAGAACCCAAGAAAAAAAGAGGAAATACTAATCATGACAGAAAATAATAAAGTATCAAAAACAGATGAAGAATGGAAAAAAGTTTTGACGCCAGAGCAATACAGAGTGTGCAGAAAAAAAGAAACAGAGAGACCTTTTACTGGAAAATATTATTACTCTAAAGACAAAGGAGTTTACAAATGTTCATGTTGTGGAAATGAATTATTTGACTCTAAAACAAAATTTGAATCAAGAACAGGATGGCCCAGTTTTTGGGATCCAATTAATAACACAAATATCAAATGTGTATCAGACAATAGCTTGGGCATGACAAGAACAGAAGTATTGTGTAGTAAATGCGATGCACATTTGGGTCATGTTTTTGATGATGGCCCAAATCCTACAAATTTGAGATATTGTATAAATTCTGCCTCATTAGACTTGGAAAAAAAAGATGAGTAGCTTTTGTTAATCCTACAAAGAAAAACTCATTATATCAAATGATATTTACCGACGTGAGGTAAATTGAGAATAATACTTTGTGGCTTTGGCGTAGTAGGTCAAAACCTAGTAAAATTATTGGATTCTAGGTCTGAGGACCTTTATGCTCGATTTGGATTAAAGCCCCGAATTGTTGGTGTCACTGATAGGAAAGGTAGTGCACAGGAATCGTCAGGATTAGATTTAACCAGATTAATAGAGGTAAAGAAAAAATTTGGTTCTGTAAAAAAATATGGTAATGGTAAGAACAAACAAACTGGTTTAGACTTAATCAACAATTTAGATGCAGACGTACTTGTTGAAACTACTACGAGCAATTACAAAGATGCAGAACCAGGAATGAGTCATATTACTTCAGCTATGAAACAAGGTTTGCATGTCATTTCAGTTAACAAGGGACCATTAGCCCTTGCTTTTCCCTCTTTAATGGAGCTTGCCACATATAATCAGGTTTTGTTAAAGTTTAGTGGAACAGTTGGTGGTGGAACTCCAATACTTGATTATGCAAAAAATAGTTTACGTGGAGAAAGAATTTCCTCATTTGCTGGAATACTAAATGGAACTACCAATTACATACTCACTAACATGGCAAATGGTATGACGTTTGAATCAGCTTTACAAGATGCCAAAAAAAAGGGCTATGTAGAAGAAGACGAGTCCTTGGATCTAGATGGACTGGATGCAGCTGCAAAATTAGTAATTTTAGCAAATTGGATCATGGATTTTAAAGTAACCTTACCTGATATCAAGAGAATAGGAATACGGAAAGTAACAACTTCAGACATTCAAAAGGCCAGTAAAAACAATTGTGCATTAAAGCTTATTGCATCTTGTAATAAAGATTTGATTGTATCTCCAAAGGAAATTTCCTTGAATGATCCCTTGTGCGTCAATGGTACCTTAAATGCAATATCATTTACTTCAGAACATTCAGGAACACAAACAATTATTGGACGAGGAGCTGGAGGAATAGAAACTGCAAGTTCCATTCTACGAGATCTATTAGACATTAGACAAGAGATTTCAAAAAATTGAAATCCAATCTTATTTCAAAAAGTGAAACTGTAGAGGTTATAAAAGAAATTGTATCTCAGTGGAAAATAAAAATCCCAAAAATAAAAAATCTTAAGTTTTACTACTTGGAAGATGATGGTATAATTATTGCGGGAGATGGCCTAAATGCAATTAAAAAAGGAGATGATTATCTTCCATTTTTATCACAAAATGAGTTGCTTGAAAAATTCCCAAACGTAATGGTTGACATGGGAGCAGTCAAATTCATGTGTAAAGGGGCCAATGTCATGAGGCCAGGGATTACTAAATATACAGAATTTGAAAAGGACCAAATTGTTTGTGTTATAGAAGAATCCCAGCATAAATTCCTGGCAGTGGGGAGATCTTGTGTTTCAAGTAAGGAAATGGAATCGTTAACGAAAGGAGAAATTGTAAAAAATATGCATTACATATCTGATAAGTTTTGGGAAGCTGGAAAATCAATTACGGATTAGTTTATTTTTTCTGAAGTCATTTTTGAACCATTTTTGTCAATGACTAGCATGTCTATACCATCACCACTAAAGGTATCTCTCAAACTTGCCGAACGAATTGCCTTTATTGCTAAATCTTTAGCTTCTTGTTCGGTCATGTTTTCTTTGAATTGAGGATCAAGGATTCCGAGTGCCGTCTCAGCTCCAGTACCAACAGCAGCATAAGTATCTGGAAGAACAGAACCTAAAGGATCAAGTGTAAAAATAGCAGGTTTATCCACAACACCTCCCACTATGACTTGGGTCAATAAAGGAAAGAATCTTCTTTCATACATCATGTTTGACATCATCTTTGCTATAGAATTTGGAGGTATTTCTCGCCTTATCTCCATATTTCTTATCTTGGCCAGTGCAGCAACTTGTAGCGATAAAATTTGCATGTCTGCAACTAACCCGGCACACGCAGCACCAACTTTCGGAGTAATTTGAAAGGTTTTCTTTGTAGTCTTACTAACAAGAAAATTACCATATGCTATTCTTTTTTCACTTGCAAAAACCACTCCTTCATTGTAGGTAATGCCTACAGCAGTAGCACCAGGCATGTACATATATGACATAATTCCACTGGATTTAGAGTACAATAAAGTCCTTTCTACATACTTGGTGAAGTTTGTAGGACTTGCTATGGTTTTCCAAATTTATCTAAAATAAGACAGATACACCTTGTTGTCTTTTTGAGAAAGTCTATTCTTGCAAATTCATTTGGGGAATGAATTCTTGCAAACATGTAGGTGCTTCCAATTGAGATACATGGTACATGTAAAATATTTGAAAAAGAATACATCGGTCCTGTTCCTGCGTTTGAAACATTGAGAATAGATTTCCCATATGCTTGATCTGCTGATTTTTTAACTATTGAGACAATAGGGTGAGATGGATCAGTTCTTGCAGCAGCTTCACCATGGTAAATTTTTATTTTGATATCACCAAATCCTTTTGATTTAAGATGTTTTTTTAATCTCAAAACTTGTTTTTTTGGAACCATTTTTGGTACTAGTCTAAAATCTAATTTTGCTAATGCTTCACTAGGAAGAACTGTTTTTGCCCCTTGTTCAGTGTAGCCTGAAACAAAACCTGCAATGTTACATGTAGGATTGCCAGCAAGAGCCTTTTTTACTTCTAATCCTTTTTTACCATTTACAAAATTTTTTATGCCAAATTCTTTTTTGAAAGAAGATTCATCAAAAGGTTCTGCATTAATTAATTTTAGATCTCTTTTTGTAAATGGCTTTACTTCTTTGTACCAATCTTTGATAAGAATATGCCCTTTGGAATCTCTAAGAGTCTTTACTGCATCAATTAGTCTCCAAGCAGGATTTTTTATTATTACTGCTAGACTAGAATGCGCATCTCGGTTCGATTCTTTTTTGGATAATTCTACAAAAAGCAATCCTTTCATTCCAAGTCCAACTATAGGTCTATTTTTAGAATCAACATATCCAAATTCCCAAATGACGCCGTCGCAAGAAAACTTTTTTTTGTATTTTTTTAGATATTTTTCTATATATGCGCTACCGGTTTCTTCCTCTCCTTCTATTACAAACTTAACATTGCATGGGACCCCCCCAGTCGTTTTTAAAAAAGCTTCAACTGCTTTTATTCTAGTAATTAATTCCCCCTTATCGTCTGAAGAACCCCTACCAAAAATTTTGTTACCTTTTATCTTTCCACTAAAAGGCGCATCATGCCATAAATTGAAAGGCTCAGCTGGTTGAACATCATAGTGATTATAGAATAGTAAAGTTTTGCTAGAGTTTTTTTTGGATTTTACCTCACCATAAACCACAGGGGCAATTCCTTTTTTTATTCTAAGAATTTCAGTTTTTATTCCAGAATTTTTCATTGTTTTGGCAACTAATTTTGCGCACTGTTCTATTCCTTCATTTTTTGCTGAAACACTGGGTTGACGTATTAAGGTTTGTAGATCCGAAATTAATCCCTTAAAATTTTCATCAACCCATTTGAGGACTTTTTTCGTCTAAATCACCTAATTCGGTCGAAGGGTTTTAACACAATTGGAAGAACATCTAGAAGATCACTTGCAGTAATATGCAAACCAAATTTTCTCTGAACTAATTTTCCTGCTTGACTGTTAACAAATGCTGCAGCAGAAGCTGATTCTAAAGGATTACGATTTCTTGCGAGAAGGCCGGCAACTATACCTGATAGAACATCTCCTGTGCCTCCTACAGTCATTGAAGGAATTTTTTTTGGGTTTAGAAAAGTTTTCTTTCCGTCAGAAATTATATCTGTAGGTCCTTTTAGAAGAACAGTTACAGAGTTTTCTTTTGCGTGTTTTTCTACAGTCTTTATTCTCTCCTTTATGGAATCGGAAGGAATTTCTCCAAATAATCTTTTAAATTCACCAGAATGTGGAGTCACTACGACGTTTTTGTTGGGGAGTAATGGAAGTATTCCATTAACTAAAGCACTTGCGTCAAGAGAGAGTCTTACATCTTGATCTAATAATGAAGAAATCAGTAACTTTAATGCTGAAATATCTTGAATTGCCAAACCCATTCCAATTGTAGCAGAATCTAAGTTGTGGGGAATTTGTCCTAAAAGTTTGTTTACTGCACCACGAGTAAGCTTTGAATCAGCTAGTGGCAGCACGATAAGATTTGGTGATGCAGCTCGTGTTGCTTGTGCATTAATTTTGGGGACACATGTGTAAACTAGATCGGTTCCAGTTTTCAAAGCTGCAATCGATGAAAGTATTGGAGCCCCATGATAGATGTAACTACCACCAACTACTAGTACCGTTCCGTTGTCACCCTTTCTTGAGTTGGCTTTTCTAGCTGGAATTAGTTTTTTAATAAATGAGGGTTTGAGTATTATTGCATTCAATAAGATCTACTTCTTTGTTAGACGAATAAATATTCTTTTTACAAAAATTGTTTTGAAATTCTAACTTTTGGCATTTTCTGCCTTTATTAGCTGTTCAATTGTTCGTATAACCTCAAGTGATTTTTTCTCTACCTGTTCAGCTAGCCAATCTCTTTCTACTTGAAGATGTAATTCAGCATCACTCAATTTTTTTAATGCTTTCTTTAATTCCTTGTTTAAAGCATCAGAATGGTTTTTTTCCTGCTTTAGTTTTTGGTTACTAACTTCCAATTGAGTAACCTTTTCGTTTAATGCCGTATTCAAATCAGACAATACCTGATCTTTTTCTTCTAATTCCTTTATCTTGTCGTTAAGTAGGGTAGACAGATCTTCTAAGAGTCTCTCTCTATGAATTTCCTTTAGCTTTGTCAAATCTTCTGCAAAGTTTAATTTTTCAAGATCTTCTTTTGTTACAGGGTTTTGGAATTTTGATACACTTTCTTTTTTTTCAAAATCTTCTTTAGTTTTTACTAAATTCTCTATTCTTTCATCTAGATGACTGATTGTTTTTGCAGAAGCTGTCTTATCCGTTTTGTATGTCGACAATATATGTCACAAATTTATACTGATTTTATTCCTATTAGGATGTGTTTGTGTGAAACGTACAGACTTGATATGATCAAGATTTTCTTTTTGATTTTTTCTTTCGCTTATCTTTTCCAAAAAAAGCTTTTCTTGCAAAGGCAAGGTATGCAGTATGCCCTATTCCTTGAAATGAATGTCTAGTTTTTCCCTCTCTTGCTTCAATTATTCTTAGTATATGTTCAGTACATTCAATGTCAGTAAACTCATTTTGTACTAATGATGATACAAACTTTTCAAGTTGATTCATTGTAGGACAAACTGCAAGAATTGCGCCGCTTCCTTTCAACATTTTTCTTGCAGTCGGAATTACTGTCCATGGATCACCCAGATCAATGACAACAAGATCTACATCAGAAATTGGAACTTTTTTTGCATGTTTTAGGTCAAGTTTTTTCATAGTAACGTATTTTTGCATATCAGCTTTTTTGATATTTTTTTCAGCTATTTTCATAAATTCAGAATTAACATCAAAAGTGTAAACATGCCCTCTTGGTTTAACTATACTTGCAACGAAAATTGATAGTGCTCCACTACCAGTTCCGATTTCAACAACTATTTGACCATTTTTAAGACCGGTTCTAGATGCGATATAGCCTAGGTCTTTTGGATATACTATTTGTGTTCCATGTTGGATTTTCATAATAAAATCATGGATTGTAGGTTCCAGCATGTAGACGTATTTGTCTTTATTAGTTACAAGTCTAGAACCAAATTCTTTTCCAATGGCATCGGCGTGAGGGATTACTCCAATATGAGTATGAAGTACGTTATCTTTTGAAATCTTGCTTAGCCATTTCTTAGTATTGTTATAGAAGAACAAAACGTACGAATTTTGCTTTATTTTACTCACAATTTTTGGCTATAATTTTTTAGATAAGAACCTACTGATTTTTATAAAATTTCAAATAAGAAAAATGATAAAATTAAAAGGTCCTGCCTTTTTGTATTTTTTTCAGAGCGTCCAAGTAATCTCTTACTTGTACATGGGTAGGCTCTAAATCTTTGAGATTTTTAATATCTACATTTAACTTTTCTAATTCTTCATAAATTCCCTTATCTTCAATGGTATCTACTAATGCTTGTAATCCAAATGGTTTTTGCATTAATTCAACAATTTGCTTTAGAATATGTATAGAATCTTTCAGAGTGTTTTCAACATATGCTGAAGCAAAGATTATCCGTTGCTTGGGAGCTAAAGCAAGAATTTCTTGAGCTGCCTCAAGACCATTCTTGTTTGGCATTTGGTAATCAAGAATTACAACATCAAAAGGAGAAACAGTATTTGTGTCTTCAGCTTTACTTGCAGACCATTTTTGATATTCCTCACTAAAAACGGAAACACATTCTTGCCCATCTTTAGTTGTTATGGGCTGGTGATTTTTTTGTTCAAGAAAATCCTTGTATTGGGTTCGTAAATCATCTTCGTCTTCAGCGATCAGTATTTTCATCTAATATCAGCCAATTTTATTCCATATAGTATTTACTAATTTTGTATAATGACTTAATTGTTAGTTGAAGGTGGCGAAACAACTACATTTTCTTTGCTTACTCGTTCAATTGTTTCAATAACACTATCAATTTCATAGGGTTTGTAGATCATTGCAGTAGCCTTTAACTCAACCAATTTTTTTTCAGTATCTGAAGTTAAATCTGCGGTTACCATAATCACTTTGGCTTTAGGATCAATTTTTCTTATTTCTTTTAGAGCATAAAATCCGTCATATTCAGGCATCATCACATCCAAAAGTACAATATCTGGTTTTAGTTTTTTATACAATTCTACTGCGGTTCTACCATCATAGCCTCTACCAAGAACTTCGATATCTTTTATGGCAAGATATTCACAAAATACTTCGACTGTATCACGATCATCATCAATAACACAAACACTAGTCAAGTCTTTCCACCTCTTGTTGTTTTTCAAAAGAACACCAGCATCCATCATGATACCATCGTTTATCAAAAATCGTGACTCCTTCTTTCATCTGTAAATCGTTACCACAATAGGCACAATTTTTTGATTGAATTGATTCAGGTACTTGAATAGTACTATTTGCTCCTGTGACCATTGCGATTTATAATAAAAATCGAATATTATCCTCTTGTATGTCCACGGTGAACAGACCGTAAATACAGAAAAAAATTAGGTTATTTATAAAAAAATTTACATTTTGTCTGGAGCAGTAATTCCAATTAGATAAAGTGCTTTTTGTAAAGTTGATTTGAATGAAGTAACAAGACACAATCTAACATTTGTCAATGTTTTATTTTCAGGATCAAGAACTCTTACTTTCTCATAAAATGCATTAAAAGCTACAGCAAGGTCATGACAATATTTGGATATAACCTTTGGGGAAAGATTCTTAGCTGCATCTTGAACATGTAAATCAAACTTGCCTATTAGTTTTACCAAGTTTACTTCGTATTCGTTTTGTAGTAAATCAAAGGCAACATCAAAGTTTGGAGAAAAACCAGCTTTTTCTAATATTCTAGAAGCTCTTGCATTAGTATATAGAATATAAGGCGCCGTATCGCCTTCTAAACTCAATGATTTAACAAAATCAAAAGTAATAATTTTGTTCAAATCTTGTTTAATCATCTCATAACGCAATGTTCCAACAACTATTTGATACACAATTTTCCCAACATCTTCATCACTCATTTCCAAATTTCTTTTTCTAGTTTCTTGAAATGCTTTAGTTTTCAACATATTAAAGACAGAATCGGCGTTTACATAGAGTCCTTTTCGACCAGACATTTGGGTTTGTTTACTTTTAGTATCTAATCCGAGTGTCTTTGCAGTTTCTGA
>SDBV01012156.1_pt1 | contig 11062 bp, 7 predicted proteins | sample 2277081 | NCBI WGS metagenome assembly SDBV01 (sample SAMN10402039, study PRJNA504765) | marine sediment metagenome | isolation source: marine sediment core GS10_PC15, 223 cmbsf | place: Arctic Ocean: Southern Knipovich Ridge | collected 2010
CGCCCCTTCTTCGGGCCCAACATGGCCTCGGCATACTCTTCGACTTGTTCGGGGCTTTCGAAGTAATGATCGTATACCCACTCGTCCTCATATTCGCAGGCGTCGGTCGTATAGTCGCGGCAGATATCCGGGCGAGTCTTGTACTGGCCACATAGATTATCGTCGCCGAGCCGGTTGCAGCGGGTATGGACCAGCAAATACCAACTATCGTCTTCGACGAACACGGTGGCCCGCTCGTGAAGCAAGAACCAGCGGATGAACTCGAAGTCGTCCCAGTCGTCGGGCACGTCGATGGGCAGGGCAAAATACTGGCAGCACTTGGCCCCGCAATGGTTACAAAGGCAGTCGCCATCGGCAAGGTCTTTGGGGTATGGTTTTGTGCGAATTCTCTTTTTGCGTCGGGCGGCGGCCATTAATTATCAGTCCTTATCTTGCTTCTGCAATCGTCCCAGGAGGCATATTCCTCGTATTCCTCTTTGGATTACGGTAATGCCAAGCCACCAAACTAGCAAAGTGATGGGGAAAACACCAGTCGTATGGGCTTTGTGGTCGGTGAAAACCCCGCCGAGGGTCTTTTGCGGCGGCTTCAGGCTGGAAAAAGGTTCTCGATCTGGGCATAATGACATTATGAGCCAAAAGCCCCATAGCAACGACCCAGCCCAGCCGGAGCTTCCCGCCGGCGATAAGCGTGGCGAAGATTCCGGCATGAAAAGCGCCCGCCGCAAGCTCCGCTACGACGCCCCAGTGCTGGATATCCCTCGCCCGCTCTACCTTCGCACCGGCGACCACCCCTCCGACGAAGATGCCGCCTAGCGGTCCCTCGAAAAAGTCTAATGTGGGAATTTTTGGGTGCCACTGCTGGCCGCTCCAGCAGTGTTTTCCGGGAGTTTCTTTCATTCTCGCCCTCACAAGCCAGCAGTGCTACCCTTATTTCAACACGCCGCCTAGCGCCCAACCGAGCCGCTTGTCGGCTTCGCAATACTACCCTGAAGGATATCCCAATTCTCGCATTGGGAATAGCTTGATAGGACACCATAATCGCGAGTCGGTAACCGATTATATCTTTGGGCAATCACGATCTTTCATGGGAGAATCGTCGATGGAACTCGATCCTCTTGTACTCTCGCGAATCCAGTTTGGGCTGACCATTGGATTCCACTTCCTTTTTCCGCCGCTGACGATCGGCCTGGCATGGCTGTTGGTTGTGGTCGAGGGCCTGGGCTGGCGGCGCAACGATGAAAACTATATTCGAGCCGGCAAATTTTTCGGCAAGATCCTGGGCCTGACCTTTGTGATGGGCGTTGCCACGGGAATCGTGATGGAATTCCAGTTCGGTACGAACTGGGCCGAGTACTCGAAATTTGTGGGCGACATTTTCGGCGCGCCGCTGGCCGCCGAGGCCATTTTCGCTTTCTTCCTCGAATCGACGTTCCTGGCCTTGTACCTATTCGGCCGCGAGCGGGTATCGCCGGCCGTTCATTGGTTCTCCATCCTCATGGTCTCGATCGGCGCCACGATCTCGGCTTTTTGGATACTCGTGGCCAACTCCTGGCAACAGACTCCGGCTGGCTACGTCATCAAGAACGGCCGCGCGGAACTGACCGACTTCCACGCCGCCGTGCTCAACGCCTCCACCTGGTTCCGATTTTCCCACACGATGAATGCCTGCTTCATCTGCGGCGGGATGTTGATGGCCGGTATTTCAGCCTATTTGGTTTTGAAAAATCGCGACAGCGCCACAGCCCGAAAAACCTTGCGCCTGGGTCTGATTGTGGGCATGATCGCTTCGGTCGTGGCGATCTTTCCCACCGGACACCAACACGCCCGCCAGGTGGCGCGTACGCAGCCGGAAAAACTGGCGACCTTCGAGGGCTTGATCCACACCCAAAAGCGAGCACCGCTTATGATTTTCGGCATACCGGCGGAAAACCCGCCGCGGGTGGACTATGCCCTGCGGATCCCCGGCATGCTGAGTTTGCTGATATTCGACAATATAAACGCACCCGTCCAGGGCATCGAGAACCTTCGCGAAGACGGACACCCCACGCCCCCGCTGATTCCGGTTTTTGTTTCATTCCACCTTATGCTCGCCTCGAGCATGATGTTTCTCACGCTTAACACCTGTGGCATTTGGCTGCTTCTGCGTGGTCGCCTGGAAAAAAGCCGCTGGTATCTGCGGCTGTTGCCATGGGCCATTCCCTTCCCTTTGGCCGCCTGCCAGTTCGGCTGGATGGTGGCCGAGATCGGGCGTCAGCCCTGGGTAGTCTATCGACTCTTGAAAACGGCCGACGCATATTCCACAAACGTGGGCGGCGCCGAAATCCTGTTCTCACTAATAGTTTTCAGCTTGATTTACGCGGCTTTGGGCGCGCTTTATCTGTTCCTGCTGCTGAAGATGGTCAGGCAAGGCCCTAATAATGCGTAACACCGGGTGCCACTGCTGGCTTGTCCAGCAGTGAATGAAAGAAACTCCCGGAAAACACTGCTGGACAAGCCAGCAGTGGCACCCGAATTGGCCAACACCTACTAGGAGGCGTAACCGCCATGGATCTGAACACGATTTGGTTTATGCTGATCGGTGTTTTAATGTTCGGCTATGCCGCCCTGGACGGCTTCGACTTGGGCGTGGGCGTGATGCATCTGTTCGCCACGTCGGAAAAGCAGCGTCGCACGAACATGGCCTCCGTCGGGCCGGTCTGGGACGGCAACGAGGTTTGGCTAGTGACCACCGGTGGCATAATGTTTGCCGCCTTTCCGGTTGTCTATGCCACCACCTTCAGCGGCTTCTACCTGGCCTTTATGCTGCTGCTGTTTGCGTTGATCTTCCGCGCCATATCTCTGGAGTTCCGCACCCAGGTCGACAGCGTCCTCTGGCAACGGTTCTGGGATCTTGCCTTCGGCCTCGGCAGTCTGCTGCCGGCGCTGCTCTTCGGCGTGGCCGTGGGCAACATCTTGCGGGGGCTGCCGATCGACGCCGAGGGGACGCTGCACATCCCGTTCCTGGACCTCTTGAACCCCTACGCCCTGTTGGTCGGCGCCTTGAGCCTGGCAATGCTCTTGATGCATGGCGGCACGTATCTGGCCGCGCGAACTGAAGGCGATCTGTGTCGATGGGCCGCCCATTGGGCAAGCGGCGCGTGGTTCGCCTTTGTCCTGCTCTACGTGATAGCCACGCTAGCCACGTTCTTCACGGCTCCATACCTGTTCGAGGGAATCCTCGCCAAACCGCTGTTCTTGATCGTTATCGTGGCCATGCTGGCGGGCATCGTCGGCGTTCCCCTGGCTTTACGCGCCAAGGCATACGTGCGGGCCCTATTGGCATCGTCGTTGTCGATCGCTTCGCTGATCGGGCTGATGGGCGTGAGCCTCTATCCGCGCATGGTCCCGTCGAGCCTCGATCTGGCGAACAGCCTGACAATTTACAACGCCGCGTCGAGCCCGCGCACGCACGCCGTCATGCTAATCATCGCCATAACTGGCCTACCGCTGGTGATTGCTTATACCGTGTTCATCTACAAGGTTTTCATGGGCAAGATCGATCTGAGTCGCGAACACTACTGAGCCGCGCCGGTCACTTTTAGGCGGTTGTCGATCTTGTTCACACCCGGCGACAAAGCAACGAGTTGTGCCGACAGAGCGCGGTCGCGGGCGCTGGCGACGGTACCTTCAAGAACAACTACGTTCTGCTGGACGCTTACTCGTACCGAAGAGATCCCGTTCAGGCTTGGTATTCGTTTGATACACGTCCGCATGTTTTCGGCAAGTTGTGGAGAAACTTTGGGCGTGTAGTGGAATCCTAGTACAAGCCTGGGGCGAAGAGTTGTGCCCCGCGACCGGCCGGGTTTAGATTGTTGGTCTCTCGGTCGGAAAGACCCTCGCGATCCGGTCCCGCGCGTCTGACGCGATCCGCGCATGCGGTCGCCCGTGTCGTCGCCGCGTGATGTACCTTCAAAAAAACCCGCACCATCGCTATCGGCTCCAACGAAGCTGCCGCGAGTGCTCTTGTCCCGCAGTTTGGCACGATCCGACTGCTCCAGTTCCGGCACGCCCTCGGTAAGCTCTTGCCCCTGACCGGCGGCTTTCGCCCCCAACGCCTCATCACCCCCAGCAGACGTTATTTTACTCGATCGAGACAGATCCTGCGCGCCGACAGTTGACGCAAGTAACATGACGACCAGTGTCGCCGCCAGGGGTCGTGTCAGTTTGATAGCCATACGACTTCTCCTTGCCTTCTTCCGAGACGCAATATCTAGTCACCTAACGAATACATTATACAAGATCGCTGTGGCAATGTGAAGATCGGAAGTTTGGGTGGTGCGGGGTGAACCAATAGTCGCACTTAGATGCTGAATCAACTAAAGAAGATGCGGTGACTTTGCCGACTGTAACGATTATGGCGACAAAGTCTGGGGTACGGGGAATGTGTATATCGCTAATGAGGTATGCGTCTTAGCATTTGCAATTATGCTCCAGTTTGCCAAAATCACAAAGCTCAACACCTGGATTGCCGCCGTGGTTTTACTGGTTGTATTTGTGGGAATTATTGCCTCACTAACCTGGGCCGGGCACCGCGGCAACGGATCGCCCTCTGCCGTGGAGAAGGCCGACGGTTCGACACTTTCCCTTGTCGGCATGGCTGTCAGGGCGAACGAAGCAGCAGCCCAAGGTGTCCGCCCGGGCAAATTTTCTCCGTCTGGATCGACTACCGCATCGACTGTGTCGGCGAGAGAACCCAAGGATTTTTCAGATGTCGATGTACGGCAAACCGTCACTCTGTGGAATGCCGTCGGCAGCAAGTTCGAGTCAAATCTTTTGGCGGCCATGGGTGGTCGGATGGCCACTCGGAGACGCGAGGACGGTAGGTTGGAATACCTGCTATCGCTCGGCGGCGGCCAGAGTCCTCGGCTTCACATTGATACGGCGGCAAATAAGGTGCTGATCGAAGGCCGCCAGGGCCCGGTGCGCGGCGCGGTGCAACTTGTGCATGCGTTGGACAACCCCCCCAGCGCCGATGGTGTTGGCATTCGATGCGTGAGTACTCCACGATTTCGGGGAGCGGAAATCAAACGTCTGATCCAAGCCGTGCGGATGGATAGCAAATCGCGAGCACGCGGTTCCTATAAAGGCTCACCCAGCGAACATCCCCAGCCGATGACCGTGGCCTATCAAGCCAACAGCAGCGGCGATGCCAAGGCAAAAAAGCCGCGTAATGGCGTGAAAACAAAGGATGGCGCCAAACGAGATCCCAGGCAGACTTCGCCAAGCGGCCGCTTGACAGCGCCGGTTCAAGTGCAAGCTCTCGAAGGTTTGGACGCGGTGATTATTCGCGGCCATCCCGAAGACGTCGAACGGGTAACCGAGTTGATCCGTCAACTCGAGGAGTACGCCAAAACCGCAAAACCCGCCACCGAGGTAGTTCTGCTCAAGCATGTGGATGCGACTGCCCTGGGGCTCTTACTGCAGCCGCTCTACGATGAGATTTTCTTGGACCGCGAAGGCGCAATGAGTATCACGCCGCTGGCGGCGCCGAATGCCTTGCTTCTGACCGGTAACCCCCAGAGCGTGGAAAAACTTAAGGGTCTGGTGGAACAGCTCGATCAGCCGCTTTCGCCGACCGCCCGCTTCAAGGTATTCCGGCTCAAAAACGTTGCGGCCATCGCGGCCCAGGAGGATATTACAAAGTTTTTTGAACGGGAGGATCTGAAGGAAGCCGGAACGGCTTTGGTGCCGCGGGTCCACGTTGTGGCCGCTTTTCGCTCGAATTCGTTAATCGTGCGGGCAAGCCCCAACGACATGGCCGAGGTGGAGGCGATCATCGCGCGGATCGACAGCGGCGACAGCGAAGCCTTCAACGAAGTCCGGGTTTTCAAGCTGAAAAACGCATCGGCCGAGATTCTGGCGCCGATTCTTCAAGACGCGGTGACGGGCCAGATGTACGGCCAGCGGCAAAGACGCGGCTCGGGCGGCATGGGAGGCATGGGTGGCGTGGGTGGCCGAGGAAAAGGCTTTGAAGAAAAATCGACGCGGCTGAAAATGGTTACGATCGACGCCAAGGGCCGTACCATTCTCAACTCGGGAATTCTAACCGACGCCCAGATTACGGCCGATCCGCGCACCAACGGTTTGATTGTGACCGCTTCGGCCGACAGCATGCCGCTGATTGCCGCTTTGATTCGCGAGTTGGATCTCCCCCCGTCGGTTGAGGCCCAGGTGAAAGTTTTCACCCTTTTTAACGGCGACGCCACGAAGTCGGCCGAGATGCTCGAAAACATATTCGGCCAAGAGGTGGCGGGCGATGAGATCGCCGTGCGAACGGGCATAGTGCCCGACGAAACATCGCTGGTGGGTCTGAACTTTGCCGTCGACGTCCGCACCAATAGTATTATTGCCACCGGATCGGTCGGCGCCTTGACCTTGGTCGAGGCCGTGCTCACACGTCTGGACGGCAGTGATCCACGGCTGCGAAAGACCGTGGTCTACCGGATCAAGAACATCAGCGCCGAGGACGTCGCCGTTGCAATAAACGAGTACCTCACCACAAAGCGCGCTATCGAAACGGCCACGCCCGACGTGGTGAGCGTTTTCGAGCAAATCGAACGCGAGGTCATCGTTGTGTCGGAGAAGGCCAGCAACAGTGTAATCATCAGTGCAACACCTAGATATTTCAAGGAGATTATGGAGCTGATCGAGGAGATTGACCGCCAGCAGCCCATGATTATGATCCAAGTAGTGATCGCCGAGCTTTCCCTAGATAATTTCGACGAATTCGGCGTGGAACTAGGCCTGGAAGACTCGCTTCTTTTCGACCGCAGACTGGCCCTGGGCGGGCTGGCCATTCCCGGCGCGCTCTTTTCCAATACCCAAAACAACGACGTCGGCGGTCGGGGCCTCACAAGCCTGGGAACGGGTCAGTTCAATGCCGAGATAGGCGCCGGTGGTCTGGTACTCAATGCCTCGAGTGAGTCGGTTAGCGTACTGATTCGCGCCTTGAGCACTTGCAGTCGCCTGAAAGTTCTCAGCCGGCCGATGATCATGACCCTCGACAACGAGCCGGCGCAAATCGTCATTGGCGAGGACGTTCCTTTTATTACGGGCACGTCTTTCTCCGAATTCGGGCAGCAAAACTCGATCGACTATCGCGAAGTGGGCCTGATCCTCACGGTCACCCCACGCGTGAGCGCCGAGGGTTTTGTGGTAATGGAGATCACGGCGACCAACTCCAAGGTCGGTCCCATCGCCGATGGCATTCCCGTTTCCGTGGCCGATGGAGTGGTCATCCGCTCGCCGCGCATCGAGATGATCAGCACTCAGACGGTTGTCAGCGCCATGAGCGGCCAGACGGTGGTGATGGGTGGGCTGATTATCGAAGATGATCGCCTGACTGTAAGACGCATTCCCGTACTTTCCTCGATCCCCGTGCTGGGATGTCTGTTTAAGTACGAATCGACAGTCAAGGGACGCAAGGAACTTCTGATTATCATGACTCCACGGATAGTCGAAAATCCCGAAGATGCCGATCGCATCGCGCAAATCGAGTCCTCGCGATTGCACTGGTGCCGTAGCGATGTGCAAAAGATGCACGGCGGGTACGGGGGCGATAGATTTTTCGCTTCGCCCTGCATTGTCGACGGGCCGCAAGTGATCTATCCCGACGAAACGCCCACTTTGGAAATGATGCCCGAAGCGATGCCGGGAATGACACATGATCCCGGCGGCACCGAAGATATTTCAACACCGCGGGTCGCGCCGACGATGCCGGACACTATTGAGCACGAATTAATTCCGCAGGGCGAACCTGAATTGAGGCCTTCACCCTCCCCCCCGATGGCGCCGAAACTTAAACAACCCAGCGGGATGAATCCCGATTTCTCCAGTCCACAAACGCGGGGTCCAGTCAATCCAATGATGCCCAGCACGTCACAAGCGGTCGTGCCGGCGCAATGGACTACCGACCAGTGGCCGGCCTATCCCGTGACTTCAGCACAAGGTAACCGATAGATGCGAATCTCCGCCGAACTACGACAAACCACAATCGCCGCCTTGGCCGCAATATGGCTGTCAACCGGCGTCGGATGTGCTTCTCTAACGGCCACTTCGATGCCTTCGATGGGCAATATATTCGAAAAGAAAGAACCGATTGTCGAGCCCAGCGAAGTGGCCGTGGTTTGGACCACCGCGCTGCTGGAGAAGGAAGCCTCGCGGCCAACGCGTGGATTCGGCGGAATGGTGACGTTCTACGGGAAAGACCAAAAGAGGCCGGTTCGCGTCGATGGGCAACTCACGGTCTACGCCTACGAAAATGTATCACATGATCACGATGACTCGACTCCGGACCGAAAATACATCTTCACGGCCGAACAACTCAAAACGCACTACGGCGAAGGCGACTTGGGACCGTCTTACAGCATTTGGATCCCCTGGGATGAAGCCGGCGGACCTCGCCAGGAGATCGGATTGATTGTGCGGTTCGATTCCGTCGAAGAAAAAACAGTAATGGGCAAACCCACCCACAACATTCTGGCGGGGGCCAAGATCACCAAAAACCGAAAATCTACCGGCGAAAGCTCCCACGTCGAGCAGGTTTGCTATCTCCCGCCCGTCGATGAGCTGGATCGGTCCAGCACGGCAAAAGCTTCCGGTCCGCGGATGCAAACAATTACGCTTACCCTGCCGCAACGTGGAACCCGCCCCATAATATCCGCGAGCGAAAATGCTCAACCCCCACTCCTCAAGCATTAAGCGACGCAATCACAGCCGCCCTCGGCTGTTGATCTTCTTGCAGGGCTACAAATGTAGAACAGCCGCCCTCGGCTGTTGATCTTCTTGTAGGCCTGAAGGAGTGAACAAAACCCCAGTAATCAGAATTGGCGGTTCCGCCGACGTTCTGCTGTCTTGACTTGCCCAATTTATTTAACCGAAGTAACCACCCGGAGGGCGGGACTGGCTAAATAGTTGTTAACCGTTACGAGACCGGTTATACTAAAGGGATGAATATGGCAGGTTGCCGGTGTGGGGGTGATTTTTGTCTTTCTTTGGGGATCCGGCAGCCATGCTTGTAATATGGGATCGCCCGTAACGTACGGTCGGCTGTAAAGAGGACGAGCGCAATGGACCTGGCGAAGATATTTCTTGATGCCGGATTGCTTGATCAGCAGCAGATCGAGTTGGCTCACCAGGCCGAGGACGAGGGGCAGCGTCTGGACGAAGCGGCCGTGCAACTGGGTTTCATTACCGAAGAGCAGTCTTTGCGGACGATTGGCGACGCCGTTGGTTTGCCCTTTGTGGATCTGAGCGAATCGGAGGTGGACCTGTCGCTTTTGGAGACATTCCCAGCGGCCGCGATTCACCGCGAATGCCTTTTCCCCTTCCATCAGAAGAACGGCACCCTGGTAGTCGCCACCCCGGACCCCTTCAACCTTTATCCGTTGGACGAACTCAGCGCCACGCTGGGTAAAACGATCGTTCCCATTTTGGCAACACGCATAGAGATCGCCAAACTGACCAAGACGCATTTGGGCGTGGGCAGCGAAACGGTCGACCACATGATTGCCCAAAGCGATGACGCCGAGATCCAGGTGCTCGACGAGGTCGAGAACGACGGCGCGGAACTGTCGCAGATGGCCGAGGAGCCTTCGGTGGTGCGGCTGGTGAACGAGATTCTGCTCGAAGCGGTCGAAATCGGCGCCAGCGATATTCATATCGAGTCGGAACGACACGACCTGCGCGTTCGTTACCGCCTCGACGGCGTTCTGCAATCGCAGCCGGTTCCGCCGGAAATCAACCGTTTTCGGGCGGCCATTATCAGCCGCCTGAAAATCATGGCCAGGCTGAATATCGCCGAACGCCGCTTGCCGCAGGACGGCCGCATCGAACTGAAGACCGGCGGGCGGGAAGTCGACGTGCGCGTGTCGGTGATACCGATGATCCACGGCGAGGGGATCGTGCTCCGCTTGCTCGACAAAAGCCGTATGACGTTTTCGCTGAAGAATCTCGGCATGGACGACGATCTGCTGGGGACGTTCCGTGAATTAATCGGCGTACCGCACGGAATTATACTCGTCACCGGACCAACCGGATCCGGCAAAACGACGACGCTTTACAGTGCCTTGCAGGAAATCCGCAGCGACGAGACAAAAATCATAACCACCGAAGATCCGGTGGAATACAAGCTGCCCGGTCTGAGCCAGATCCAGGTGCACCCCAAGATCGGTCTGACCTTCGCCAACTCGCTTCGCAGTATTTTGCGGCACGACCCGGACGTTGTGCTGGTCGGAGAGATTCGAGACCTGGAGACGGCCGAAAGTGCCATCCAGGCCTCGTTGACGGGCCATCTGGTTTTCAGCACGCTGCACACAAACGATTCGGCCGGCGCCTATACACGGCTGACCGACATGGGCGTCGAGCCGTTTCTCGTTTCCAGCACGGTCGAAGCCGTGATGGCACAGCGGCTGGTTCGAACGCTTTGCACGCATTGCCGCCGGTCGTATCGCCCTTCGCCTGAAGATTTGCCGGCCGATTTCCCCATCGGGCAGTTAGACGACGCCGGCGTTCTTTACCATGCCGCAGGATGCAAAGAGTGTCGCCAGGTGGGTTACAAGGGCCGCATAGGTCTGTTTGAACTGATGGTGACCACCGATTCCATCCGCAAGATCAGTCAGGATCGGGCCAGCAGTTGGGAGATCAAGCAGATGGCGATAAAACAAGGCATGCGCACGCTACGCCAGAACGGCTGGGACAAGGTGCTCACCGGCAAAACCGCCGTGGAAGAGGTCATCCGCGTCACAAAGGGTGACGATGTATCCGGCCATGCCATGGTCCAACGGGATGATTAGTGATGTTGCATTTCGACTACACCGCTCGCAACGCCAGCGGACAACGCATTACCGGAACAATGGAAGCGGCCTCGCGGCAAGAAGTGCTGAGCACGTTGGCCACGCGTGCGCTGTTCCCGGTCAAGATCGACACGCATAAAAAGGTCGAGCTTCCTTTCGCTCGACGACGCGTACCAAGACAAGTTATGGCCGTGAGTCTGGGGCAGTTGGCCGACCTGCTCAAAAGCGGC
>SDBV01012157.1_pt1 | contig 11062 bp, 6 predicted proteins | sample 2277081 | NCBI WGS metagenome assembly SDBV01 (sample SAMN10402039, study PRJNA504765) | marine sediment metagenome | isolation source: marine sediment core GS10_PC15, 223 cmbsf | place: Arctic Ocean: Southern Knipovich Ridge | collected 2010
GGCGCAGCGCAGGGCGGCCTCGATGATCCGGTCACGAAGATCCGCCGGTAGCCCCGGCGCGGGCGCCACTTCGATGACCTTCCGGAAGTGCCGCTGAATACTGCACTCGCACTCGCCAAGATGGGTCACCGCACCATGCAGATCGCCCAGGATCTGAACCTCGACATGGCGGGCCCGGGTGATGAACTCCTCGACGTAGAGGTCACCATTGCCGAACGCGGCCTCGGCCTCGGAGCGGCAGTGCTCATACGCGGCCTCGACTTCGTCAGCGCTCGTTACCACGCGTATGCCGAGACCACCGGCGCCGGCAATGGCCTTGACTATCATCCCACGGCCTTCACCGAGGTCCCCCAAGAACGCCGCCGCTTCTTCCAGACTGACCGCGTGGTCCAGGCCGCGAACGACAGGGACTCCGGCGGTGGCGGCCGCAGCGCGGGCGCGGGCCTTGTCGCCGAACAACTCGAGAGTTTCTGCGCGGGGACCGATGAATGTGAGGCCCTCCCCCCCACATTTCTGCGCGAAGGCCGCATTCTCGGCGAGAAAACCGTAACCCGGATGGACGGCGTCACAGCCGGATTCTTTGGCCGCGGCAATGATTTGCTCCACGTCCAGGTAGGCGGCCGCGCCAACTCCTTTGAGCTCCACGGCCGCGTCGGCTTTGCCGGTATGGAGTGAGCCGGCATCATCCTCCGGATAGACGGCCACCGTCGGTATGCCCAACTCAGCGGCCGCCCGAAAGATGCGTACGGCGATTTCTCCTCGATTGTCTACTAGCAGTTTCATCTCGAATCCCGTTCGTTCACTTTTCAAGCCGCAGTGCCGGCAGACCCCGGTTGGACGCACAGTGTATCACTTGGCAGGCCGTCTCTTCTTGCGCGGGCCGCGCTTCCCAACGAAAAGCGCCCCGTTCCCATAGATGCGAACGACAACGCTATGGGTATTCGGTTCCTGTTACGTCGAGCGCGACCAATTCCCGGTATTCTTCTTCTTCGATGCCAAGTTCCTCGAACAGGACTTCCTGGCTATGTTCGCCAAAACAGGGCGAATAGCGCACCGGCACTGTTTCCGTACCCGGAAGTTGCCACGGTCCGCCAGGCAGGAGATGGGTGCCCGATTCGGGATGAGTGATGGGAACGAGAAACTTCCGGGCGTTGAACTGCGCGTTCGGATTGGCGTAGGCGTCACGTAACGATATGACCCGCGCGGCGCAGATGCCCCGGGCCGAGAGTTTCTCCTCCTCCTCTTCGGCGCTACGATTCCTGCACCAGTCTCCCATGATTTCGTCAAGCGCCTTGCGATTCTGGAGACGGGAGGCCGGCGAATCGAAACGTGGATCGCGCGCCAGTTCCGGGGCGCCCATGTGCGTGGCGAGCGATTCCCACATCGCGTCCGTTTCGGCGGCGATGGCCAGCCATTCCGAATCCCGCGTCTCGTAGACGCCGTGGGGCGCGACGTTGGGATGCGTGTTGCCCCTGGGGCCGGGGATGCGGCCATTTGCCTGGAGATCGAGTACCGCATCGCCTAGCTGCGCTACGGCGGTCTCCAACATCGACACGTCCACGCGCTGGCCTTCTCCTGTCCGCTCACGGTGATTCAGCGCCAAGAGGATGGCGGCGGTAAAGTAGTAGCCCGAGATGGGGTCGGGGATGTAGCCTCCGGTATTCATGCCGTCGTCGCCTTCGTAGCCATGAAGGGAGGCCAGACCCGACATGGGTTCGATGGTGTTGCCGTTGGCCGGGTAGTTCGCGAGCGGGCCGGTTTGCCCGTAGCCGGAGAGGGACGCGAAGATGATGTCTTCACGATGCTCTCTGAGTGTCTCGAAGGTGATCCCCCATTTCGGCATGACGTGCGGGCTGAAGCAGTCCGCTATGACGTCGAAGTTGGGCACCATTCGCCAGAAGATCTCCCGGCCCCGTGGGTGCTTCATGTTAAGTATGATTGCGCGCTTGTTGAGGTTGGCGCTGTTGTACATGCCGTTATTGTTGAGCAGGTTCTGTTCGATTGCGGGGTTTGCCACGCCCGCGGGCACGTCCGGCCCCCAGCCGCGCCACACATCGGGTGTCTGGCGCCCCTCGACCTGAATCACGTCGGCACCCAACAGGCCCAGGAGTTGGGTTGCGAAGGGGCCGCCCCAGGCCTGGGTGAAGGTAAGGACTCGAATGCCGGAGAGCGGCTGCGGACGTCTTGGGGCACTGGAACGCGTTGAGGGGGCCGGCCCGGCTTGGCGGATTTTCGCACGGATTGGTTCAGCGTGTTCGTTCAGGCGTGGCGCATGACGCTCGAGTTCCCATGATGAGGCCGTGAGCCGCGCAGGCGGCCCGGGTGCCTTCATTTCCTTGCCATTCAGCTTCGTGTTGACAAGAAAGTCTCTTGCCGCAATGTGCTCGCTTTCAATCACCTGCGCAGCATTCTGAACAACGCCGGACAAGCAGTGCAGTTTCGCTAGGCTATGAAACAGTTCCCACCGTTTCCGGCCTGCAAGGGCGTTTACCAAGGCGGGTGTGATGGGCTCAAGGTGCATGTAGCGTTCTGCCTGGGACTCAAATACGGGATCCGCGGCGATGTCGGGCAGCCCCAACAGGGTCATCGCTTCGCGCCACTTGACCCAATTGATGATGGCGAGATTCATCTGCCCGTCGGCAACCTTCCATAGCGGCCCAGGAACGCCTCGCTCACGAGCACCGTTGGGACCTCGCCCGAGATCGTCCTCGCCATTGAATCGGCTCGCGACGGACCAAGGCGCGCACGTTAGCGCCAGGGCTTCCATTTCGCTCACATCGACGCACTCGCCCGACCGATCCCGGGCGGAGCGGAAGAGCGCGGCCAAGGCGCCCACAAACCCGGCCACACCTGCGATGTATCCGGTCTGATGGACGGGCAATTGTAGCGGCGCTTCATCGACGAGGCCGTTGATATGGCACCAGCCTGTCCGGGCGCAACTGGTCAGATTGTTCCCGGGGACCGAGGCGAGAGGACCGGTTAAGCCGTGGGGTGTGATGGAGAGATGTATGGCATCCGAAGGCAACCCGTCGAGGGCAGAGGCCAATCCTTCTTCCCAGGGAGGGGCGCTGGTGGTGACCACCACGTTGGCGGCGCTGACCAATTCGGCAAGCTCTTGCGCGCCTTCCACGACTATTGAACGTTTGTTCCAGTTTGCATAGGTGTGGAACAGCGAGTTTTCGGTTCCTGCAACGTCGTCCAGAAATGGCGCTTCATGCCGCAGGGCATGGCCACTGGCGGGTTCGGCCAAGATGACATCGGCGCCGAAGTCGCCAAGCATGCGTGCCGCGTAGGCCCCGGACAAGCGATTGGATAGATCGATGACCCTTAGCCCTTTGAGTGACTTAGCCATTCAGCCGACATCTCCCATGTGGACCGGCCCGCTGAACGAGTCTTCGGTCTTCTGACGCTACGCTGAAGTACGCACAGTTGACGGCGCAGGGCAAGGTTCTCAGCTCGAAGCCGAACTCGCGCGCTGAAGAGCGGCGCAATTAGGCGAAAAAGAAGAAGAAATGAATCATGCGCCCGCCGGCCGACGCATATCCACCAAACCCGCCGGGCGGCCTGCCCAGCGGGTTCGGTGCGATGATTCTAGAAGATGACTTTCGTGGCTCTCATCCGCATACGATTCATACTCTAGGCTATAGGGTGCCGCAGACCGGCACTGCGTCGGGATTACTGTAGCCGGCGTTAAAGATCCCCCAAACATGGGCGAAGGCTTCGTTAATCGGATGTTCCTGGCCGGGGTATTTTTGGAATGCCACGTGGCCGTCCATGAAGAGCACGTTCGAGCCGCCGGGCACATGGTTGAAAAGCGAGACCACGGTTGTAACAGTGTCCCACATAAAGGCGATTTCGCTCTGTGCCATGGCGGAGCCGGCCGGGTTGTTGATGTCCGTTATCATGAAGCGCTCGATGCCCTCTCGCAAGCGATAGATTGTCGTTGACCCGCCGTTCCCCACGTTTCCGTTGCCGTCCATATACCAATCGCTTATTTCGCTATCGATCGCGATGTCTGCGTCATGGACTCGCGCGCGTTCCGCGCATTGGTTGTCGGCGACAAGGGGTGAAATGGCAGCATAGGACTGGTCAAAATATGCGAGGAGTTGGACGGGGACCATTTTGGATCCGTAAGTGGCTGGGTCTGCCCACTTGACCCCGATGTCAGTCGAATAGTCGTTGAGGTCAGATTTGTCCAAGGCGTAGGGGAGGTATTGGTAGGACCCCATGGCCTCGAAGACCGGCGGCTCGGGCCAACCTGCATAGCTGGACTCATCGCAAACGTAGGCCAACAAGCTGTCGCCCTGCAAGTTTTCGGGGATCTCGCCATCGGCTTCCGCATCGGAAGGACATTGGGCGATGGCCACGTCGGTCCAGTATTCGGGATACATGGCGTAGAACTGCGGCATCGAAGTGTTCTCGCGATACCCATTTCCTCCAACCGGCTGGAAGTTGTTTTCGCAGTTCACGACGGGGCCCCAATAGGATAAGACCGTGGGGTATTTCTCGCCTTTGGACTCGTTCGCATACATCTTGAAGATGACCCCGAACTGCTTGAGGTTGTTCATGCAACTCGTGCGCCGCGCCGCTTCCCGTGCCCGCGCGAGCGCCGGCAACAAGATGGCGGCCAGTATTCCTATTATGGCGATGACGACTAACAATTCGATTAGCGTAAATCCCTTTTTCATAATGCCTTCTCCTTCGTTCTCAGTTAGCTTGTGTTTCACAAAGTTCAGACGCGCCCAACCAGAATATCTCAAGGTTTGGAATCCCAAGCAATGCGGCTAGCATATCAGAGATTGGAATATTCGGCAAGAACTAATTGTTCTCTTCTTCTTCTGTAAAAAGTCATAGTCTTAGGTAAGACGATCCCTGCAATGCGAAGCAACAGCACGACACGAAATGCAGACGGCCGTCATACCGCATCTTGTTGGCAAAGAAGGGTCGGCCGCTACATCTTGTATGTGTGAAATGCAGGCGGGATACCGAAGTCCGCGCCCAGGGCACCCTCCCTATCCGCATTTTCCGTGCGAGCATTCGAAGACAAGTAAGCCTCGCTCACGTTGCCTGGCGATCGAACTGCACGGCACAATATGGGCCGCCACGACTTTGTGTCGAGGCGCGAGACTATTTGGACCCCTGGAGAAAGGCGGCATAGTTTGCGACGACCGACGTCATGCTTTTCTTGTCTACCTCTACATTGATGATCGACGGTTTCCCATTGGCTGCAGCCCGTTTGATGGCGGGTACGATCTCTTCGGGGTCCGTGACCATTTCACCGTGCCCACCCCACATCGCGGCCATATACTCATAGGGTAGCATGTGATTGAGATCTACGTTGCAGTGGCCTCTCTCTGCGACCTCCTCTTCCCGGACGAAGCTTTCCGTCAACTTGATCATACCCCAGGCCGAGTCGTTCGAGATCACACACACCACAGGAATCCCCTGTCTGGCCATGGTGTCCATCTCCATGGCATAGTATCCGAAACTCCCGTCACCGGTGTACCACAGCACCGGTTTGCCGTTTGCGGCCCACGCCCCGACGGCCATGCAAGGCCCTACTCCGATCGTTCCGTTTGAACCCGACGTATGGAGCTGACCCGGACGATAGGCCGTCAGGGTGGCTCTCATCCATATCGAGGATTCGCCACCGTCAAAGGCAACGTTCCAATCGCGGCCATCTTCATTGAGGAACTTCGAAACTTCCCCCGCGCAGCGCGCGGGGTGCATGGGAACTCCTTCCACGGTGTATCCCGGATTGTCTAGTGGCCGTGGTCCTTTTTGGAGTGGCCCGCTCCAGGGATCCCCCTCTTTTTTGTCTTGCTTGGCCTTGATGGCTTCCAGAATCTGCCCGGCCACGGGACCGGGTCCGCCGACAATGCCGATGTCTGCACGCAGGTTAAAGCCGATCTCCGTCACATTCGTATGGACTTGGATAACCTTCGCATCCGCGGGGGCCGCCCAGCCGAAACCCAGCATGAGATCGAAGTGGCAGCCCATCGCCAGCACCACATCGGCCTGCGGCACCGCATTCGTTGCCAACAGGGGGTTCTCCGATTCATCGCCGAACAAGCCTCGGCAGGATAGGCCTGAGACATCGGTCGGCATCTTCAAATAGTCAGCGAGCTCGGCAATGGCGCCGGCATCTTCCCCTATTCCGCGCCGCGCACCATCGCCGATGACCATCGCCGGCCGTTCGGCACCCGCCAAAAGCGTTGCCGCGGCCTCAACCGCCGCCGCATCGCCCCAGGGGATCGTGTCGGTACGGTAATTGACCGGAAAGTTAATCGTATTTTCCTCGACCTGCGCAAAGCAGAGGTCCGTCGGAATTTCCAGGTAGACGGGGCCCGGGCTCGAATCCATTGCATGACGGAAGGCCATCGCTACGTACTCGGGAATACGTTCGGCACTGGTGATCTTGCGGGCCCACTTGGAGCACGACTCCATGAGTTTCAGTGTCGGCATGTCCTGCCCATAACCGGCGTCTCGTTGATTCACACCCACCGCACCACCGATCTGAACGACCGGTATCTCCATGCTTTGCGCCTCCATCATCCCCGCCGGGGTATTTGCGACGCCGGGCCCGGCAGTGGTCACCACCACGGCCGCCTTTCCCGAGGCCCGGTAATAGGCGGTGGCCGCATACATCGCCGCGGCCTCACTGCGCGTGTCGATGATCTTTATGCCCGCATTCCGCATCCCGTAAAAGATGGGCATGACGTGGCCGCCGCACAGTACAAAGGCCGTCTCCACGCCCTCATTCTTCAGCGCCCTACCAAAAAGTTCTCCACCGTCAACCATACTCATCTTGATCTCCTGTAATTGTAGTAAGACCGCTGTTGAATGCGGGGCACGTCCTGTGGCCCCCGAGCTGCCGTCAGGCTCAGTGGCCTCCAGCGGCTGCCTGGGGGATGAATTCCGCTGGCCTCACGACTTTGAAGCCAATGGCCTTGACCTCTTTGCAGGTGGGAACGCAGACACCACAGCCCCAGCAGTTGTCGGCGATGACGGTGGCCTTCATCTTCTTGGCCTTCTTGCCCCTTGCCTTCGCCTCGGGCTTCACCAGCTCGATGGCGTCGAATTGGCAGCGCTCGATGCAGTCCTGGCAGCCGTCGCACTTGTCCTGATCGATAACGGCTTCCCAGCGGCTCTTTTCCCAGGACTTCTCGAGGGGAGCGTCGAACATGTCCATCGGAACGTAGTCGGCGCAACAGTCCCGGCAGCAGTTGCAGCTTACCCTGGCGCCACCCATGACGGTGCTGTTTTGCCAGATGTGGATGAGGCCTATGTCCTCAATGGTGTCCACCACTTCGAGGGTTTCCTCCAAGGTAAGTCTTTTCCCCGAGCCACGCTTGTCGACGTATTCCGCGGCGCGTCCGAACTGAAGGCAGACCCAGTCTTTCTCCTCGTCAGTGTGCTCACAGGGCTCGCCAACGCCAGCCGTGCGCATGCGGCACGAGCATGGCACCGTACCGTGGATCTCCTGGGCTTTCATGAGTTCGCGGTAGTCCTCGCAAGGCAATACATCATCCATATTCTCGAAGGCCTTGTACGCCGGCACGACACGCAAGAAGGGTCTCTCTTGAGCGGCTCTGTGCTTGGCGGACCCTGGATACCACTCGTTCAGACAGAAGTCGTGCCACAGGTTGCAGAACTTAGCATCCTTGACGACGTCCAGCTTGCAGGTTGCCAGGGTGGAATCGTGGAGCTGGCCAAAGCTACGGGCGAAACGGAAGTATTCGCGGGTCACAAAGTCGCCGCGGCAAAAGACCACGCCCTGGAAGAACAAATCATCCAAGCTCTTCTGGATCTCCGCTGGGGCAAAACCGGTCGCTTCGGCCACCTCGGACGCAGTCCCAGGCAGGGCGACAACCATTTTCGCCTGGTCAGGCGTCATCAGCGCTTTGAGAATCTTGACTAGGCGTTCGGAACCGGCGAACCCGAGTCCCTCGGCCAGCACGGCATAGTCTTCACTTGTACCCATTGCGTAAATCTCCTCTTTCCGGTTTCATCCCGTTGACAGGCATTCCCCGTATAGGTCAGCCCGCGGCCGTCACGCGCAGGCCTCAGTCAATCATAGAGACAGGAGACAGCCGCTGTCTACTTCAGGATCGGCTTTGTCGTTCCAGACTCTCTTTGAGACCGCTTACGGCCTGAAAGCATCCATCGAGGGCAACCGTCAGTGCTGCTTGTGCGAATTCGGACGCGGCTCAACGGCGGATGCCTCGTGCCGCACATCAATGATTTCAATTCCGGCGGCCCTCATCCCGTAGAGGATGGACATGTTGTGTCCGCCACAAAGGGTAAATGCTTTTTCGGTCGCCTCATTCGCCAGCGCCCTGCCGCAGAGGGTGCCGCGGTCAACCTTTCCCATTCTTTCTTTCTTCCCGTGCTATATTGCGCCAGCTTCTACAACGTCAATGCCGTCCTGCCGGGGTAAGCCCGCCGGAAGTTTGCCCATCTCCTGCAGGCGGCGGCTCTTTTCATCATCCGAGGGGGCGGTGAACCATGACTGCCCCCGGCGCGTGTAGCCCCAGCGGTCGTCTTCAGTCAGATCGACATCCAGGGTGTCCGCGTATTTGAAATAGATATCCACAACTTTCTCGGCCGCCTCGATGTACCATTCCGCCCCTGGCGACCGCATCCCCGCCATCGGGCTGCCGGGGCTGCCGCCGAATGTCATCGGCACGATGTAGACGCCCTTGGACATCCGTTCCTCAATCCCCTCAATCATGCCGGCGAGCGGTTCGCAGCCTGCCACAACATTACTGATGGAACCCCGGCCACGGCCAAATATCTCCGCGGCGGCTTCCTGGGCCTCAAACCAGTGCTGCTGTCTGCCCCGGCCGGGGCAGACCGCCTTGAAATAGCGCGGGTTCATGACCTGGCAGTCAAACTCACAGGCATTGATTCCAAAACTCTTCCACTTGTGCAGGTCTTCAAGGTCGTCTGGTGGGTACACATCCGTGGCCATCTGTATTTCGGAGAGGGTGGCATCGTCAATATCCCGCCGGATGCGTTCCATGGTGGCTTCAATCATGTCGGTGGTCCACTGTCCGCGTCGTTCCGGTATTGATGCACCCCCGGCGAGGAGGAACAGGCCGCGCCAGCCGGCTTTGATGGCGATTACCCTGGCTTCAATGCCCTGCTCTGCGTTCGCCAGCATCTCGCTGACGGACGGGTTCTCCGGAAGCCCGGCATGCGTATCTGCTAGCGCCGGGCCAAAGGAGCAAAACTCGCAACCTTTGCCGATGGAGGAGACGTAACAGCCGGGATTGATATCGATGGAACTGACGATACTCTCGTGCCCCATGGAAGTGTCGCAGGTTGATACCCCGTCAGAGAGCGGCAGGTCCCGCCACGGAGACCGCTCCGGCAGCTGAACCGTCATCAGGACTTCGCCCAACTCCGAAATGGTGCCCTCATCGCCATCAGCGACAAGCTCCAGGATGGAACGCGGATTCGGAAAGACTGGGGCAACCACGCCGCAACCGTCAAAAACAATCAGCGTCGAGGCGTAGGGGTTTTTCGGATATCGTGATGACTGCGCCTTCACCTCTAATCGGACGCCCTCAGTGAGAAGCCGCGCCTTGAGGAGGATGTCCGCTTTGGTGATGTTTCTCTTCTCGGTCATGGTGTTCTTTGTCTCCTGTATAGTGTGTGGGGCTCCACGTGAAGCCGTGCAGGAACGAGTCAGGTCTGTACGCAGTGAGGTTAACCTGATGTGGGGGACTGCGTCAAGACGCGGGAAGCGAAGCTTCGCCAAGCTGTTGCTACGCAACAGCCATGATCAAGACGGTGTTCGTAGGAATGGAAACGATTCAAGATCCGATGGGAACTCCGTCCAAATTCGCACGAACAGCACTGACGGTGGCCTCCGACGGCTGCTTTTGGGCCGCGAACGGCCTCCGGGAGCGGCCATGACAGCAGAATCCGTTTTGAACTCGTCAGTGTGCGTCTCTACAATGGTGAATACTGTGCCCGTGGTGATCACGGGCGTCCATATGGGAAATGTGGGATAGAGGTCACTCAATCATTTCAGCCTTACATGGGATGGGCAGGCGGGTGGAAGGGGATGGTGTTGGCGGAGGATGCGCTTGGGCTTCGTGAGGCGGCGGGGGTCTGGCCGGCCCGGCTGCAGTGACGGCTGGAGAGGGTGCGGAGGCTTTGGTCGGTGTGACAATTGGAGGTTGGGGTGATGGATTCAGAATTGACCCGGACGTTGACGGATATGGCCCGTGCTTTGGGGGCGGTTGCGACGGGTGTTGCGACGGTGGACACGTTGGCGGGCGGACCGCCGTCTGCCGATCTGGAGTATGTGCTTCCGGGAGCGAGGTCGGCGGTGAGTTTTGCTGTGCCTCTGGATGGGCCGTCCTTGGAGTCGTTCTTGGGCAAGAGGGATCGGATATCGCATGAGCGCAACAATCTCGACATGAATATTCTTTCGGGGAAGATTTCGTATAAGTTGTCCAAATTTCTGGTGGAGGAGGGGCACGGGGCGGCATCGCAAGCTGCGAATGCCGTTTGGCGTGACGATAAGGAACACGCGGCGCAGGAGGCGATGCCTCCGATTTCGCATAAGTATCTGGCGGTTCGTTCGGGGGTCGGCCACTTCGGTCTTTCGGGCAATGTCCATATGAAGGAGTATGGCGCGGCGGTGATTCTGGGGTCGGTGGTCACGGCGGCGGAGCTGGTGCCGACGGATCCGCTGCCGCCGGAGGAGAACTATTGCGATGACTGCGGGCTGTGCCAGGCGGCGTGCGTGACGGGGTTTATGTCGACGCCTGTGAAGGCGACGGTCACGCTGGGCGGTGTGGAGTTTTCGTATACTCGGCGGCGGCCGTCTACCCGATGCGGGTATGCCTGCACCGGCCTTACAGGATTACATCCGTCGGGAAAGTGGTCGACGTGGTCTCCCGGGCGCTTCGCCATTCCGGAGGAGGACGATGAGCTTCGCAGGGCCAATGACAAGGCTATGCGGGCCTTTCTGGATCGGCCGAAGAATGAAGGCGGGTACCAGCATCCTTCGATACCGGGGAAGCTAGTTGAGATCATGTGCGGC
>SDBV01012158.1_pt1 | contig 11058 bp, 8 predicted proteins | sample 2277081 | NCBI WGS metagenome assembly SDBV01 (sample SAMN10402039, study PRJNA504765) | marine sediment metagenome | isolation source: marine sediment core GS10_PC15, 223 cmbsf | place: Arctic Ocean: Southern Knipovich Ridge | collected 2010
AAAAAATAGGGGACAGTGGTCCTGTCGAAAAAGCCCCGAAGGGGCGATATATCTCAGCCCAGGGCGAAGTGAAACGAAGCCCTGGGTCAAAGCCGTCCGCCATAAAGAGCCCTGAAAGGGCGATACAAGACCGTTGCAATTTTAGGGCCAAACGCAAACTGTCATGGTATGTTAATGTGCTGCGCTTGACGGATCGCGCCCGGCTCCGATTTTTTCAATAGCAGTTGCAACGGGGGAAGGAACTTGGCGCGGCGTTTCCGGCCTGGATCTGGTTTCATCCATGGCTTCGTGGAGGGCGATGCAGGCCTTTTCGTAGGTGCAGCCGGTGACGTGTGAGATGAGTCGACAGCCGCGATCGATGAGTTTCTTGTTGCCGGGCGAGAGGCATATCATTGCATTGCCGGCGACCCTGCCCATGCGGACCATTGTTATCGTTGAGACGGTGTTGAGGACAAGTTTGACGGCGAGGCGATGCCAGAGGTCAAATGGCGATTTGGCTAACCGGCATGGAATGTTGAATACTTTATCGAAGTCCGCCTTGCTCGCGTCCGTGCCGATGCAGAGGGCGGCTGTTAGTTTGAATCCGGTTGCTTGCGGCGGGACCACTTTTTCTCCGACGCCGACAACGACAGCCGCCGAATCCGGCGCATCGGTGCGGGATGGGTCGGGCTCGTTTCCGATTTGGAATTTGTATATCTCGTCGTTGTCGAGCCGTGGAGGATTGGTCTGTAAAATCTCCGGGGCATCCATGTCCTGGTAGTCCTGCGCTCCCCAATCGAGACCCCGCGGCGGACGACGGAGCATCGCGTGCCAGGCCTTGACCGTTCCATGAAACGGGTTCCTGGTAAACGCCCATGACGGCGGCGACACGGTATCGTCTTTCGTGCGGAAGGGCGGCAGCATGAATGTGGGCGACCTTTCGGTCGTGTCGGTCAGTACGTCCAGCATGAAGTTGTCGGCAAAATATGTTACAAGGCCCCGGCGTCGGTATGTGTCCTCCTCCAACTCAGCGATGCCCGCGAGGTTGGCAACGACAGACTCAGTTGACAAGTCACCTAACAGATTACAGAATAACCTGTGGTAGTCATTGGGCTTGCCGATATTGATTCCCAATTCCTTCAACTCGGATTGCGACAGGTAAAGGCGAAGGAACTCAATGAGAGCCGATTCCAGTGCCGCACCGACAATCAGAAGTTCAATCGTTGTCGCCTGCATCCTTGTCGAGCCGGAAATGGCCATCGGTCCGGTGAAAAGGTCGAGCTTCCGAATTCGCGGTTCCAGGATTACCTGACGCGACCTTTCCACATGCCTGCAAAGAACATCGGTGGGATTGTTGTAGACGAAAAAAACCTCCGCACCCGCGTCGAGTCCCTGCCAGGCCGTGCCGATCACGAACGACGTTTCGCCGCCTTCGGTGATCGCCACGACCATATCGCCGGCCGAAGCGCCTGCCTCTTTCAACTGATGTCGCCCGAAGTCGGCAAAGTCCTCGAAGCCTTCGACCGATTTTATCAGCGCAAAATCACCACCGGCCATGATGCTGTAAGCGATATCTTCGACCTCGGGCAGTTTCGCAGATATGTTCGCATGCCTTACCTTAAGGTCCTGCCAGAATCGCCGCCATGCAGCTTCAAGGAGAATGCTCAAGCGACCCGTTGCACCGCAGCCGGTGAAGAAAATCCTCCTGCCGGTTTTCATGGCCTCAAGGAAACAGTCAACCAATTCTGCAAAGACATCGCCGGTGAGCACATTCTCTGCAACCGGTGGCAAGTCTTCATCAACCGACTGAAGCAGGCGGATTCCCCCGGCAAGGTTCTCAGCGGCAACCTGACTCAGATTGACTGTCTTGGGATGAAACGCTTCCGTCGGAAGCCGCCCCAGGCGAAACGCCTTTTCTTCTTCCAGAAACCTCCGAGCCTTTTTGACTGCGTTCGACATCCGGCAGCGCGCTCCTGTTATCCCTTTATACTATGCCATTGGCGACTGCGATAATATCAGAATCGACATCGGATTGCAATCAAGGGAGGCTTTTTGATTGTAGATTGTATATTTTCGATTGTATATTGCTTTGGAATCGCCTTCGCCGATGCTGTCTTAGCAGATTCCTTCCCGGCGCGCCGGGACGCTCGGAATGACAATCGTTGCCCATTGTCATTCCGACCGGAGGCCCGAAGGGCCGTAGCGGAGGAATCCATAAAAAAAGCCATCGCCGAAGAGCCTGCCCTGAGCGTAGCCGAACGGGCGATTCCATTCAAAGCCGGCAGGGGGGGAATCTGCAAGACAATGCGTGACAAGCAGGTAGGATTGCGATAATATGGAACGGTGGATATTGCCAGGGCGTTGTGATGCGGGAAGGAGCGAATTGTGTATCTCAGGCGTTTGTCCGGTAGATGTCGGTTTACAATATTGATGGTGCTTTTTGCGATGGCAAACCTTGCCGCTGTCGGAATGGCCCAGGCCGCCGAGATTGAAGCCGGCCGTGTCGATGCCGCTCTCGATGAGATTTCGTCCAACTTCACCCGCGGCGACTGGCTTGTTATTGTCGCCTATCTTGCGTTTACCACCGTCCTGGGCGGGCTGTTAGCGGGCAGGCAGACCTCCATGAAGGACTTCTTTTTGGGCGGTCGCAAGCTGCCGTGGCCCGCGGTCTGCGGTTCCATCATTGCGACGGAACTGTCGGCGGCAACGTTCCTGATCGCACCGGCGATTGTCTTCTCGCAGGGCGGCGACATGACTTATATCCAGTTGGCCCTGGGTACGATTCTCGCCCGCTTTGTGATCGGCTACTTCTTTATCCCCGTCTATTACCGACGCGAAATTTACTCACCCTATGATTACATGGGCAATCAGTTGGGCGGGCGCGTCAAGAACATCACCACCGGCCTGTTCATGGTCGGCGGCATCCTTGCCCAGGGCGCCCGCGTCTACATCGCCGCCAAGGCGCTGCAAGTCATCACCGGCACCGATATCGCCACGTCCATTATCATCATCGGGGCCGTTTCAATCTGCTGGACCATCATGGGCGGCATTGCAACCGTTATCTGGACCGACGCAATTCAATTTCTGCTCTTTACCGCTGGCGCCATTGTCGCACTGATCTTCGCCGCCTCTGCCGTCGACGGCGGCATAGCCACTATTCTCTCAGAGGCCTGCCATGCCGGAAAACTCAGGGTCGTAAACCTCAGTTTCAACCCCAAAGAGGCCTACACACTCTGGTGCGGCCTGATCGGCTTTAGCTGCTTGACTTTGGCCTCTCACGGCACGGACCAACTGCTGGTCCAGCGAATGTTCACCTGCAAAAACGAGGCGTGCGCCCGCAAGGCCATCATTTGGTCGGGCTTGTCGCAGGTTCTGACCTATCTGTTGCTCTTTGTCGGTGCGGGCATATTCGTCTACTACAAGCATTCACCCTTGACCGCGTCTGAGCAGGTCATCGTCGATAACGACTCCATGAAGATCTTTGCCATCTACATCGTCAATGTCATGCCGCCGCTTTTGTCGGGGCTGTTGATGGCCGCCATCTTCGCCGCCGCCATCTCCACACTGGATTCTCTCCTGGCCGCGCTTTCGCAATCGACCATCGCGATTCTGTACAAACCGTTCTTCAAGCCGGCGGCCTCTGATAAGCATTATGTCAGGGCTTCCCGCGTCATCGTCCTCATCTGGGGCGTGCTGGTGACCGCCTTCGCTATCTATTGCGACGTACTCGCCCGATCATACGCCGACCTGATCCAGTTCGCCCTCGCCATGGCCGCCTACACCTACGGCGCTCTCCTGGGTGCTTTCCTGTTAGCCTTCCTGCCGACAAAGCGCGACGACCTGGGTCTGATGTGGGGCGTACCTCTTTCCATGCTCACCGTCTTCGCTCTAAACTGGCACCAGACAACCCCCCGGTTAATCGTACTGTTCGCCGGCCTCATCTTAATCATCCAGGCCGTCCGCCACCTCCGCCAAAACCCCCAAAAGATACTCTACGTAGGCCTCGCCGTGGCAATCGTAATGATAATAAGCATGGCAGTAATCGCAAAAACCCCCGACGGCCAGCCAATCCACATAACCTTAGCCTGGCCATGGCACTTCCCAATAGGAACCGCAATGACCTTCATAATAGGCTACCTCGTCGGAAACAAAACGAAGGATGTGGCGAAGAGGGAAGGAATCGCGGAGCTTGACTAATGATGGGAAGGGGATTATCTTATGTGGCAATTGATCCACTCCGGTTGACATTAAGGAGTTCATCGAAGTATGAATAGAAAAAAACTGGCATTCCTGCTAACCTCATCTTGCATGTTTTTGGCCGGCTGTTCACCATCTCCGGAACTCGTACGTAGACTCTCCAGGCATTCAATCACATACCGTAATACGGAGAAGATTGTTTTGATTGCATCCGAGGGGGGATATGGGAGTTGGCTGAAGGTGACGATTACAGAAGATTTTTGGATTCAGGAAATATGGGATGCAATCTATCAATCCAGGCCTTATAACATTTGGGCGGCTTCCGGGTACAGAACCCTTGAGTTCTATAGAAAGGGAGAGCCGGATGAGCCGGTAGCGATATTGCTTGTCAATGTGACCGACGCATGTCATATACGAGGAACAACTGACCGATTTCGGTGTCCAAAGATGCATGCGATTCTGACTCCGCCTCTCGAATTGGAATATAAACGCAGAAAAGAGAAGGGACGCACTCCCTATTAAACAGCTTGCCCCCGGGCGAATTAAAGGCGTCCGGGCAAGAATATTGAAATTGGCTTAAGAGCATTTATCTTGATTGCCATTGCCTGATTAACTGTGCGGTCATTTTGTCGCCGGTTTTTTTTCCCCATGCGGCGAGGCGCCTGGTGAGGTCTGCGATTACCTTTTTGGATTCTGGTTTATTGAAGAGGTTGGCCTTGTCGGGCGTCGGGCTTGTTCGATCGTACAACTCCGGCTTGCGGGAGGTGTTTAGAATCAGCTTCCATCTGTTTGTTATTACGCAACGCTCGCGCATCTCAATATCGGCACCGGCCTTGTTCTTTGCTTTTTCGGGGTAAGGGGTGTTCTGCATGTAGATATCCTCATGCCAGTCGGATGCATCTCCTGCAAGGAGCCGCTTTGCGCTCTTGCCGTGAAGGGTATCGGGCCAGCCGACATCGCAAAGATCCAGAATCGTAGGCGCCAGATCGGCGATGCTGATGATGTTATCGATCCGCTTGCCCTCCGGTAAAACACCGGGCCAACTGACGATCAGCGGGACGTTCGCCGACTGGTCGTAACAGAGCCGCTTGTGATGTTTGTTCCAGCGATGCGGAAAGTTCTCGCCATGATCGGATGTAAACACCACGACCGTATTCTCGCGAAGCCCCAGGGCCTCCACCGTCCGCATCAGCCGGGCGATATTTGCATCGAGACGGTTCACCATCGCATAGTAGATGTCCTGCTCCTTCGATTCGAATTTTCCGCGGAACAGGGCAAGGTTCTCTTCGGGTACGGTCTTGGGCGTATGCGGCGGATAGAAACTCAGCCAGCAGACAAACGGCTCGTTGCGATTGGCTGTAATAAACTCGATGGCGTAGTCGGTCTCAACGTCCGGTCGGTACCTTCCAATCCGGCTTTGCCGCGGCGCTGCATCCACAAGTTTGTCCTTTAACTTCTTCTCGAAGGCGGTCTGCGACTCGCCGGGCTGGGGGAAAAACGGTTCCTTCTTTACCCAGTGGTTCCACCCGGTTTGAAACCCGCGCCAGAAGTCGAAATAGTCGGCAACCGGATCGGTCCCGAGGTGCCATTTGCCGATGTAGCCAACCTTATAACCGGCCTGCCCCAGGGCGCGAGGCCAGGAAAACAGCTTTGCCGGCAGAGGAATCTTGTTCTCCACAACGCCGGTAACATTGGGAAAAAGCCCCGTAACCATACTCGACCGGCAGGGCGAGCAGACCGGCTGCGTCGTATAGCAGGAAGTAAACAGCGTCCCCTCCGCAGCCAGCTTATCCAGCGCCGGTGTCCGGGCCTTCGGGTTTGAATAACAACCGAGAGTATCCTTCCGCTGCTGGTCCGTCATGATATAGATTACGTTTGGTCTGCGACGTTCGGCTCGCCGGGCAAGCACGGCCTTGGGCGCGATTGGCGCCGCCGCCAGGGCGCTCAACGTAGCGGTCCTCATAAACTGGCGTCTGGTCATCGACATCATCGCTCGCTCCTTTCAGCAGCATCAACCTTCGGGCAGCGAATCAGCATCGGCTGACGGCACAGAATTCGGGTCCGGCTGTACAAGGGGGCCGGTTGTCGCCCCCGTCGTTACGCGAAGTCGTGCAACCATCTCTACTAACGTATTGACCTTGATCGCCAGTTCGGCTGTCTCCTTCGTCTTGCTCTGCAGCTTATCCATCAACTCGCCTAATCGCCCATTCGCTGTCTTCAGATCGCCCGTCAACGCCACCACCGTTGCAGTGAGTTGCGAAACAGTCTCTCTCGACTGTGCCGACTGCTTTTGGCTGTCTTCATGCAGTTGCCTCACATCCTTGATCAGATTGATGTTCTCCGACGTGACCGCTTCCAGCGTTTCCCTGAACCCGCCCAGATTCACCGACAGTGTCTCATTCGTATCTGCAAGCGTGCCATTTGTCGCCAGCAGTTCCTCTAACGTCTTTTCCGCCTGGGCCTTGAGCGCATCAAGTTCATCCTGCAGCAGATCGGCACGCTGTCGCAGCGTCGTATTCGCCGCCGTCAACTCCCTTTGCCTGTTCTTGTACGCCCGGCAGTGAATCGCCCAGCCGACCGCCAGCGCACACGAAGCAAAAAGAGCCAAAATCAGAACAATCGTAATCGCTGTATGCTCTTTCCCGATCATGCCGGCACCCTTGCCTATGTTGTCCGCGTGGTCTTGAGATACTTCTTTTGGCTGCCGCTGTTGCGCGACGATGCCGCCGCCCGCTCGAACTTGCCGAATATCATCCGGCCCGCCGATGTCTGCAATGCACTGGTTACTGAAAACATTATCGTCTTACCAATGTGGCTGCGGCCCTCTTCCACCACAATCATCGTACCGTCATCGAGATAGCCGATGCCCTGCTGCGCATCTTCACCGGCGCGGACGATCTTCACCTGCATCATTTCGCCCGGAAGCGTAATCGTCTTGAGGGCATTGGCAAGGTCGTTGATGTTGATGACATCCACCCCGCGAAACTGTGCAACCTTGTTAAGGTTGTAATCATTGGTTATCAGCTTGCCGTCGCAGTTCTTCGTAAACGCCACAAGCTTGTGGTCCACAGCGGCGTTGGCTTCGACACCCGGCGGAGGTGTATCGTCCACCTTAACATCCACAACCGAACTGCTCTGCATCCTGTTGAGCATGTCAAGGCCTCGCCTGCCCCGATTGCGTTTCATCTTGTCCGGTGAGTCCGCAACAAGTTGAAGCTCGTTGAGCACAAAACGCGGCACGATCAGCGGAGCGTCGAAAAGCCTCGTTTCGGCTACGTCTGCAATCCGTCCGTCGATAATCACCGATGTGTCCAGAACCATAGGCCTCAAGCCTTTCGTCTGTCGCGAAAACTCCACGTACGGAATCAAAAAACGCACATCATCTTTCGTGCGGACCACAATACTTATCGTAAGGTAGCAGATGCAAAGCCCCATTATCGCTTTGGATATCTGAAGTGTGTCGGGGCTCATCTGGATGAATACGTCATCCATCATTTCAAGCACCTTGGTCATCGGCCAACTGATAAGCAGTCCGACCAGAAGCCCGAAGAATACCCCGGCAAGCGCATTGAGCGATTTCTTCGGTGTCAGCCAGTCCACCCCGATGACAAACGCGGCGATCGCCATGCCCCCTATAAATATCGCCATTACCCCGCCCTCCCTCGGGATGTCCGCCGCCTGGTTGATGCTCACAAACAGAAACGCCGCAATGGTCACAACAAACAATGCGCGAATGAAATAGATAATCATGATAAGGCCTCCCGATAAAATAAATATACTAACATATCAATATAATCTTATGAATAACACATGATGATATAAGTATTCATTATAAACGAAATCGTCCTGCAACGCAATACCTGACATTTCGCCGACAGGCTTTTTCCTTGTGGACCGATATGCCTGCCGTTTGTGTTTATCGGTATAATCCATACTCTTACTTTCGCATGCTTTACTGTATGGGACCATGCCTGCACAGATAGCGATTTTATAGGACCCCACTCCCTCAGTGTTACAGAAAACTATGGGGCATCAGCTTTATGCGCACGTCCCAACGCTCGCCCCATCTTAAAATTCCACCCCCAAAATAGGGGACGGTTACCAATTTCCGCCCTGCCTTAAACAACTCACACTCAGGCAGACCAGCCCTCCGATTGCCGTTAAGAGAAAAATCGTTTCGCCAGATGCTCAAATTTGGGGGCTGCTTGGGGGGGGGAAATTTGTGCATCTGGGGCCCCGGGCGATTTCTCTCGGTCGTACGATATGGCAACCCACCTGCGCATTGTCCGGATGAGCCAAAACTATTAGTAAATGCAGACCTGCTTTTCTCACCTGTTATGCTTGTCTTGGCGCAGGCTTTGGGTTATGGTATAGTTATGTGATTGTATTTAACGAACTCGAGAACAACATTAGTTTGACAGGAGGCAAAAGCAATGGCTCATTTATGGCGAAACTCTATCGCGGCAACAATTGTCCTTGTGCTTTGTGGGGCCCATGCCGACGGCGCCCAGTGGCAATCGCTGTTTGACGGCAAAACGCTTGACGGCTGGTATGTCCGCGGCGGCGTTGCCGAGTACCGTGTCGAAGACGCCGCGATTGTCGGTACGACGGTCGAGGGCAGTCCGAATACGTTTTTGTGTACAGAGAGCGACTACGGCGATTTTGTGCTTGAATTCGAGGTCAAGTGCGATGCGGCCCTGAACTCCGGTGTGCAGATTCGCAGCCATGCCACGCGCCGGGGCCATGTGTCCGGCTACCAGGTTGAGATCGCTTCGGGCAGTTCGGGTGGCATCTGGGATGAAGCGCGGCGCAATCGATGGATTTACAAGGTCCAGCGCAATTCCAAGGCGGCCAAGGCGTACAAGGTAAACGAGTGGAACAGGTTCCGTGTGGAGTGTGTGGCCGATCACATTCGGACGTCGATCAACGGTGTGGCCTGTACCGACGCCGTCGATGCGATGGATATGACAGGGTTGATCGGTTTGCAGGTTCACAGTGTGCGCGGAAATCGCAAGCTGACGGTTCGCTGGCGAAATATCCGTATACAGGAGATCGGTCGCCATGTGTGGCGGCCGTTGTTCGACGGCAAGACACTGAACGGCTGGCACGCGCTGCCGGGCGGCAAGTGGGAAGTCAAAGACGGCGTAATAACCGGGACGAGCGAACGGAGCGAGAGGCGACACGGCTTGCTGGTCAGCGATAATATTCATAATGATTTCACGATGCGGCTGAAGTTCAAGGCGCTCAAGGGCAACAGCGGGCTTTACTTCCGGTCGGATGAGGTCAAAGGCGGTGTGGGCGTTCACGGGTTCCAGGCGGAGATTGCCGCAGCCGATGATATCGGGGGACTGTACGAAACGGGCGGCAGGGCGTGGGTGATCAAGCCGGCCGCTGAGGACGTGAAGAAGTGGTTTAAGCCGGGCGAGTGGAATGAGATGACGGTGTCGGCGCGGGGGAGGCGCGTTGTAGTGCATGTCAATAACTACAAGACCGCCGAACTGATCGACGATCCGGGCAGGCTCAAAGGGCGTTTCGGGCTGCAACTGCACGGTGGTATGGATATGGAAGTGATGTTTAAGGATGTCGAGATACTGACCGCGCAGAAGGCGGTCGTCAGGATCCCGTTTGACGGTAAGGACCTGAGCAACTGGCAGGTGCGGCCGGGCAAGGAACTGCCCAACAGCAAGTGGGTGGTGGGTGTGGCGGCGATTTCGCCGGCGAACCCGAAAATGCTTGTATGCAAGCCGGGACGCGGCGAGATGATTAACCTTGCCGAGCGCCACGGGCATAGCTACGACCTGTTCTCCAAAGATACCTTCGGCGATGCGCGTATTGAGGTCGAGGTTATGGTGCCGCAGGGCTCAAATTCGGGCATCTACGTTATGGGCGAATATGAAATCCAGGTATTGGACAGTTTCGGCCGGGCGAAGATGGGAAGCGGCGACATGGGGGCCGTTTACGGGGCATCGCCGCCACCGGTAAACGCCGGCAAGAAGCCCGGCGAGTGGCAAAAATATGTCATCGATGTCAACGCCCCGCAGTTCGATTCGGCCGGCAGCAAGACGGCAAACACCGAATTAGTCAAGGTGCAGCTAAACGGCATTGTGCTTCACGAGAACCTTGTGCTGCCGAAGTCGACACCGGGCGGAGTCAGCGGCAGGGAGGCAAACACGGGGCCCATAATGTTCCAGGGCAACCACGGCGCGGTTGCCTATCGCAACATCCGGATAACAGAGTTTGTCGACGCCGAGTAGTCGAGCGAAAAACGCGCTGCGGCGCTGTCGTTTGTCTAATTCTTATGCAACTCCGCTGAGGAGTGCTGCTGCAAGCATTTCTGTACCTTCGTTGGTTGTTGATTTGAGGACGAAGTCGTCTATTCCGGTGTCGGTATCCAGTAGAGTATCCTCGGCTTCGGGATTGCTTGACCATGCAATAATGATTGCGGCTTTGCAAAATCCGCTCGGAATCAGGGCAGGGACTGCGGGGGGTCGAGCCATGTTGCGCCGAGTTGTCCGCAGGCTGCTTTTATTTGGCGGCCTCGCTTGTAGCGTATGATGGTTTCAAGGCCTGCCTGCATGAGGATGTCTTTGAAGTGCTGGATTGTTGCCCGGGCCGCGGCCTGAAACTTGCAGCCTTCGTGGGGGTTGAACTCGATCAGGTTGACGGCGGCGTTGATGCCTTTGAGGAGCCCGATGAGGGCTTCCGCGTCGGAGGGCGAGTCGTTGACGTTCTTTATCATGCAGTATTCGAAGCTGACGCGCCGGCCGGTCTTGCGCTGGTAGGCCTTGATCGCGGAGATAAGTTCATGGAGCGGATACTTTGCTGCAATAGACATGATTCGTTGTCGTTGCCGGTCTCCGGCGGCATGGAGTGAGACGGCGA